>ERZ1645192.1092-NODE-1092-length-22725-cov-7.554389_pt1 | contig 22725 bp, 20 predicted proteins | sample MGYA00575354_ERZ1645192 | MGnify/ENA primary metagenome ERZ1645192 (study PRJEB40844, sample SAMN11349763) | freshwater sediment metagenome | isolation source: river sediment | host: Sediment | place: India: Faizupur Khadar , New Delhi | collected 2017-02-21 ... | reverse complement strand
ATTTTTCTACTGCACCTGCGTAATAATTGCCGCATAACCTCCACCGGGGGCCAGATGAATCTTCATCTTTACACCCGACCGTACTGTTACAACCATGTGTTTGTAATCTTCAGCATGCCTGTCGGCATTTATCCCGTCCTGGAAGATCTCCATTTTGTAGCTTCCGGCAGGGAGGAATGAAAGATCAAGGTCGAGATCACGGCTTTTCCAGTCGGTCAGGGCTCCCAGGTACCATTCCCTGCCTGAACGCCTGGCAAGAAGGAGATAATCGCCTACCTTTGCATCAAGTACCTTTATATCATCCCATACAACGGGTATCTTTGTTATAAATCCCGTTGTTTCAGGCTCCTTAATGTAATTTGTAGGTGTATCGGACAGCATCTGAAGCGGACTTTCAAATACCACATACAGCGCTACCTGGTGTGCCCGTGTACCCTGGCTTTCAGGCCTTGTGAACTTCGGAGTGAAGTTGGCACTGTCCATGTTGACCATCGCTCCAGGTGTGTAATCCATAGGCCCGGCAACCATTCGTGTGAATGGAAGCGTCACATCATGATCCGGATTGATGTCCCTGCTCCATTTATTGTTTTCCATTCCCTTGACCCCCTCCCTGGTGAGGGCATTTGGCCAGGTAATATTAATTCCGTCAGGCTTGTATGCTCCATGGAAATCAATGAGCATGTGATGTTTAGCTGATTTTTCAATAGCCTCCTGGTAGAAATTCACTATCTTCTGATCGTCCCTCTGCATGAAATCGACCTTAATCCCTTTCACACCCCATTTCTCCCAAAGTGGCAAGGCCTCGTCTATCTTATCCCATAATGAGTTCCAGACTACCCACAGTATAACTCCCACATTCCTGCTTTCAGCATAACGGCAAAGCTCCTCAACATTTATCTCAGGCACCAGTTTCATAACATCGCCAAGAACATACCAACCCTCATCAAGGATAATGTATTCTATGCCATTTGCTGATGCAAAATCGATGTAATATTTGTAAGTTTCATTATTAATACCTGCCCTGAAATCAACACCGCTGATGTTGTTTGCGTTCCACCAGTCCCAGGCAACCTGTCCAGGCTTTATCCATTTTGTATCTTCAATTTTACATGGAGCTGCCAGTTTGAGAACAAGATCATTTTCAGCAAGTTTAGAGTCGTTTTTTGCAACGACAAATGCTCTCCAGGGGAAGGTTCTTGTTCCCGTTGTTAAAGCAATGAAAGGCTTTGTTTTAGATACAAACAGATTGCGGTCCTGCCTGAGTTCCTCACTTTCAGGATATTTTGGCCATACTCCGGTGAATTTTCCGTTCATATTTCCCCTGAGCCACATTCCGGGGTAATCTTCAATTCCTGCTTCGGTTATCAGAACATCTGTCCCGCTAACCTGAAAAAGAGCCGGAAGGCTGGCAAGATGCTTCTCACCTAATGTATCTGCAAGGGACGATATATATGTCCTTTCATTGTGCGACATGAAGCTTTCCTCGAGCGGATAAAATGAATGTGTTCCCCCAGGGAAGGCCAGGTCGGCAGTTTCATTCAGAACTGTTATTTCACCATCAATTGCTGTTCTGAACCTGTATGCAAATCCGTCGTCAAATACCCTGAATTCAATAATGGTTCCTGAAGAAAAAACAAGTTCAAGCTGGTTACAGACACTTGCAATTTCCGATCGTTTTGTAGGAACAACAGGTCTTATTGTCTCTGTTATTTTTTTCACAGATGCCTTTCTTATCCTGTCCTTTAATGCTGGTAAGGTACCTGTTGTCAGTTCCATTGAAGTATTTCCGGAAGCAAGCAGATCCTTTCCTTCGTATGTCGCCTTCCAGCTGAACTGACTGTCTTTTGTGACAGCTAAAACAAGCTTCCCGTCAGGCGAGGTAACTTTATAATCCTTTGCTGAAACGACAGCTGCAATACATAAAAGCATTGCCGGTAAGAAGAATCTTTTAATCATGACTTAAATTTTGTTAGCAGGAGTATTACGGAAGTATTTCTACTTTTTTTTCTTTTTCTTCCGTTTTTCAATTTCATCCCTGATGCCTGCAGCTCTTTCATAATCTTCTGTTTTTACAGCTTCATCAATCATTTTATAGAGCTCTTCATCGGTTGACGAATCATATTTTGTGGCTTCAGGTTCAAGAATGCTTTCAACGGATGAATCAGGTATAAGGTCTGAGGATGAAGGATTTACAGTTATCCCAGCTTTGTCAAGGATATCTTCGGTGATATATACCGCACATCCGAACCTCAGGGCAAGTGCAACAGCATCAGATGTACGGCTGTCAATTGTAATTTCCTTCTCTCCGTTGTTGCAGATAAGCTTTGAATAGAACACGCCCTCTTCAAGCTTGTAAATGAACACTTCAAGAACAGATATCCCGAACTCATCTGCAAACATTTTAAAAAGGTCATGAGTAAGGGGACGCGGCGGATTAAGGTTTTCAAGCTTGATCACTATTGCCTGGGCTTCAAAGCCGCCGATAATTATTGGAATTCTCCTGTCGCCTTTCTCTTCATTCAGTATCAGGGCATAGGCTCCTGACTGAGTCTGACTGTAGGAAATACCCATCACTTTTAACCTGACTCTCTTCATATCAACATATTACAAACCTTATCCGAAAAAGTTCCGGTATATCAAACAAATATAAATATTATCGCAGTATCACGGGGGATGCTGACTTCTTTTTTATTAACACGGAATTAAGAAGCAATAAATCAGCTTTGCATATTCTGCTTATGCTGTATCAAACTGAAAAAAAGTATCATCCGGTTTGAAAATTGCTTATTTTATGTATCTTTGCAGTCCGATTTAAAATAAATCCGTCAGGGGCAGGTGAAGTTATATGGCTTATTTCCATATACGCCTCACGGAGTAACTAAAAAGTAAAACAAAATGTACGCAATCGTAGAAATTGCCGGACAGCAATTTAAAGTTGAGGAAGGCCAGAAGATTTTTGTTCACCGTCTCGAAGCAGAAGAGGGATCAGTTGTTGAGTTCGACAAAGTGCTCCTCATTGACAATGACGGAAACATAACTGTTGGTGAACCTGTTGTTTCAGATTATGTTGTTGATGGTCACGTACTCCAGCACATGAGAGCTGACAAGGTGATTGTTTTCAAGAAGAAAAGGAAAAAAGGCTACAGGATTAAGAATGGTCATCGCCAGAACATGACTCATGTTGAGATAGTCAGCATCGGTCCGAAAGGCGCTCCAAAAAAAGCAGTTAAGAAAGCTGAACCAAAAGCTGCAGAACCAAAAGCTGAAGCTCCTGCAAAAGCAAAGAAGGCAGCTGCTAAAAAAGCAGAACCGGTAACAGAGGAAGCTCCTGTAAAAAAAGCAACAGCAAAAAAAACAGCTGAGAAAAAACCTGCAGAAAAGAAACCTGCAGCTAAGAAAGCAGCAAAAAAAGAATAAGGAAAATAAGTAAAGATCTTTAAAAATAAAGAATTATGGCACACAAAAAAGGAGCGGGTAGCTCACGTAACGGACGCGACTCACAGAGCAAAAGGCTTGGTGTGAAGCTTTTCGGAGGCCAGACAGCTAAAGCAGGCAACATAATTGTCCGCCAGAGGGGAACAAAACATAATCCCGGGCTTAATGTAGGCCTTGGCAAAGACCATACCCTCTTTGCTCTCACAGACGGAGAAATTGAATTCAAAAGAAGAAAAGACAATAAAACATACGTTTCGGTAAAGCCGGTAACTGAATAGTCTTGATCTTACAGGAAATAAACTCCTGAAATCTTTTTCCATACAGGAAAATATTTACAGTAGTTTTAATAATTTTGGTGCAGGCTCTGAGCAGCCTGCATTTTTTTTAATATACTCCTTACTATGCTTACACTTAACCAGATCCGTGAAGACAGGGATTTCATCATTGAAAGACTTAAAATAAAAAATTTCAATGCCTCAGAAATTATTGCCAATATTATTGAGCTTGATACCAGAAGAAGGGAAATCCAGACAAAGACCGATGCTCTGCAGAATGAAATGAACCTGATATCCAAAGAGATAGGCTCACTCATGAAAGCGGGAAAAAAGGATGAGGCTGAAGCTGCCAAGCAGAAAACCTATACTCTGAAAGATGAAATCAGGACACTGTCGGAAAAAACCGGCCCCATTGAAGCCGACCTTAAAAATGAACTTGTAAAACTTCCGAACCTGCCTCACTCATCTGTAAATCCAGGCAAAAGCGCCGAGGATAATGTTACAGTTAAACAGGGAGGTGTTATACCTGAGCTATCGGGTGACGCCCTTCCTCACTGGGAACTTATTAAAAAATATGATATTATCGATTTCGATCTTGGAATAAAGCTCACTGGTGCAGGCTTTCCGGTTTACCTGGGCAAGGGCGCAAAGCTTCAGAGAGCGCTGATAAGCTTCTTCCTCGATGAAGGAACAAAAGCAGGCTACAGGGAAGTGATGCCACCCGTAGTTGTTAATGAGGATTCAGGCTTCGGTACCGGGCAGCTTCCCGACAAGGAAGGGCAGATGTACCATGTGACTGCCGACAATTTCTATATGATACCAACAGCCGAGGTGCCGGTTACTAACATTTACAGGGACGTCATACTCGGCGCTGATGCGCTTCCGGTGAAGAATATAGCATACACTCCATGTTTCAGAAGGGAGGCCGGTTCCTGGGGAGCTCATGTAAGAGGCCTCAACAGGCTTCATCAGTTCGATAAGGTTGAAATAGTACAGATTGCTCACCCCGATCATTCATACGAAGCGCTTCAGGAAATGGTGAACCATGTTGAAAGCCTCGTTTCAAAACTTGAACTGCCTTATCGTATAATAAGGCTTTGCGGTGGTGACATGTCATTTACTTCTGCACTTACTTACGACTTTGAAGTATGGTCAGCAGCCCAGAAACGCTGGCTTGAGGTAAGCTCTGTATCCAACTTTGAATCCTTCCAGGCCAACAGGCTGAAATGCAGATTCAAAGAAAAAGGCGACAAACAGACAAAACTTGTACATACACTGAATGGCAGTGCTCTGGCTCTTCCCAGAATTGTTGCGGCTATACTCGAAAATAATCAGACTGCGGCTGGCATAAAAATTCCGAAGGCGCTTATCCCATACACAGGATTTGATATTATTGACTGACAGCAGGGAAAGTTCTGGTGTTCCGAAATATCAATACTTCAGTATATCATTCAATGTCCTGACAGCAAGTTCAAGTTCAGCAGGACTTATATTACCTATTTTTTTTACCAGCCTGTTTTTCGAAATTGATCTTATATGAAAAACCATCATCTCTGACTCATGTGCCAACCCATTTGTTTTCGAAGGTACCAGGACAGGATTTCCTTTGTACTTTTTAATTTTAGAGGTCAATGGAACTGCAATTACAACAGGCAGATGCCGGTTTAACAGGTTTCCGCTAAGAATCACCACCGGCCTGAAGCCAGCCTGTTCGCTTCCTTTGACAGGACTTAAATCTGCCTGCCATATTTCACCCTGGTTCATTCCTCAATCTGCCTTAAATAATTTTCCATGCCCTCTTCAGCCATCAGCAGGATGTCTTCATCATCTTTTACCTTCTTATAAGATTTAATATATTCTGCTCTGTCCAGATATTCCAGATAAAGCCGAAGAGCATTCTCAATCAGCTTATTTTTAGGCAATAACAATGTTTTGGCCTTCTCATTTAACTGCCTCGACAAATCATCGGGAATCGAACTTGTAAAGGTTACCATAAATTAAAATCTCCTATTTAAAATAATAATACAAATATATAATATATTTATGTTTTATAAATATGCAACAGAATATATTAAAAATTGAGTACCAGGAATGTTTCATAAAGAATCATAAGATGCTTGAAAATCAATTGTTTTACCCCATCCCCAGGGGGAGCCAATTGATTTTCTTCGCTCCCCATGGGGCCGGGGTAAACAAAGAACCGGAGCGAAGCGGAGCTCGACGAAGTCAAAATCATCGAGTATATATGCATGATTCCTGATAGGCAAATATTAAAATAAAAAAATCTCTATATTTTGCATAATCAATTAAAAAAAAGGCTGTAGATGAATCGCAATGAAAAATCTTATATATATGCAGCCATGGCTGTCCTGTTCTGGGCGACAGTCCCTACTGCTTTCAAAATAAGCCTCGGTGAACTGGGAATTCTGCAAATGCTTACGATAGCTTCTGTAACTTCAGCAGTTGTATTGTTTGTCATAATCATTGCCCGTGGAAAAACATCATTGATATTCAGCTCCGGCAGGAAGGAACTCCTCAGCTCAGCCCTGCTGGGGCTTATTAATCCCACAATTTATTATCTGATTCTTCTCAGGGCATATTCCCTCCTGCCCGGACAGGTCGCTCAGCCACTTAATATGATCTGGCCTGTAATACTTGTCTTTCTCTCTGTTCCACTGCTGCGGCAGAAGATTGCAAAGAAAAGCTACCTCGCCCTTGCAATAAGTTTCATTGGAGTATATGTAATTTCATCACAGGGCAGGTTGTTTCAGCAGAGCAATGTCAACCTTACTGGAGTGCTTCTGGCATCAGGCAGCTCTGTTTTCTGGGCATTTTATTTTATCCTTAATGTCAGAGATAAAAGGGATGAGGCAGTTAAACTATTCCTGAATTTCCTGTTTGGCTCCGTGTATCTTATTGTCTTAATGACACTTACCGGACAGTGGAACATTAAACCGGGATTCCCCGGAATAGCCGGATCAATATATATCGGCTTATTTGAAATGGGATTGACTTTTTTCTTCTGGCTGAGAGCCCTGCAGCTGGCTCCTTCAACTGATAAAGTGAGCAATCTTGTTTACCTTGCTCCATTCTTTTCACTTATTTTTCTCCATTTTATTATACATGAACCTGTATATTATACTACTCCACTTGGACTGATGTTTATTATAGCCGGCATTTTTATCCAGAATTATAAAACAAAAAAAGTTGTTTAACCGTTATATTTGCACTATTGGATTCTAAATTAATTTCCCTGTTAAGATGAAAAGCAGTTATTTTTTAGTCCTTGCTCTCCTGCTTGTCCTGATGACAGCCTGTGAAAAGAAGGAGGATCCTGTTCCTGATCTTCCTACAGAAGATGAGGCGGCAAGGGATGCCCTTTACAGCATAATGAAGACCTATTATCTCTGGTACAAGGACATGCCTTCGGTTAAAAAGGAGGACTATGCCGATCCTTATGAACTTCTTGAGGCTATGAGATACAGGAAGCTCGACAGGTGGAGCTATATTCAGACTTACCAGGATTATCTTGACCAGGTATCGGCTACCTTTGTCGGACATGGAATAAGGATAGGACTTGACCAGAACAACAAGACAAGAATAGCCCAGATCTACAATAAATCACCAATGTACAGCCTTGGTGTAAGACGCGGCTGGATAATCAAAAAACTTAACGGTACAGAACTGGCTCCGATTTTCATTTCCGGCGATGGCACTGCATACAACGCACTAATTGGAAAATCAGAAGCTGGTATCACAAATACCTTCCTTTTTGAAACTCCCGAAGGCAAAGATTCCACTATTACAACAACAAAGGCAACGTTTACATTAAATACTGTGCTGCTGTATGATACTCTTCACCTGAAAACAGGCATCACGGGTCATCTGGTATTTGAACAGTTTGTTGAGCCATCCAAGGCAGAGCTTGAAACGGCATTCGCATATTTCCAGGCCAATAATGTCAAAGATCTGATAGTTGACCTCAGGTACAACGGAGGAGGAAACCTTACTGTATTGCAAAGCCTTGCAGCACATATAGCAGGAAGCTCAAAATACGGGGAGCCCTTTCTGACACTTTCACATAATGACCAGAATATAGCTCGTGACAAGACCTACACCTTCGCCACCGTGGCTTCTTCAGTCGCATCAAAGAAAATGGTTGTAATTACAACAAGATCAACAGGTTCAGCAAGCGAAGATCTTATAAACGGTTTAAAGCCCTTCATGGAAATCACAACTATCGGCGATACAACAAACGGTAAACCGGTGGGAATGTACGGGTTTAAACACAAGGAGCTCTACTATTACTGGCCGATATCATTTGAGCTTCTGAACACTATGGGACAGGGTGATTTTTATGACGGATTCGCACCTAAAAAATATGTTATGGATGATATTACCCATGACTGGAATGACAGAGGTGAATATTGCCTGAAGGAGGCAATTTACTATCTTGAAAATGGCAGCGTTTCATCGAAAGGTGAATATCAGTACCGGAGAGCCACTCAATTCGATGAGAGCAACAGCAAACCCGAGAATCTTTACCTGATAGAAAATAATTAATAAAATCCTTCATTTTGAAGGCAAAAGCCACAGAAAGGATAATTCTGGGAATCGACCCGGGAACAAACATCACTGGATATGGTGTGATAAAAGCCATTGGGAATGTTCCGGAACTAATTGCCATTGGTGCAATTGATCTGTCAAAATATGACGACCACTATGTGAAGCTGAAACATATTTTTGACCGTGTCACAGGAATCATTGATGAGTATCATCCTGATGAGCTGGCAATTGAAGCTCCTTTTTACGGGAAAAATGTTCAGTCGATGCTGAAGCTGGGCAGAGCACAGGGAGCAGCAATTGCTGCTGCCCTTTCAAGGTCGCTTCCTATTTTTGAATATGCACCCAGGAAAATCAAGATGTCAATAACAGGCCAGGGAGCTGCATCGAAGGAACAGGTTGCCTCAATGCTTATGAATATTCTTCGTTTCAGGCTTAATGAAACAAAACTCGATGCAACAGACGGCCTTGCCGCAGCGCTCTGTCATTTTTACCAGACAAATAATCCCGTTGCTGAAAAAAGCTTCAACAGCTGGAAAGACTTCTTGAATAAAAATCCAAAAAGAGTCAGGCGCCAATAGTTCTCAGGCGGGGGCAAAAGCCAGAGCAGCAACACTTACCTTAACGCCTTCAGCCTTAAGAACCTCATTAACACATGATTCCATTGTTGATCCTGTAGTTATCACATCGTCTATTATCAAAACATGTCTGCCTGCCAGCTCTTCAGGCTTGTCAACACTGAAGATGCCTTCAACATTTAACCACCTTTCGTACCTTGTCCTCTTAGTCTGGGTGGCTGATGCCGACTTCCGTAAAAGAATGCTTTTATCATACCTTATACCTGTAGCCTGTGAAAGGCCTTCAGCAATTAATTCGCTCTGGTTAAACCCCCTTGCTCTTCTTTTTGAAGGATGAAGCGGTACAGGTAGTATAAGGTCGATATCCTTTATAAAGTCAGATGAGATGAGAGTTGAACCGTATATTCTTCCCAATTCCGGCCCAAGCTCCTTAATGCCTTTATATTTCAGATTGTGGATCAGGTTCCTTATCCTGCTTCCCCTGTTGTAAAATGAAAATGCCGCTGCCGAATCTATCCGGCACCTTCCCCAGAATACCTTTTCAAGCGGATTGTCCATCAGATCATGATAACCTGTTCTCGGAATCTCCACAAAACACTCAGTGCATATCAGGTATTCATTGCGTAAAAGATGATTTCCGCATCCGTAACATACACGCGGAAAAAGCAGACTCAGAAAGTCATCAAGCAGATCATAAAACCATTTCATGCAGCGAGCACGGTAATTTCAGTAAAGTTACTGAATTATCGGTGAATGCAATACCCTGGTTAAGATTATCCTAGAGCCTGACCTTGCTGTTTATATTTGCAGCGATCTGACGGAATTCGTCCTGAGAGAATTTCAGCTTTGGATTCCTGAAATTAATATCTTCCATGCTGTCCATCGGGACAAGATGTATGTGAGCATGAGGAACTTCCAGCCCAAGAACTGCAACTCCCACGCGATTGCACGGATAGGCTGCTTTTATGGCTGCAGCCACTTTTTTCGAAAAAACAATCATGCCTGAAAGCTCATCATCAGAGAGATCAAAGATATAATCAGTCTCTTTCTTTGGAACAACCAGCGTATGGCCGGCTTTCAGGGGATTGATATCAAGGAAAGCAAAATAATTATCATCCTCAGCTACCTTGTAGCAGGGAATTTCACCGTTAATAATCCTTGTAAATATTGTTGCCATGGCCTTATATTGAAATTTCAACAATTTCAAACGGAATAACTCCTGAAGGAACTTTTATCTGAACAACATCCCCAACCTTTTTCCCGATAATACCCTGTGCAATGGGCGAACTAACAGCTATCTTCCCTTGCTTCAGATTTGCTTCACTCTCAGGAACAAGCTGGTAAACCATCACACTGTTATTAGTCTTGTTTTTGATCGTAACCTTACTAAGTATACGGATTGTGGAGTTATCAATTTTGGATTCATCAATAATTCTTGAACGGGCAACAAGGTCTGCAAGCTTGTTTATTTTCATTTCAAGCATACCCTGTGCCTCCTTGGCTGCAGCATATTCAGCATTTTCTGACAGGTCACCCTTATCCCTTGCTTCAGCTATCTGCTTCGAAATAGATGGCCTTTCTACTGTTCTGAGCTGATCAAGCTCATCCTTCATTTTCTTAAGACCTTCTTCAGTCACATAAATCAAATCTGACATCTTTCTCTTCTCTTATGATTAAAAAACAAGAAGAATTCCGGCTTTTGCCGGAACTCTTCAGAACAAATATACAAAATTATTTTACAAATTACAAATAAGAATACTGAAATAAAGTGTTTTACAACAGTTAATTAAGCAGCCTTCAGGCTTATTTGTACTTTTTTGCGCCCTGTTTGGTCCTTGCCTTGTTGCTTTTTTTCTTTGCCTTGTCCCTTGCAGCTGTATCTTTCTGATTCTGCTTCATACGTGCCTGGACATCAGCCGATTGTATTTCAAAGGATCTCTTTCTTGTTTCCTTGCTTCCATCCTTGACGGCTTTTTTCTTTTCCTGTTCTTTTTTGTCCTGTTTCTTCTGTGCCTTTTTTGCTTTTCTTGGCTGCATCATAACAGCATGGGCTGTTTCATTAGTCACCGGGACGGCAGCAATGATCCCTGTGCCTGCTGAAAATGCCAGAAGCAGTGTCGCAATCTTTAATAATCCTGGTCGTCTCATCAGTAAAAAATATAATAAAATCCGGTTAAGCACCGTTTTTAACCTGCTTCGTATTAATTTAGCAGCCAAATAAATATTCCGGTGACTCATATATCAAAAATAGCTTTTTTTTTACTTGCCTTCCTGCTTCTCGGAACTTTATCTTCATGTAAAAAAAGCAGGAATGAGGTCATTCCCGATGTTTATGTTGACTTTACAATTGATCTTAATGATCCGGAATTTGTTATTCTGAACACGTTCGGAGAAAATGTCTATGTAAATGAAAACACAAATAACTTCGGGTCAAGAGCTGCCGGTTTTGCACGCAACGGCATAATAGTCCACTCAGGTGTTGATGAGTTTTTTGCTTACGACCGCACCTGTCCGCATGACTATGCTGAAAACGGCACAATAGTAAAAGTCAAGATTGATCCGGAGAATCCCCTTTCAGCTATATGCTCTGTCTGCGGTACACAATATGCCCTGCCGGTAAACGGGACACCTGCAGATGGTCCTGGCAGGTATCCGCTGAAGAATTACAGGACAAGCTTTGACGGCAGGTGGCTCCGGGTCTGGAACAACTATTAATACCTGTAATGCTCTGGTTTATAAGGGCCCGTAACAGGAACGCTTATATAATCAGCCTGCTCCGTTGATAGTTTTGTCAGCTTTACGCCAAGCTGTTCTAGATGGAGGCGTGCCACCTCTTCATCAAGATCTTTAGGAAGCCTGTAAACACCAACCTTATAATTCTTTTTCCAGAGATCTATCTGTGCAAGTGTCTGATTGCTGAATGAATTGCTCATGACAAATGACGGATGTCCTGTTGCGCAACCAAGATTTACAAGCCTTCCTTCTGCCAGCATGAATATTGCATGACCATCCTGGAAAAGATATTTGTCGACCTGTGGCTTGATATTTATCTTGCTCACACCTTTCATTTCGTTGAGTTTGTCAACCTGTATCTCATTGTCAAAGTGACCGATATTGCAAACAATAGCCTGGTCTTTCATCTTTTTCATGTGCTCAAGGGTTATCACATCCCTGTTTCCTGTTGCGGTGACATAAATATTGCCCTCAGGAAGTGCATCTTCAACTGTCTTCACTTCAAATCCTTCCATTGCAGCCTGCAGGGCGCATATCGGATCTATTTCAGTTACAATAACCCTTGCACCGTAAGCTTTCATTGACCTTGCGCAGCCTTTTCCAACATCTCCGTAACCGCATACAACAACCACTTTTCCGGCGATCATTACATCAGTTGCCCTTTTAATACCATCAGCCAGCGATTCACGGCAGCCATACAGGTTATCGAACTTTGATTTTGTAACCGAGTCATTAACATTTATAGCCGGAACAAGAAGCTCACCGTTTTCAAGCATTTGGTATAACCTGTGAACACCTGTTGTTGTCTCCTCAGATATTCCCCTGAGACCTTCAACAACCCTGTGCCATTTACCGGGTTCTTTTACAAGCAGTTCTTTAAGAGTGTCAAGTATAATACTTTCTTCCCTCGACTCGGCTTTTTTGTTAAGAACTGTAGCATCCTTTTCAGCTCTGAAACCAAGATGCACAAGGAGTGAAGCATCGCCGCCATCGTCAACGATGAGGTTTGGACCTTTACCCCCGGGGAATGAAAGTGCCTGTGCAGTGCACCACCAGTATTCCTCAAGAGTCTCACCCTTCCATGCAAATACAGGTATGCCTGCAGCAGCTATTGCGGCAGCGGCATGGTCCTGTGTTGAAAATATGTTGCAGCTTGCCCAGCGAACATCAGCGCCAAGCTCAGCAAGTGTTTCAATAAGTACGGCTGTCTGCACTGTCATGTGAAGAGAACCTGTTATCCTTGCTCCCTTCAATGGTTTCTCTGCTGAATATTTCTTCCTTATTGACAGAAGACCAGGCATTTCCTTTTCAGCTATCTCTATTTCTTTCCTTCCGAAATCAGCAAGTGTGATATCTTTTACCTTGTACTGCATAGTGTCGACAATTACGCTCATATTACTGTTTTTTTAAGGCTGCAAAGATAATAAAAATAAATGTTATTTTCTGAATATTCTGAGTGTATCCGCCTTGTCAACTGCCATCTGTGCAGCAAGTTTCTGAACTGTCTCAAACTTCCTTTCATCCCTGAGCTTCTTTCTGAATGCAACTGTTATTGTTTCTCCATAGATGTCTCCCTCGAAATCGAGTATGTTAACTTCTATACTTCTCAGATCAGCAGCGCTGTTTACTGTCGGGTTGGTTCCTATGCTCAGCATGCCGGGATAACTCCTGCCACCCGACAGGACTTCAGTTGCATACACTCCGTTTGCAGGAATCAGTTTATGCGGATCGGTTTTTATATTGGCCGTTGGATATCCAATAGATCTTCCCAGCTTTCTCCCTTCAACCACCTGACCTGTAAGAGAATAAGCATACCCCAGAAGTTGACCAGCCTCTTCTATTCTTCCCGAAAGCAGGGCTTCCCTTATCTGGGTTGAACTGACTGGCCCTTTTCCGGTTTCAAATCCGGCTACTCTTTCAACTGTGAAGTCCAGTTTTTCAGCACACATTTGTATTGTTTCAAAATCGCCGCTGCCCTTCCTTCCAAAATGATGATCATAACCCACAATTAGATGACGTGTATGAAGCCTGCCTGCAAGGTAATCCCTGATGAAATCACATGCCTCAATCCTGCTGAAAGCCTTGTCAAAATCAATAACTATAAGATGATCAATACCTGAGCCTTCAAGGAGTTTTATCTTCTCATCCATTGTTGTCAGGAAAAACAGGTTCAGGTGATCCTTTTCAAGCACAAGCCGCGGATGAGTCGAAAATGTTATTGCAACTGATTCACCATCAATATCTTTTGCCTTTTTTGTGAGCTGAAGAAGCAAGGATTTATGCCCTGTATGCACACCGTCAAAAATTCCCAGTGTAACAACAGGCGATTTAATATTCAGACCGTTAAAACCCTTGTGCAATATCATCGCTTCTGTTTGGAATGTAAAAATAGTAAAGGTGAGAAATACAGAACAATATATGGGTTTGTTTTTGTATTTTTATGAAGATAATAAAGCCATTAAATCTGATGAAGTCCGGAGGTTTCTATAATTCCGATCCCTGGCTCAAGCCTTATGCGGGTGTTATAAATGCCCGGATAAACAAGTGTATATCAAGGGAAGAGAGCCTTATTGTAAATTCTTCTCTTGCAGATTTTGCACTTGGTCATTTATATTACGGCCTGCATCATGATAAGGAAAAATGGATCTTCAGGGAATGGGCTCCAAATGCAAAGTCTTTGTATCTCACCGGCAGCTTTAACAACTGGAATGAGACAACTGAATATAAGCTAAACCGGATAAACAGTCATGGCGACTGGGAGATAATACTTAATGAGGAGGCGCTCCATCACAAGGATCTTTTCAAACTATCAGTGCACTGGCAGGGCGGAAGCGGTGAACGTATCCCGTCGTATGCAAACAGGGTTGTACAGGATGATATAACCAAGATCTTCAGCGCTCAGGTATGGGCTCCCGGGAAAAGCTACAAATGGGAAAATGACAACTTCCAGGGCCTGAAAACAGCGCCAATCGTATATGAGGCCCATGTAGGAATGGCCACCGAAGATGAAAAAGTTGGTTCATACCGGGAATTTGCCGATAATGTCGTTCCATTAATAAAGGAATCAGGGTATAATACAATACAACTCATGGCAATCCAGGAACATCCTTTCTATGGTTCCTTTGGTTACCACGTTTCAAGCTTCTTCGCTGCTTCATCAAGATTCGGCACTCCTGAAGATCTTAAATATCTGATAGATACTGCTCATAAAGCCGGTCTTGCCATAATTATGGATCTTGTTCATTCACATTCTGTAAGCAATGTTACAGAAGGTCTGGCTCTTTTTGATGGTTCACCTGGCCAGTATTTCCATACAAATGACCGTCGTGTGCACCGCGCCTGGGATTCCCTCTGCTTCAATTATGGTAAGGATAACGTGCTGCATTTCCTGTTGTCAAACTGCCGTTACTGGCTCGATGAGTACAGGTTCGACGGTTTCAGGTTTGACGGTATTACAAGCATGATCTATTTTGATCACGGTCTCGAAAGAAACTTTACATCGTACAACGAGTATTTTGACGGTAACCAGGATGAAGATGCCCTCACTTACATTTATCTTGCCAATAAGCTGATTCATGAGATTAAACCAGCTGCTATTACAATTGCCGAGGAGATGAGCGGGATGCCAGGACTGGCCGCGCCAATCGGGAAAAAAGGATTTGGTTTTGACTACAGGCTGTCAATGGGGGTGCCTGACTTCTGGATCAGGCTTGTTAAAGAAACTCCTGATGAATACTGGGACACCGGAAAACTTATGTATGAGCTTACAACACACAGGCCTGAGGAGAAAATTATATCTTACTGCGAATCACATGACCAGGCTCTTGTAGGTGACAAAACCCTCATTTTCAGGATGCTGGATGCTGAAATGTACACCGGGATGCATAATGATTATCACAGCTTCCCGATGGACAGGGGAATAGCGCTTCACAAAATGATAAGGCTCATAACATTCAGCACCTCAGCAGGAGGCTATCTGAACTTCATGGGAAATGAATTCGGCCATCCTGAATGGATCGATTTCCCACGCGAAGGAAATAACTGGAGTTATAAATATGCCAGAAGGCAGTGGAGTCTTCCGGAAAACAAGGACCTTAAGTATCACTTTTTATCCCTGTTCGATAAAAAAATGCTAAGCCTGCATAACGAATACAGATTGCTTGACAACTGCAACCTTGTAAGGATATATGAAAATAACCATGACAAGGTAATCGCTTACATGCGGGGTGACTTTCTGTTTGTCTATAATTTTCATCCGGTTAACTCATTTACTGATTACGGGATACCCGTACAGGGGAAATTCAAAATCATGCTTGACACTGATGATGCCGGGACAGGAGGATTTAACAGGATAGACAGGTCAACAGTGTACCTGAGCATAAAAAAAGCAGAGAGGAACATAATCAATGCTCCCCTCTACCTTTATCTTTACCTGCCTTCCCGTACAGCCATTGTCTTTAAACGGCTGGCTGTAAGAAAAGCCACCGATATCTGATACTAGTCAATCCACCTCAGCAGATAGAAATCCTGCCTGTGAGGCAGATCGGGATGTTTCGGATATAACCTTATTCCATAATAGAAGGAGCCTGCCCTTTCCGGAACCAGGACAGCCCTGTAAAGGCATTTCCCTGCCTTGCAGCTTACAAGTTTGAATTCCTTGCTGTCGACATATTTATATTCCCCATTCTTTCCAAGCCTTGTGATAATAAATTCCACCCCTACATTTTCCCTCGGGAGATTCTTGACATGAAGAGCTATTTCAGCCTTGTAGTCATGACCTGATTTATAAATATTGTCATCTGTCTTTTCAAAGCTGTAATTAATAACCTCTATATTATCCCATTCTGCAATCAGCCTTGATTTCCAGGCTGCAATTTCCTTGGCCTTCTCAAATTCATTCTGTATGAGCTTCTTATGTCTTTCTGCAAGCTTATTGTAATACTTCTCGTAATAATCGTCAATCATCCTGCGCATAGTAAACTCAGGGGCAATTCTTACCATTGTGTTCTTGACCCTGCTAATCCATTCAGACGGAACTCCCTGGTCATTAAATGAATAATAAGCCGGAATGATCTCATATTCAAGCATGTTATAAATAGTCTCAGCATCGACGTCATCCTGCAGATCCTGGTTTTCATAGGTCCGGTTTTCAGGTAGGGCCCATCCGGCAAATGCATGATAGCCTTCAACCCACCAGCCATCGAGAACACTGAAATGTATTGTCCCGTTCATAACGGCTTTCTCCCCACTTGTTCCTGAGGCTTCAAGAGGCCTTGTAGGGGTATTGAGCCATATATCGACACCTCTGACAAGGTATTTTGCAAGCTCAATGTCATAGTTCTCAAGAAAGATAACCTTGCCTTCAAACCGCGGCATCTGTGATATTTCAAATATCCTTTTTATAAGGTCCTGACCGCCTCCGTCGTGCGGATGTGCCTTTCCGGCATAAATGAACTGCACGGGCTTATCGGGATTGTTGACAAGCCTGTCGAGCCTGTCCAGATCGCGGAACAGAAGAGCTGCTCGCTTGTATGTGGCAAACCTCCGGGCAAAACCTATTGTAAGTGCCTTTTCATCAAGATGAGTGCTTATATTAAGAAGCGTCCTGGGGCTGACATGCTTCTCCATCATGTCTGACTGCAGTCTTTTTCTGATATGCTCAAAGAGTGATTTCTTCAATCCTTTTTTGATGTCATAAATCCTCTTATCGTCAATTGTATACAGTTTCTCCCAAAGGTCCCTGTTCGACTGGTCAAAATTATCTGAGCCTGTAAGTTCCCTGTAAACAGCCCTCAATTCCGGTGCAGTCCATGTTGGATGATGCACTCCGTTTGTGACATGCCCGATGAAGATCTCCTCTTTGAGATAGCCCGGCCAGAGTTTATTGAACATCCCCCTGCTTACTTTTCCATGAAGCTTGCTGACACCGTTAACTTCCTGTGACATTCTTGTTGCAAGGTAGCTCATATTGAACTTCCTGTCACTGTCACTGTCGCACTGTCCGAGAGCCATAAGCTCAGCCCACGAGATATTAAGCCTGCTGTGATAGTGTGAAATATATTTACGAAGCAGGTCCTCTTCAAATGCATCATGACCTGCAGGAACCGGTGTATGAGTTGTGAAAAGTGTTGAAGACCTTACAACCTCAATTGACTGCCCAAATGTAAGATGCTGTTCTTCAATAAGTTTACGCATTCTTTCAAGACTGATGAATGCTGAATGTCCTTCGTTGCTGTGATATATATCGGCTTGAATGCCAAGGGCGTCAAGCGCCCTCATGCCACCTATTCCTAGAACAAGTTCCTGTTTAAGCCTGTTCTCATTGTCGCCGCCATAGAGATGATGTGTCACGAATTTATCCTCGTTGATATTCTCGTCTAAATCGGTATCAAGAAGAAGGAGGCTCACTTTTCCTATCATGGCTTCCCATACCCGGATTTTCACCATGCGTCCAGGCCATGCAAGAGATACTGTAAGCTGGTTTCCATCGGCTGCTTTTACAGGACGTATGGGCAGTCGAGAAAAGTCTTCGGCTTCATACAGGGGCAGCTGTTCTCCCTTGGGCCCTATCTTCTGCTTGAAATAACCAAATCTGTAAAGCAGACCAATACCTGTTATGTTCCTGTTTACATCACTGGCTTCCTTAAGATAGTCTCCTGCAAGGATACCCAGACCTCCGGAATATATTTTCAGGCACTGGTGAATGCCGAACTCCATTGAAAAATAAGCAACTGAAGGATTATCAGTATTCACGGGCCTTTCCATATAGGCTGTGAACTTGTCTTCAATTTTTTTCATCTCCCTTATGAATTCTTCATCATCCTCAAGAACCATCAGGCGTTTATAGTCTATCTTTTCAATTAGCAGCTTCGGGTTATGTCCTACTACATCCCACAGTGAAGGGTCAAGGCTTCTCAGAAGATCTTCAGCTTCAGAGTTCCACGACCACCACATATTATCAGCCAGGATCTTCAGGAAAGCAAGTTTCCCCGGTACTTCACTCTGAACATATATATCCTTCCATACCGGCACCTGGTGGGGTTTTCTGACAACCAGTCCCGGTGCTTCAACGAACCTGGCAAATTCACGTGGTTCTCCTCCTCTCCTTTCCGAACTCTTCGAAAGAGCAAAATCATAAGCACTCCAGTAATGCTCAACAAGGGTGTCCCACATGGCAATCCTTGAAATCTCATGAGCCTTTTTCCTTGCAGTGTCAACCTGCTCAGCTGTAAGGCTTAAAAAATGATCCATGAATTTCCGGATCTCATGCACAACTTCCTTTTCGTTATCGTCATTCCTCTCAATAACCCTGATCCCGTCACCCGGATCCTTGAAGTAAGTCTTAACCCACAGCCCGAAACCTGACAATGAGGTAGTTACAGTAGGAATTGAGAACATTAGGCTTTCGAGGGGAGTATAGCCCCATGGCTCATAATATGATGGAAATACAGAAAGATCGAATCCGATCAACAGATCGAAATATGGAATATTGAAAATCCCGTCGTTCCCGTTAAGGTAAGAAGGAACGAAAATGACTTTAACCTGCGATTTTTCATCATTATCGAGCCCGTTTGAGATAAACCTTGAAAGCACAGGATCGCTTGAAGGATAGTGAAGGCTGTGACTCAGATACTTATCCCACCCGGTAGCTTTTATGCCATTGTACAGGATATCGACAATATCCTGCCTTGGTCCTTTATGGTATGCCGGCATAAGCAGGAAAGCAACACACTCCTTCTGCAGTTTGTCCTTTTTCTTAAGTTCACCCAGGGCATCAATAAAAATATCGACACCCTTGTTCCTGAATTCATACCTGCCGCTGTTTGCAATCAGTACACAATCATCTGATAATGAATAGCCAAGTATTGCCTCGGCAACCTTAATAAGCTTTTGCCTGGCATTTGCCCTCTTTTCACCAAAAGCATCTGGTCCCGGCACGAACGAATCCTCAAAGCCATTTGGAGTAACAACATCAACCGGTTTACCCAGGAAATGGGTACATTCATTCCCGGTAAGCTCACTGACGGCCGTGAATACATCAGCCTCTGCAGCTGAAGTTTTTTCAAGTGACTGTTTGGCAATCACATTGAATTCCTTTGAAATCTGAACAGGATTATATGAGTTCATCCTGCCGTATAGAGGCCTGTTGTTTCCTGCAACACAGCGTCCAAGGACAGTTGCATGTGTTGTAAAAGCAGTTGCAATCCACGGAGCATGCTTTTTCAGGTAAAGAACCCCGGTGCCGGTCATCCATTCGTGAAACTGTGCCACAATTAAATGCTGGTCGAGGTAAAATGATGTGAAGCTCTCAATTACTTTCCCTGCCGCATAGCCAAACAGGGCCGGTTCAACATAATCCCACTGACCTGTAATACTGTCGAGCTTATATGTCTCCCAGAATGATGCAAATATCTCATTCTGCTGTCCGAAGTAAGGAGTAAAATCAATAAGTATAACTATGGGTTTCCCGGCAATGTTCCATCTTCCCGTTTTTACCCTTAATCCATCTGAAGAAGCTTTGAGCTTCCATTCAGCAAACATGCTTTCATCAGAGATAAATTCAGGGTTCGCATCTGTTTCCCTCCATACATCAGGGCCGATAAGAATAAAATTATCACCCAGCTCATCAAGAATATTGAGAGCTTTTGTTGAGACAACAGTATGTATACCACCAACCTTGTTGCAAACTTCCCAGCTGGTTTCAAAAAGAAAATCGACTTTCATTAGTTTTCGCTATTTGATAAAATATCCTATTCCGCTTTTTTCCTGCCTCTCGCAGTAGAGGTCTTTGCTGCTTTTTTCGCCGGAGCCTTCTCCCTGGCTGTTTTTAGCGTTGTTGTTTTCTTCACAGCTGCTTTTTTAACCGTAGTCTTCTTAACAGGAGCTTTCTTAAGTGTTGATTCTTTTTCCACTGTTTCAGATTTGGAAGGCCTTCCTGTCTTTTTCTTTGTGGCAGGGGTAGTTTTTGGCTTTGTCCATTCCAGTACAAATTCAGATGGCTTTGATATTTTTCTGGCAGCAGGCTTTTCCTTTTCTTCGGGTTTGAGTTTCAATAGCTTCTTCTTAAGCTTTTCTATTTCAGCCGACTGCTTTTCAAGCAGCATGTCCTTTTCAATCACCTGATTACCAAGCTTGTATATCTGATCCTGCTCGGCAGTATCAGGCAGGCAGCGTCGAAGCCTGATCTCAAAATCACTCAGGATGTTCATGTAATTCATAAAAGCATCATAAGGGCTTTCATAGGGATTAAAATAAGCATGAACTGCCCCGTCGGAGAAAAACTTGGTGGCCATATAATAAAAATGGTCACTCGATTGCAGGTAATCCCAATCTTTCATAATATGCTGGTCACCGCATTTACTGACCTTCCTGGAAAGGCTGTAGAGTTTGTCAAGTGCAGCTGTCTGCAGTTCATTACCAAGCCATGCTGTTATATCACGTTCCTCATCTGCCCATGAAATTGGATTCTGGATATTAATTGCAGACACCGGCTGAAGTTTATCGGCTACCTCTGAGGGAGTCATGAACTTGAATGGTGTTTTCTTTAAAATTGCCCCCGGCATATACTGAAGGAATTCGAAGATTCCCGATTCTTTCCAGTTATGTTCCCCGAAGGTCTCATAATCAAGGAAAACATTCAGAAGTTCGCTTGAAGGAGCAAGTTTGTTTATCCATCCTGCATACTTATCAGCAGTCAGGGGCCATGAGATCCAGTCCTTGTTTGAAAACCTGAATGCAATATCATCGCTAAGGACAAAATTGCGGAGCAACACTTTCAATCGCGGATTTATAGCGTTGCAATACAGGAAGTTAGGACTTTTCCAGCCCAGAATATGTTTTGCACCTTCAGTAAGTATTGCCTTGTATCCCATTTCTGCAACCCATGAGCCAATTTCATCGGAATATATAAGCTCGGTGTTGCGGAATGAAGTAGGTTCAAAGCCCAGGTATTTCTTTATCATTTCTTTATGTACATTCACCTGGTTTTCAAATTCAGCCCTGCTTCTTAGTGAGGCAAGTGAATGTGCATCAGTCTCTGCGAGAAACTCCACCATTCCTGTATCGGCAAGTTTCTTAAATGATTCAAGCACCTCAGGAGCATAAAGTCTGAACTGGTTTATTGCAATTCCGGTTATACTGAATGTAACCTTGAATTTTCCCTTATGCTTTTCGATAAGGTCAAGTAATATTTTGTTTGCAGGCAGATAACATTTGTCAGCCACCTTTCTCATTATCGATTCGTTTGTATAATCATCATAATAATAATGATCATGCCCCAGGTCGAAGAACCTGTATCTTTTCAGGCGGAAAGGCTGATGCACCTGAAAATAAAAACAAATTGCCTTTTTACTGCTCTGACTCATATCCTGATTTATTTATTTCCCAACACCCTGTAATATATATCCCTTACATGCCTTGCAGAGTTATCCCACTTCAGTCTTATAACCTCTTCTTTACCGTTTTTTATGATCATCCTGGCAAGATCGGGATAATTCAGAATGCCGTAAATGGCATCCGCCATTGCATCAATATCCCAGAAATCGGTTTTCACGGCATGTGTGAGAATCTCTGCCACACCTGATTGTTTGCTTATTATTACAGGTACATTTGATTGCATTGCCTCAAGAGGAGAAATGCCAAAAGGCTCTGACACTGAGGGCATTATGTAAACATCGCTCATCTCAAGCATTGTAAACACATCCCTACCCCTTAGAAAGCCTGTAAAATGGAACCTGTCGGTGATCCTGAGTGCTGCTGCCCGTCTCATCATCCTTTCCATCAGGTCGCCTGAGCCGGCCATAACAAAACGAACATTGTCCATGACCTTAAGCACCTTTTTAGCTGATTCAATGAAATATTCCGGTCCCTTCTGCATTGTAATCCTGCCAAGGAAGGTTACAACTTTTTCATCAAAGCCTTTCAGCACAAAACTTTCACCGGTCAGTGATACTGGTTCAACTGCATTATATACAGTTTCAACCTTGTCAGGGTTAATGTTGTATTTATTTATTACAATATCACGGGTAAGGTTGCTGACAGTGATAATCTTTGAAGCAGCATCCATGCCTTTTTTCTCGATATGATATACATCAGGATTCACATTGCCGCCGCTTCTGTCGAAATCGGTTGCATGAACGTGG
>ERZ1645192.1090-NODE-1090-length-22778-cov-10.544338_pt1 | contig 22778 bp, 36 predicted proteins | sample MGYA00575354_ERZ1645192 | MGnify/ENA primary metagenome ERZ1645192 (study PRJEB40844, sample SAMN11349763) | freshwater sediment metagenome | isolation source: river sediment | host: Sediment | place: India: Faizupur Khadar , New Delhi | collected 2017-02-21 ... | reverse complement strand
TAAACAACCTTTTATAATTTATTTTTGTAATTTTCTTTTTCATTAATTTCTCCTTAATCATTCAATTTTATCTGTTCACATTTATAACCTTTATGATGTAGTCTCTCACCTATTGAAACTTTACGCATATTTTCAGCTGTTAAATTATTTTCTCTGCAAAATTTATTTAAGTTACATATAAAAATTTCTTCATTATTTGGTTTTATTATTTTCCACAACTTAGAAAAAACTTTTTGATTACTTAATTCTATTCCTCTTTTTCCTTTTGCTGATTTTGGTTTTCTTAAATTATTTTTCCATTCATCTGGAAGTTTACGGCCAGTTTGTGCTTTTATTATTTTTTCTATTGCATCTGGTGTGTGTTTCCATCCTTTTCTTGCTTTTAATATCTCTCGTACTTCATTTGATACTATATGCCCTTGAAGTGATTTACTTATCTTTTCTCTTGTTTCTATTGATACTGGATGACCTTCACATGGACCGCCTAAACCAGCTTTTGTTTTATTACAAAGTGGACCATTTTTTAAATCGGACCTACCAATAGTTAATACCAATTCTTCTTCATGTTTATATGCTATTTCAGATAATAAATTTATTTCTGGATACACTATAATTGGATTACAACTACATTGCTCTCTTATATGGTCTATTTTTCTTTGAAAATGTGTATTATGTTTATTACCTCTCAAATGTATTATTGCTCTACGACCTTTACCTTTACCTACATAAAATGGTTCATAATCAAAATGATATACACCATTTTGATTTGTATAATTATAATCACCTGGTTTCCTTGGATCTAAGTAAGCATAAACATAAAATTCTGGATTCATTCTTTAATTTCTCCTACCCGGGGTTCTACCTGCTGACCTTTCCGGGGTCGGTGCTAGGTCTCTATCATCATTTGATATATTAGCATCATCAAGCCATAAATCCAATTCAGTTGCATCATAAATCTTTAATGTTCTTGAATCGAAATAAAATTTATCTATTGAACCAACTCTTCCTCCCAATCTATTTTTAACAAGTTTATATGCTAATTCTGATTTATAAACCATACTTTCATCATCAGAACCGAAAATAGACATAAAGTCTGCCGTAGCCGGCAGACCCATGCTTTCTGATATGTGGGTAAAATCAATTTCTCTAAGGTTAATAATATTTGAACCTTCTCTGTTTAGTTGTGATACAGAAACTACGGGGGCATCAAATGCAAATGAAAGAGCTCTTAATTCTTCTGCAATTTTTTTAACATTACTATATAATTCACCAGCATTTTTAATTGATGTTTTCATTAAGTTAATATAATCAACATATATAATGTCTGGCTGAACCCCACGCATTTTCAATTCCCTAAGGTACCTTTTTATATCTGTAACGGAGGCTTCACCTGTAGGAAACTCTTTAATGAATAATTTTCCTGTATTAGGACTCTCGTTTAATTCATTAAGTTTTTTAACCAACTTCAAAGTGGAATCTTTAACCACATATAATTTATTAATATCTAAACCTGAATAAATTGCATCCATCCTTTGTGCAACCGAATCTTCAGATAATTCTAATGTTATAATAACAACAACATGCCCATTAATTACCTGTCTTGCCGCTAAATTAGATAACATACTTGACTTAAAACCATGTATTCTAGCAGCAAAAATTGATAATGTATATGGTGGAAAACCACCGGAAATATATTCATCTAATGTTGGAAGATAGGTAGGAATTCTTTTAGTTGTATTTGTAAGTATTCTTTTTAACCTTAACTTGCTCGTACTAAAATATTCAAGGCCGAGGTCAATTTTTAAATCTTTACAAATCGCTTCTTCAATATATTTCTGTATTAAACCATTATCACCTGCATCACCTTTATTAATCACTTCCACAGATTCTAATATTGCGGTTTTTAATGCTCTATCTTTTAAATATTCATTTGTTTTATCAAAAATATAATCATAATCTTTAATAACATCAATATCAAGAGAATCAACTTCCTTAAAATATTCTTCTGAATCCTTTATGGAATTATAAATTATATCTCTCGATGGTATTGAATCATATTTTTCAACATAATCCTTTAAAAAAAGGAAAATATCTCCAACAATTGTATTTTCAAAATATTCTTTTTTATAAACAGAACATATTGTTACAAGTAATTGCTTATCAGTAGTTGCACCTTTTATAATTAAATTTTCAATGTATTCATCATTTATATTGTCCAATAGTTTTCACCTCTGGTTTTTCCATTATTCATTGTAAACATATTACATCCTATTACCTTATCAGATTTACATTTCTTTGTACACATAGAACAAATTTTCTCTTGTGGTGAATACTTTTTTATATACAACTCATCAAGTCCATATTTTTTAATGCATTGGTCAAGACATTTACTTATAATACCATAACGAAATTTCGATGAATGTTCATATTCATCTATTTTTTTAACATCTTTAACCTTATGGATTTGCATTTGATTATATATCACATTATCAGATTCAGACAAAAATCCATGAAACCACGCACTATTACATCTATAAACCATCTCAATACTCATATAGTTCAAGCTCCTATTACTTTTTGTTACATTATAACACACTCCACACTGAATGTAAATGTATTAAAATATTTAATTTAATTTGTTTACAATTCAATAGGAATGTGATATAAATATAATATGGATGGAGGTTTAATATGGTTGAATATGATAAACAATATGAAGAAACAATAGAAAAGTTAAATGAAGAATATCCTATTGAAAGCATTGTTAAATTTAATGATTTAAATATTCAAGAAAAATTAAAAGACAGTGCTTTTCTTATATTACACTATAAAGGTTTATATCTTAAAGAGAAGAACCAATTAGATAGGATTGGTACTTTAAGGGATAAAATAATTGGCGAAAGATTTGATTTTTATAGATTCAATTATGAAAAAGAATTGAGAACTAATGAAATAAAAGATTATTATTTACCAAAAGATGAAAAAATAATAAGAATTAACCGACTTTATCAAAAACAACAATGGAGAGTTGACTTCTTTGAAGCTGCAACCGAGGCATTAATACAGCAAGGCTGGCGGATGAAAAGTTTCTTAGATGAAAAACGAACATAATATGATTATATCACAATATGACCATTTAAATTTAAAAATCGATGCTGATGATGATAAATTAGAAAGTATTAATGATTTTTTTACTGCATATGTACCAAATCATTATCACATGCCCATGTTTCGCAGTGGAATTTGGGATGGAAAAGTAAGACTTTTCAATTTAAGTGGCTCTACCTTACCTTATGGTTTACTTAGTGACTTAATAAAACACTATAAAAAAATATATCCAGATGATATTATAAAAATAACAGATGATATTAAAAATATATATAAAGGAAAAGAAATAACACCGATTTATAATTTAAATAAAAAACCATATTATTATCAAAAAGATTGTATTGAAACAGCATTAAAATATTCAAAAGGTTTAATTAGGTCTGCAACAGCGTCAGGAAAATCATTGATAATATCATACATAATCAAAACATTAATGGAGAACGATTTAACAAAACATTCACTTATAGTAGTTCCAACAGTTTCTTTAGTTGAACAATTTTATGGTGATATGATAGATTATGGTTTAGATAAAAATATTATTGGTAGGGTGTATGATAAATATAAAGAATTTGATAATACAATAACCATATCAACATGGCAAAGTCTAATGAGAAATCATAGGTTTTTACCAGGTTATGACTGTATTATAATAGATGAAGCACATCAAATAAAATCAACAGAAATAACCAAAATAGCTAAAAAGGCAACACATGCAACATATAGATTAGGATTTACAGGTACATTACCTAGTGATAAACTAGATTTATTTAATATCAAAGCATATATTGGTCCCATTTTAAGGGAATATGGTCCCGGACAACTATCATCAGAAGGATATATAAGTAAATGTAATATCAATGCCATTAATTTTTCATATAGTGATGATTTTGGTAATGATTATAACGAAATTAAACAACTGGCTTTCCAACATAAAGCGCGTTTAAGACTTATATTTGATATTGCAAATAAGGTAGATAGTAATATATTAATTTTAGTTGGTTTAGTTGAAAAAGAAGGTAATGTTTTATTTGAATATATTAAAAGTAAAACAAATAAAACTGTTATATTTTTAAATGGAAAAACAAAAATAGAAGATAGAGAATATTGGCGGAAAATATGTGAAGATAAAAAAGATATAATCCTAATAGCTACATATGGTATTTTTGCACAAGGTCTAAACATACCATCTTTAAAATATGTTGTTTTAGGTTCACCATTTAAAAGTGAAATACGTGTTCTTCAATCAATAGGACGAGCATTAAGGTTACATGCTGATAAAATTGATGGTGCAATAATATATGATATTATAGATAATTGTAAATATCTTGATGTTCATGGAAAGAAACGTTTAAAATATTATACCAATGAAAAATTTATAGTTAAAGAATTTAAAATATCTACAACAGATTTATTAATGGATGGTGAATATCATTTACCATAAATAGCTTTAATGAGTTCATCAAGGTCATCAATATAATAATCATCAATTAAATAATAATATTTACACTTAAACATTATCTCATTACTCGCTTCTCGTTTAATGATATTTTTTAAACCGGTATCTCTTAATGAATTAACATATAATTGTCCTTTTTTAAGTACTTCACGTTCTAAACTACTTTTAACAAATTCTTTCTGTTTTATATCATATTCCTTTTTTGTTAAAAACCCACCCTGAACTATCCAATCATACGTTACTATTTTATTTTTATCACGAATGTTTTTCCATACAGTTTGAAATTTATTTTGTTTAGTTATATAATAATGAATTGTATCCATATAATATTCTAATGCATCTAAATTTTGAAATGTTTTTTTAATATCCTTAGATATCCATTTACCTTTTAAACCATAACCTGGTTCATAAAGTTCATCCCAATCTTCACTAGCGTAATAATCTGGGTCAAATTCCATGTTATCAAAAACGGCCGTCATGTCTCCATAATTACTTCTACTTGAATATAGATACTTATAACCATTAGCAGGAATAAAAATAGGATGATATTTACCATAACTACTTGCAATATTTTGGTCAGCTGTTACAAATACACCAGCTTTTCTTGGATGCCAACCAAAATTTTTATATAATAATTTATCCATTATTAAATGCACATCCATATTTGTATCTCTAGGTTTTCTATCTTTCCTTGGTACTCTAGCTTCAACCCTAGCAGACCTTGTACTTGTACCACGAAATAAATGCCCAGCTGTACCAATTTCTTTATAATATTGTGAACATTTTCTAACAACTTGTTCTATCTGGTTTAATAATTTTCTATCTGTTTTTTCTGTAATATATTGTACTAATCTCATTAGTTACCCCTAATTACTTTTATACTAATATTATCATTATCTATATTAGATATAGTTTGATAACCCAATTCATCACAAGATTCAATAATATATTCTGCAAGTTCATTTAACTTTTCAGAAAAATTAAAAGTAATAATATTATCGCTTATATTAGATATATTTATTTTTTGATTATATGATTCAGAAATAAAAGAAAATGGTTTACCAGTAATAGCTTTTAATATATACTCTTTATCCATTCTTTTTATTTTAATACTTTTAGATTCTATAAATAACGTTCCTATAATATCTTTATTAAATGATTCAGAAAATAACATTAAACACTCCTATACCATTGGTCAATTTTTGAATACAACTCTTTCGGTCCATATATACCATCTGTTAAATATTTCCAGTTATTAGTTTTCATTGTTTCTATTATATCATTACCAACTCTATTTTTAACAGGAGAATTAAAAAACCATGACATTCTATTATAAGCTTTTAATACTGCCTCATTAGTAAGTGCATCATCATCATTATTTACTTCTATAAACAATTTAAAAGAATGTTGTAAAAATTTTTTTATTTTTGTAGAATACATATAATATTCTTTTACTGTATCTAACGAAACAACTCTAGGACCTTCTTCATTTCTTTTTTTAACACGTTCTAATGATGTTTCTAATGATGTTTGTACATATATTAAAGCTGTATCATATCCCAATTTTTCTAAAATATTCCTTCTTCTAACTACACCTGTTGTATATGTGGATGTTGTATCAACGAATAAAGGCAACATAGAATTTACATAAAGATATAATTCATTTTCAGTAACCTTCTTTGCATGTTCATGCTCTGGTGTTCCATATGCAATTTTACTAAATTCAATCCATTTATCAATATTAACGATTCTCGGAGAAATCGTACCATCTGATACCTTTTTTAAGGTATAAGATTTTCCCGCGCCAGGATTTCCTGCCATAAAGACAGCTTTCAATATACCTTTATCATTTATAGATTCTGTAATCACATTTTCTGTGATAAAATTATGAAATTTCAATTTGTCTCCTTACCAACGATATTCTATACCCAACATTATTTTAGCATCACCTTCTGTGTCTAATTCACCATATGCTGCCATATGTGCCTTACCTACTCTAAAGAAATTATATTGTCCATATATTTCAACATTACTATCACTATTTATATGTGCACCTGCACGGACACCAATAACTTTTGTTTTTTCAAATCCAAAGGTTGTATGTGGAACCTGTTTTGCTATAATCTCACTTTCACCTGTTTTTACATCTAAAACCGCTACTGTATCAGTATATCCATCATATGGTTGTATTTGTGCAGTAGCTATAACTTGTTTTGCAGCATCAGTCTTAACCCAATCTGGTAACTCTAATTTATTAACAACCTTTTCCTTTTCTATTGTTACAATCTCTTTTGGACCCTGAACTTTAACGGTTTTTATTCTTTCAACTGTTCTAATTTTTTCTTGTGTAATATATTTAACTTCTGTTATTGGTTTTGGTGCTGGCCTAAAATGGTCATGCCACCAAAAATACACCGTAAAACATCCTATAATACACAAAATAAACACCAAAAACGTTTTTATATTCACCTTATACCTCCATGATTAAATTAAGAACATCTTGTGCTCTAAATTTTACCTGTTTATACCACAAACTATCCTTTAATTCGTTTACAACTAATTCCCAATTTTCTTCATTTATTGCTTTTATTGTATCTTTAAATTTTTTAGCTCGACTATATCCTATATTAAAAATAAAATCGGTTAATGCTATTTTTTTATTTTCATCGAATTTATCAAAATTTGGGAATAATTTTTTACAATCACTTTGAGCTCTATTAATAGAAACATCTAATAATTCATCTATCATATTATCCGTTATCACATTATTTTCATCTAAATATGACTTTATATGATTAGGTAATGGGTTGGATTCCATGTTCCAGCCTACTCCAATCGTTTTATAACCAGCTGGACATAGATAGATATGGTCCACCCGCCCCTCATGCTTTTCAATAAATTCCTTTATTGTCATATCATTCAACCCTTATGTTGTAACTGCTGTATTAGTATTCTTTTCAGGTTGTTCTACACACGGTTCTGCTGCCCTTTCCATATGTTTTTGCCATACCTTACCAACCATAGTTATACCATTTGCAACACCATATGTTGTATAAACACCAAAAGGTATATCTACAATAGTATTAGTTTTAACACATATATAAAGCCATGTAGGCCATAAAAGTAAATTTGATAAAATTGTGGTAAATAATAATACCCATCTTACTGATGATGCTTCACCACCTTTTGCAACTAAAGCTTTATAACCATCAACTAATAAGTCTCCAATATTCATATTGTTTTTCTCCAAATATATTTATGTATATATTTAGACGGAAAGCACAAAAAACCATCCATAGACTTATGGATGGTTTTTTAAATTTTAAATATTAAATTATTAATTAATCGTCTAAAGAATTTAATCTTTCCTTTAATGAAGGAGGAGTATCATCATCAGTCGGACTATCATCTGATACATGATTAATAGTTTTATTATATCTCTCATTCAACCACCAATTACTACCTCCACCATATGTACGAGGATAACTTGTATAAACCGGTTCTGGAATCTCCATTTTTTCTTCAACATCTTTAATAAAATCATCTTCATTAAAGTTTGTATTTAAATAAATTTTAACTTTCGCTTTAACTTTGATTTTTCCACCACACGGTGTATTCCATCTTACATCACAACCAAAACCATTTTTAGAAACAACAATTGAAATATCATGATTACTATTAATATATTCATGGTCTGTTCCTGAAAAAAATGTTCCCATACTATGGTGAGAATGAATGACACCAATGATTTTTTCTTTTAAATTAGATGGAAATTCAATATCACTTACAGCGGCAGCAGATGCTTTTTGTTTTGGAAAAACAATATCATCAATTATATTATTTTTACCAATTAAATATGCCAACCATTCTCTACTTTGATATTTATTCATTAAAATATCAATTTTTCTTTTTACGACCGGTTTAAGATAAACTGTTATATCTTTAGGTGCTTTACCACATTCGGTCATTACCTGTAAACCAGAATCCCAAAATTCGGAACCATGTTGCAACAGACCTTCCATATATTTTCTCCTTTTCTTTTTATTTTTACGATAAAATTTGTTTGATCGTTTTCGAGATTTCGCCATTTTTATACTTCATTATCTTAGCTACTGTTAAAGCTGCAACAGTCGATGCTGGTACAACCCATGAAGGAATAATTGTATAACCATCATCTGCTTCACCCCATTCGGCAACACTATCAGAAATGGTAACACTCTCACCATTATATCCTGCCTTGACATAAATTGAACCAAATTTTTTAGCAATTCTTTGGTTTTCCATTTGTGATTTTATTTTATCAGTACAATCGATTAACCATGTTGTATTAGGAAACGTATGTTCCTGTAAAATAAAAGGCATAATATATACTGAAATATAAGGTCTAATAGCAACAATAATTTCTTTTGCCACTTCAGCTTTATTTCTACCAATATAATCATTCGTTAAATCCAAACGATTTAAATTGTGTTCTTCGATAACATCAGGGTCAAACAAATATATTTTTTCAATCCCAGACATTGCGGCAAATTTTGCTACCCAATAACCAACACCACCACAACCAACAACACAAATACTTTCAGGAATCATCAATTTTAATGATTCTTGTCTATCATATAAACCCATATTAATAATTATCCTTTCTATGTTGTCCAAATATTATCGGCCGTAGGTGTACCACCAACTCTCGATATTGTCGTTGGTGTTGAAATAATAATGGTAGGTTGTTCCTCATCTACCTTACTAACCTTTTCTCTCGTTTTTACAATAGAACGCTTCAATGCTGTTAATGAAGGAAGACCAATAGGTTCATGTTTAGCAATAGAATTTGTATTCACATTTTCTAAAACGGCCTCTGCTTCATCAGCAATACGAATAATATCATCAGCTGTCTTCCAATCTTTAGAATATGACCATCTACCCCAACAATCAGGATTCGCTTGATGGTAATGTGAAAACAACTCAAGGCCTGATAGTTTTCTTGTAGTAACGGATGTTATCTTATTATCAACCGTAACAATCATAATATAAATTGGTGTTGATAATTTCTCACTTGTTGCAAGTGAAATTGGTTGATTATCAATCGTTCTAGGACAATACGTTCTACGTACAAGCCAAACAATTTCATTTGCTCTATCACCTTTAACAACAGATACACCCTTTCTTGCATGTGAAAGTGTTATATCAGGCATAACATTAGATTTTTTCAACTTATCTAAAAGGATTTGTTCTTTTCTAATATATTCATCCTTAGCCATTTGAAGTGTACGTAAAGTTTCATTAAATTTTGTATTAATAACATTACGAATTTCTTTCATCTTATCTGAAAGGATTTTACTATATTCCTCACGTATTTCTTTATCAAGGCTATATTCAGTATTAGAAACCAATTCATATTTTAAAATCTTACTTCCAACACGAATGGTAATATCTTTTAATTTAGTATCCTTAACAGAAAATCCTTTTAAAGAAGAATCAATTACTCCCAAAGAATCTTCAACTATTTTACTTTCTGTATCCATTTAAAACTCCTTTCCGAAAGGAAAATTAAATATCCCCGACAAATACTTGAAATGCCGGGGATATTAACTCAACTATAAAACCTTTAATATAAAAATTATAGACCGGCTACATCATAAGGTTTAATTTCAATACGGTCACCATCGCTAATCAATGCAGGAGCATCTGCCGGTTTAATGTCGGTACCATTCAAGAAAACCCTAAATTTACCAAAACCTGCATCAAGTGCCATTCTCTTTACCGTTTCTGCCATCGAATCACCAGGATTGACAGCTAGTGCTGAACCATTAACAATGACATTGGCCCGGCCAACCAGTGCTACATCACCGCTACTTCTTTCCTCGGGAGTTCCATCCCATACATTACCGTCCATAACTTACCTCCTAAAATTTTGTTTGTTTTAAAATCTGTTTTATTTTTAACTTCTGATACATTATAACACATTTTTTTTAATTGTAAACCAATTAAATATCTTGTTTACTCATTAAAAAATAGTGTTCGGAGTCATCGATTTTATTAAAGAAAATCATTCCTAAATCATTTTCTTCTTTAAAAATAAGATGAAATGTGAAACTTTCATAATCATCATCGATGGCCGCCATTACATTAACAAAGTTTTTATAATCAAAACAAAGATTTAAATCATCTTTATTAAGGTCAAAAAGGTCAAATCTCAATCCATTTGAAAACCTATTCGTCTTATCCGTTGTTTCCATCAAAAACTTTTTATTACTTACACTAAAATATACCTTACCAAATCTCATTCCAATCTTTTTAATCATATTAAATTGGTGGATAAACTCATCAGTTAATTGAAACTCGGCAAGAAAATCTTCACCAGGATTTAAACCATTTCTAGTTAATGCTGCAACGACCGCTGGTGAACAAAAGAAAATATTTGATTTTAAATTACCTGTTGTTAATATAATTTTCTCCTGTAATATATTTATATCCGTTTGTTCATCATCCTCAATTAATCCTATATATGGCATTAAAGATGAATTTGGGTCATGAAAATTAAACTGATGTTCATCATGTTCAGTTATTCCTGGAATAACTGAATTAGGTAAATCTAAAATAGCAATTGCATCATTTGCATTAGTAGTCATTTTAGATTTAATCTTATCCCGACTAAAATTTAACTGAACTGAATCCAACGAAAAATTAATAGTCGCCTTTTTTAAAACTTTTTTAAACTCCACAATATTGATATCCATTAATACCTCCACAAATTATTTAATAAATTTACTATATAACATAATTTCTCTTTTTGAGAGATTATATTCTTCTAAATCTTTTTCTAAATTTTCTTCTTGTATTGTTTTATTTTTCTTAACCCATTTTAAAAATCTTTTACCACTTGGAACCTTGCTATACAAATAATTATATACCACATCATCTGGAATGTAAAACAAATACTTGTTTATCTTATTCAGTATTGGTAAAAGGCTTTTATCATGTGACAACCAAAGTAATAACATATATGCACTTGCAATCTTCGGGTCATACTTAACACTTTTCTTATAATTTATAGCATTAATAGCATCAAATATATTTTTCATACATAATCCTTTTACTACAATATTTTTGTAATGTACCAATAGGTATCATCAAAATTTTAGAAATATCCCTATATTTCATATCATGTTTTCTTAATTCAACCGCCACATTTAATTTTTCTATTGAATGTTTCCTAATTTTATCTCCTCTCATTTTAATAATATCTGGAGATAGTTTTTTAATTGAATCACTTATTTTCTTTATAACATATTCAGGTCTTTTAATACCAATTTTAGACTTTGCAATTTTTTGTCTTGTATTATCAGAAACAATATGCCCTGTCATACTTTTTATTTGTTTTTCTATTGATTCTTTTGACCTTTTATATCCAATATGTGATTCTCTTTGTTTTCTCTTTGTTTCATCTCTCATAGGTTTTCCATATGCCCAATGATTAGAACCACATCTTTTTTTAATTGTTTCATTTGTTAATTTCCATTTAGCACCTGATACTCCCTCACCACCATCAGTTAAATTACATAATGGTCCTCTTTTTAAATCACCACGGCCTATAATTTTCACTATATTTGATTCAAGAATAAGTGCTTCTTGTTCTGATAAATTTTCCTTATATTTTATTATTATGGGTTCATGATTACATTCTACTTGTATCTTTTTTATTTTATTTTTAAACATTCTATTATTATTTACACTATTACACATATGTACATTTAATCTATATTTTTTCCCTTTCCCCACATAAAATGGTTCATAATCAAAATGATATTCACCATAATTATAGTCACCTGGTTTTCTTGGGTCTAAATAAACATAAACGTAAAAATTGTTGTTTTTCATTGATGTAACTCCTATAAATAGATTAGTGAGGACAGCGATGAAGTAACTCCCATCGTTTCGGGTGTGTTTCGAGCACCCCGATTACTCACATATATATTTATATAGATTTAACAAAACTATACAATATTTCTTTTAAGTAATGTAACAACAAGTGTCATAAAATTTATTTCCTGTATTGCAATTAATGAACTTCTATATAAAAATTCACCAATCTCAATAATTGCATCACCGGGACTTTTAAAGCTACCAGCCTGTTCAAATAAATAAGAATACAATTCAACATAATTAATAGCATTACTTCTTAATATCTTACGAATTTCATCAAGGTCACCTTTCTTCATACACTTTAAAATCATAGAATATATCTCATTACATTCCTCAATTTTAACAGTATCAAGAATACCATCAATAGTATTCATTTGTAATGTATTAATTATTTTTCTTATATCAGGATATAACTTTTTAATAGTATCAGATATAGCGGTTTTATTTTTAACGGTTACTTTTTCAGCCTTTAAAATTTTTAAACACTGCATACCAATATCCTTCATTGGTGGACCATTTAATTCAATGACTTGGCACCTAGACTGTAATTCTGGAATAACTTTATTACCATAATTACATTGGATAATAAATCTGGTAATATTTTGAACTTGCTCCATTAAATCTCTTAACATCGCCTGTGCATTAGGAGATAAATAATCTGCTTCATTTAATATAACAACTTTTAAAGGTGTTATACCTAATGCAGTAGCAAAAGATTTAACTTTTGTTCTCATGGCATCAATAGATGTTTCATCAGAACAATTTAATCTTATATAATCTAATTTCGTTTCTCTTAAAAAGATGTTTGTAAAAGTTCCTTTACCAACACCTGCATTACCCACTAACATAATATTTGGCACTTCTTTTAAAACTTTTCCTAAAACTGACCTCATATCTTCACTAAGAATCATTTCTTGGAAAGTCTTTGGTTCATGTTTAAATACCCATATATCTGTACTCATCTATACTCCTTTTATTCCCAGCAATCTTTCCAAATGTCATTATCATTCGTAACCACTGTAAAATTAGAATCACAATCAGGATCATCATCAGAATTTACATCAACAGCATTTTCAACTAAATCATTAATAAAATCATCAATAGCTGCAATTGCACTATCTATTGCATCATCAACTGTGGAATCAATATCATTATCATCAATAACAATATTCTTTTCAGATAATTCTTTAATAATATAATCCTTCAGAATACTTTCAATATCATCTTTTAAAGTTCCATCAATCATATTTAATTTATCCTATATTTTTCATTTCCAATGCTGGTTTAAATCGTGTTGTTGTTCTGGCAGGAACATTAACCTTTTCACCTGTTTTAGGATTTCTTGCTACCCTTGCTGGTTTATCAACCAAAGTAAATGTACCAAATCCTGTTAATGATACTTTACCATCTTCAATTAAACCATTCTTAATTGCATCAAGAACCGCTTCTACTACAATCTTTGAATCTTTCTTTGGTAGTGATGTCATATTAGATACGGCATCGATAATATCTGCTTTATTCATATAAAATACCTCCAATAATAATTTATATGAATTATAACATATTCCTATTCAAATGTAAAACAATTATTTTTAACAAGTAAATATAGATATAATAACTAAGCTTTTACCATAACACATGGTTGTGACATCCAGACTTCACGGTCATTAGGTATACTATCACCAGCCTTAACTAAAGTAAATCCACATCTAATAGGATTTAAAATATATTCAATAAAACCAAGGAATGTTTTTCCACTATCTAAATAATTTTCAAAAAATACCTTAGTAGAACCAAAATATCTTTTCATTTCAACATAAACATCTTCTTGCTTTTTATCGATTAGTTTAAATATTTTAACCATATTTTCATAATCATAATCAGCTTTTTCAACACCAATACTATTAGTATTAATTATATCATCTATATGGTCAACAATAGTTCCAAAGTTATGACCTTTATAGAAACCAGCACCCCAAATATCCCCACCCGGACATACACCTATACTAGCACCATTTTGAGGATAAACAGAATAACTTTCACCATCACCAAAATTATCTGCATAACTTTTGTCTGTTGAACATATTAATGAACGGCTCCTTTTAGGATATTGTTTCCAATCGGGTGAATTATCCATAATTAATGTATAATAATTATGGGTATTCGCGGATATTCTGGGTGACCTTGATTTTGATGGGTTAATATATACATAATCACCATATCCATCAACACCTCGGAAAATTTGTCCTTTACCTTCAAAAGCCTTATTATGTTTAGTATCCAGAAGTTCACGACATTCTTTTTCATTTATCGTTCTACCCCTTCTTTCATCCAAATATTCGTATAATCTCATTATTACACCTTAAATAATTTATCTATTCTAGCCTTTAACAATCTTATATCACCCTCTAATGCACTATATGTAAATACATTCATATACCAATCCTTTGGTGTTGTCCATTGTGCTTGTTCTGCTAAATGTATTATCGCATCATAACATGCTATTGCGACATCCTTAATTTCTCCTTCAGGTTGATATTTCAACAACTGAGCTTTAAACTTCTTTGCTGTATATAATAATTTTTCACTTACTGTTTGGAGATTATTATATGTATTTTCAGCATATTGTTGACTTTTTCCACCTTCATCATAATACTCTTTTAATCTTTCAGTATATAATGACCTACTATATTCCTTTATAACCTTTATCATAATACCAAGTTCTTCATGAATATGACCAGATTCGACCATTGAGCCCCTATTCATTTTGCCAAGAGAACCAAGAATACAATGTGCAGCCTCAACAAATGCTTGGTGTCCTATTTCATATTCCGTATTAGACCTATATTCTCCACCATCAGGAATACCACCATACATATGTGTATTTAAAGGTGACATATTATTTTCTGCTAAATAATTTTTATATCTCATGCTAAACTCCTAATATAATTATCAATTCTTTCGTTATCAGAAATACCATTATCTATTATCCATTCAGTAGTCTTTTTAATTATATCACCAATTTGCTTTCCAGGTTTAAGTCCTGTTAATTCCATTACTCTTATACCATCGACTAATTTCATAACCTTAGTTGATGTTGGTGAACCCCATCTTTCTTTTATTTCAACAGCTGTATCGACTATTTTTTCAAAGTCATCTTCAGAAATGAATTTACCTCTTGAAAATTCATCAGCTCTAGCAACAGAAACTAAAACATCAAAATCATCATTACTAACTAATTCTGCAACCTTACTTGGTTTCATTTTTAATATATTATGAAATCTCATATGGTTTCCAACCGCATATATTAATGTATTTCTTTCTTGATTACTTAATTTTAAACGAGAAGATATATCATTAACTAAATTTATACTTTCCTCAGCATGTCCAAAATAAGTAGGAATACCATTTTCCTTTGTACTAAATGTTAAAGCTTTCCCAATATCATGTAATAATATTGCAATATTCACTAAAGGATTCAATGAATCACTCATTTTTAATGCTGCAATTGTATGCATAAAAACACCACCTTCTGGATGGTGTTCATGATGGTGTTCAAATTCTTTCATTTTTGTAACTTCAGGTAATATAATTTCTAATATACCCAATCTATCAAGTTCAAGTATATACTTAGCAAACTTATCACCTGACATACCTGCAGCCTTTACTAATTCATCTTTAATTCTTTCTGGTGCTAATTTAGTAACATTTCCTTTTAATTCTTTTGCAGCATTAGCTGTTGCTTGGTCAATATCAAATCCTAACCTCGATGAAAATCTAGCTACTCTTAACATTCTAAGATAATCTTCTTGGAATCTATCTTTAGGATTACCAACAGTTCTTATGATTTTATTTTTAATATCCTTCTGGCCAGAAAAATGGTCTATTATATTACCATCTTTATCAACCGCCATGGCATTAATAGTAAAATCTCTTCGTGAGGCATCAGACTGAAAATCCAATACAACTTTTACAGATTCAGGTCTACGACCATCTAAATATTTTCCATCCTCCCTAAATTGTGCAATCTCAAAATCAAAACCATTTTGTTTCGTTGTTATAATACCAAAATCTTTACTTTTACCTATATCATATACCTTAAATAATTTTTCTAATATTTCTATTGGACAATTTGTACAAATATCCACATCATGCATCGGTTCGCCTAATATAAGGTCACGAACACAACCGCCGACAATATATGCTTGGTATCCTTTTGATTCGATTTTATTTAAAATATCAACAGCGGCGGAAAGCATAGGAGTATCATTTAAATAATTTTTCCATCTTGATATTTGTTCATCAACTTCTAATATTAAATAATTATCAAATCTCATTAGTACATTCTTTTATATAATTTCGCCATTTTTTTAAAACTTTTCTTTGCAGCAAGATTTTCTCTTAATTTTTTTGCAGCCTCTAAATAATCACTTCTCGTATAATATGCCTCATTTTTTGGGTCCATTTTATAAAACCAATCATATGGAACTATTTGATAACTTGTATAAGATGCATATTTAATAAAACACCATCTTTTTCCTTGTTGGTCATTTGGACATACTATTAAACCTTCTACAAAATCTTTAGTGGAAGGATTAAAATACTTTGCAGGTAAATCATTTTTAGGATAAACTTTAATTTCTTTTTTAGCTACGTCTGCCTTAGCTTTTTCTCTCTCAATTTGTTTTTCTTTTTCAACTTCTTTCATTTTTTGGTATGCAACCTTTTCTTTATCAGATAAATATGTTTCATTTGAATCATAATCAAGTCTATTTGGATTTAAACCAACGGTTACCATCCATTCTTTCCAAACAGAACCATGTGCAACATTTGATTTAGAAACCAAATGTGTTGCTTGATGGCACATTTCATGTAAAAAAACCTCTCTAAACTTTTCAAAAGGTGCATTAAACAATCTTCTACTAAAAGCTAACTGATTCATTCCGGGAGAATAAGACCCCCTTCTATTAAATTTTAAACCTGTATCTTTCAAAAAACGAATAGAACCTGCTGGTTTTAATTTAGAACCAAAATATCTATCTTTATAAAATTTCCACATTTCTGCTAGAATTTTTATTTTACCCCTATCATCAGCTTTAATTGCACGGCGATAAAGTATTTCCATTTTTGATTCACCTTTAGGAGCCTCAATTAAATATTCTTTAAATGTCAACATCAACTTTCACCTCCGTAGCTTTATCCTTTTTATCAACTTTCACCTTTCTTCTTCTATATGTTTTTTTCGGTACTTCTTCCTTTGGAACCTTTAAAATATCAACCTCTTCCAATATAAACTCCTTTGGTTGTTCATAATTAGATTCCTTTTTTCCTACTCTTTTTTTATATATTTCATAATCACTAATAGCCTTTGCTTTTAAAATTTTTCTTCTATCAGCAGGTTTCATTTTAATATATTTCATAATCATTCTCCTTAATTAACAAACCATTCTTTAGGATAATGTTTACTATAATGTCCTATTAATTTTGGATTGTTACTTAAATTTTTTTGAACAAATTGTTTTATATATGAAACATATTCATTATATAATAATACAACATCATTATACTTTTTAATCTCTTTTGGAGATTTAATTTTACCTTTATTAAATTTCATTAATTGTATAGGATAAACAAGATAATAACTTTTACATGATATAATTAATTCTTGCCATGTATCCTCTACTGTATGTGGTATTTCATTAATATATTTATTATATTCATTAACAATTTCATTTGAACTTTTATCACTTGACTTTATACTCATAATATCATTAATTTCAGAATTTACATAAGCTTCGAAATTATCATTTGGTATAAAAACACATGGATTTCCAAAAAATCTAGCATTATTATAATCTTTAGTAGTAAAAACAGGATTATACTTCAAATTTAAACCTGAAATTACACTTACAACTTTATCATCCAGATTACCTTTATATCCCATTCTTTCATTGTTTATAAAACTTATTGTACCACGTTTACTAGAATTAAAACCTCGCCATACAATAGGACTGTTCCATAATTTATAATGTTTTATATTTTCAATAGCAATATTAAACATTTCCATTTCTTCAACAAATGATGTTCCTATAACAATGCCGTCTATCAAAAAATTATCAAATCTCATCTAATATCTTTATTAAATTCCTATAATAATATCTATATTCTACCAATAAACATTCCGAATCAGTCCATACTTCAGCTTTATTCAGAATAGGATGACCTGTAGTTGTACGTTTAAAGCCCAATTCATCTGGTGATAATTCTTTATTTAAACAATCAAATAATTTTGTTTTTGGTTTATCATATCCAATATCTTCAAAAAATTCCTGCGCGCCTATTGTAAGTTTTTGAAATTCTGAATTATATCCCCTTCTATCTCTAATTTTAAATTCATCAACTTCAGAAAAAATTTTAAGTAATGCTTCATATTTAATATCACGTTGTATTGATTTACCTATTGCAAAATAAATTATATCTTCAATATTATAATTAATATCATTTAATGTTATATGAAATTTTTTATCAGTACAATACCAAATATCATCTGTAGGTGATACACCTATATTAGCTTGATTGTATGGAAATACAATGTACATGTTTGTACCATATCCATTTGCCTTTTCTTTACTGGATGAACAGGCCAGTGACCTATTCCTTCTAGGATACATATTCCACGATGGCATGTTACTTAATAATAACATATATATTTGGTTTGTTGCATATGGTGATTTTCTTTCTGATAATGATGGATTTACATATAAAAATGGATTACTATTATCGGTACCTCTATAAATTTCAGGACCTAAATAATGTGTCTCCAAACAATTCTTTTTAAATAAATCTTTAAACTCTTTTTCACTTATTACTTTCGACCGACCTTCTGTTAAAAAATTATCAAATCTCATTCTTAATTTTTCCTCTGACCTTATGTATAATTCTGGCCATATGTGGATTAAAAATATGTAAATCATCAAAACTAACGTAACGATGATTTTTTACTTCTGGTATATCTCTACCATATATTTTAAATGTAGAAACACATCTCATTTTTTCTGTAGGTGGTAAATCATCTAGTATTAAAACATATACATGTACATCCTTATGTGACATGTATAAAAATTGTCCCATATCCAACAATCTATTTGTATATTTACTTATATTAAAACCTGTTTCCTCTCTTATCTCTCTTACCAGTGTTTGTATTAACGCCTCTCCAGGGTCAACCTCACCTTTAGGAATGTCATATATATCATGGCCTGTTGGTTGTACAGCGAGTAAAACTTCACCATCAGTAAGTATTAAACCAACACTTAGCTTCTTTTCACCAATAAAATCTTTAAATTCCATTTAAAACTCCACATTTATTTATAATATATTTATCTTTTACGATTAATAAATCCTTTATTACCATATTTAATTTTTCTCTTTCTTTTATTTTTACTTTTTGTAGGTATATGGTGTGAGTTATTTCCATCTTCTAAAGACTTCATAACTTTTTCATCATCTATTGTCATTATATATTAAACAAATCATCTGAAAGAATTGTATTATTTTCTGGTTCTGACTCTATTATCTTTTTTACGCAATCTATATTAAGACATTTTGAACATGCATCATAATTAAAATGGTGTATTCCATATAATAATACATTTAAATGTTTTTCTTCTGTAAGAAATATACATTTTTCATCCATAGGAAAATTTTCCTCGGAAGAGAGTGTAGAATATAATGTTAAATTTTTTCCATTATTAAATAATTTTGACCTACCATAATCAGATTTTTTAAACCCAATTCTATAATCATCATGTGTATATGTAATTGCTTTTGGATACCTTAAAATAATTGGTCGTCTTATTTCTAAACCATCTTCTGAAACATCAAAATCATAAGGTGTAAATGCTCTAAAATTCCTAACAGCTGATGCACACATAATATAATTTTTCTCTCTAAATGAAATAGAATTATTACTAAATGAAAATTGAATATGATAACAATCCATATACACTCCTTTTTAAATATTTATTAATAATATTATAACATATCCAACTTTAAATGTAAATAAGCAAAATAAAAGAGGAGATTTCTCTCCTCCTCTATTCCCAGTCTGCCGAAAGGGTTACATCTACCCGCTAAACATCTTATTTTAATTCAATTTTTTGTTTCTTTTCTTTTGGTGTCTTTATTGTTAAATATAAGATACCATCTTCAATCTTTGCATCTACATCTTCATAAGTACCCATACGGAACCTTTTATAAATCTTTCGTTCAATACCTTCATTATCTTTTCTTTCACCACTTATTGTTAAAATACCTTCTGATAGTTCAACAGATAAATTTTGTTTATTAAATCCCGGACATTCAATCTCCCGGACAAAATCCCCAGCATCATTTTTATATGAATAATTACCAAAGACTGTACCAAAATCGTTAAATAAACTATCCATCATTGAACTTGCTGTATCATACGAATCTAACACATCACTCCTATCTCTCATTCTTACTGGAAAAAACATAATAACACCTCCATATTTTTATTTTCATGGAAGTAAGATAATCACTATTTTCCATTTGGCAAGAAAAATATTTTATGGAGCCCCTATCCAGAATTGAACTGGAATTTTATCCTTACCAAAGATACGGGTTACCATTACACCATAAGGGCTTGGTTCAGGAGGAAAGGGTCGAACTTCCATAACAAGGTTCAAGGCCTTGCGTCCTGCCATTAGACGACTCCTGAATATATGTTTATTTTTTTCTAGGTACCAAACCTAGTAACTTCTTTTCGAAGGTTGATAAACTCGGCATAAACTCCGATTTAATACCGGAAAAATCATAATCTTTTACATTCCAAAGTGCCTCAAACACTTCTGGCCGATTAAGGTTTTCTGAATTTTCTCTTGTAAATAATGCCTTCATAGCTCTTTTTCTGGCCTTATTACGACCTTCCATTTTAGAAAAATTCTCTTTTAAAGAACACACAGCAACACCTTTAGCAAAAGCCCTGTCCTTTTGAACAATACAAACGGTTGCAACAGGTTTATTTTCCTGTGTTCTCATATAATAATAACAAATTTGGTCCAAATCATTCATACAATTTCTCCTTTACAATTTAATGGTGCCGCCTACTGGTTACGCTCCAGTCCTTCTACCTTTTCAGGATAGCACTTCCACTAGGTTAGTTTAAGCGGCATATAATATAATGGGGTGACATGTCGGTTACGCTCCGACTCTTTGAGGGCCACGACCTCACGGACTCCTATTATCCCAATGCCACAACCTGATAATATTGGAACACCTAAAGGCTCAACAATATTACACTGTACTGGTCGGTGATGCAGGTAACGCTCCTGCCTAGGCCAGTTCCCAAAACTGGTGAGTAACTTCTACCCTAATCACCGATATATTTTACTATCGTACAAACCGTACTTTTAGGCACATTTAATAATTTCACTATTTCAAATTGTTTATATCCATTATTATATAAATCAATTATCTCATCTTTTGGTGCCTTATTATTATTTCTCCATTTCTTACTTATTATTTTGTCAAAATATTTTTCAACTCTATTTACATTTATATGTATTAATGCATGACAATTTTTACAAATGACATCACATTTATCAAGTTCATCTAATAAAATTATACCGAGTTCCTCAATTTTACTAACTTTATTTACATCACTTATAATAAATTTCTTTTTTTCACCATTTCTATGATGAAAATCCAATGAACCAATAAATTTATCATATCCACATATATTACATTTATTTACTCCTTTCAATTCAAGAAGTCTTTTCTTTGCAATTCTTCTTAATGGTACTTTTTTAAATTCAATATTGTTATGTTCTTCCATATGACAATTTGGACATAAAAGAACACATTTTTTAACTTCCTTTTCAATAAAACTATATGCTGTATTTTTTATGTTTCTTATTGTAAAATCTTTATCTTCACCATTTTTATGGTGAAACTGTAATATTCTAAAATCATCATTACCACATCTTACACATCTTCCACCCAAAAACTGTACAGCTTTATATTTTTTTGCCCATGTATCAATATAACCCCATTCATTCATATATTTTATATTCCTCCCGTTCAAATTACCCACCTATATTTAGATAAATAACTCGAACTTTTGGAATTTATTTTTGGTCAGAGTGGCTGGTAACGCTCCAGCTTCTGCCTGCCTCCAGAACAGGTGACTCACTATTTAGCCTACACTCTGTCGTAATCTAACGCCGGTGTACTTCATTAGTCGACCAAAGTTGATCAGACTTTGGGTAGG
>ERZ1645192.1089-NODE-1089-length-22805-cov-6.461495_pt1 | contig 22805 bp, 19 predicted proteins | sample MGYA00575354_ERZ1645192 | MGnify/ENA primary metagenome ERZ1645192 (study PRJEB40844, sample SAMN11349763) | freshwater sediment metagenome | isolation source: river sediment | host: Sediment | place: India: Faizupur Khadar , New Delhi | collected 2017-02-21 ... | reverse complement strand
AATTAGTTTATAACCTCTAATAACCGATTCAAGGTATAAGCCGCTACCCCCGCAAGCAACAACGACATCTTTTGTGCGAAAACATTCATCCAATACCGTTAAAGCTTCGGTTTCGAAAGAGGAAACATTGTAATTGTCGTGTATGGAAAGATGTCCGATAAAGAAATGGGGTATTTCACTTAACACTTCTGCCGAAGGCATGGCAGTACCTATTATCATTTCTTTGTAAAATTGACGGGAATCAGCAGATACAATACACGTATTAAAATGCTTTGCTATCAACAAGCTGAGGTCTGTTTTTCCGGAAGCGGTAGGACCTGCTATAACAATTAATGTTTTTTCTTTGGCCACAAGATGTATTACAGGTTCGGGTTTTCAAAATCGGAATTAAAGCCTTCCAATTCACTCTCGTCGTAATAAACTTCATCCTCATCCTCGTCTTTTATGATATCCATGATGTTTTCTTCTTCATATAAGTCATTATCATGAGTGATGAGTATTTCTTTTTGAGGTAATTCGCCGGTGCTAAAAGTACAAACAGGATATTGCTTGTTTGATGCAGCTTCGTAGGATTTTAAAAGCTCAAGGTAAAAAGTTTTTATATGCAGAAAGTCATATTCATAAATTATCCGTTGATGTGGGTCATCCATATAATCGCTCAAGATGGCATTCTCCATGATGATGGTAGGTTCTTTTTTTATTTCTCCTTCTTCAACGATATCTTCATCATCGGGCAAATCGCTCTCAGTCGACATGTCAACAAGAGTGATTTCACGGCGTTTGTTCCATTTCCGGTCACATATATGAAAAGAAGCCAGTTCGTCGGGGCTTAAACCTTTGATGCTATTAATAATACAATTGTGAAAATCCTTGAATGATTGCTTGGCAAGGATTTCGTAATCTCTTACAAAATCATCAATATCATCAAATAACAATCTGAATTTATATACGTACATAGCGTGTGTGTTTTTTTTACAAAAGTATATTTTTTTTAAATTACGAAAATGCAAATTTAAAAAATATGCTAAAAAATATACGACAAATTTTACATCCTTTGTTTTATGCTTGATTTTCGACCTTTTTTCAACGTTACATTTTTTATTTTTTTAAGAATTCTTATCTGCTAATTTGCTATCTTTGCAAATTAAAAATAAATGGTTTATAAAAATATAGAATTTATCAAATGAGGAGAATAGGAATAAGAGAAGAGGATAAGTACGTACAGGAACGACGAGTTCCCATTACACCGGTGCATGCACAAAGGCTAATTAAGAAATATGATTTGCAAATAGATGTATTGCATTCGGAAAAAAGAGCGTTTAGTGATAAAGAGTTTCTGGAATGCGGATGTAATATTGTTTCTGATTTGTCGAACAATGAACTTGTTTTCGGTATCAAAGAAGTGCCGATTGAGAAAATAGCTGCAAACAAAACCTATGTTATTTTCTCCCATGTTATCAAAGGACAGCCGCATAATATGCCCATGCTTCAAAGATTTATGGATTGTAATTGTAATTTGATAGATTATGAATGCATCGTAGATGATAACAATAAACGATTAATATTCTTCGGTCGTTATGCCGGCTTAGCCGGAATGATTAATTCTCTTTGGGCTTTAGGATTGAGAATGAAACATTTGGGAATATCAACCCCCTTTGAGAAATTAAAGCAAACACATACCTATTTTTCCTTGGAACAAGCAAAAGAAATGGTGATGCAAATAGGGAATGAAATAACCCGTAACGGGCTGCCCGATGAATTACTCCCCCTGACGATTGGACTTACCGGTTATGGTAATGTGTCGAAAGGGGCTCAAGAAATTTTAGATTTATTGCCTTGCATCGAGATTAGTCCCGAAGAATTGTTGTCGTTGAAAGTCTCCAAACAGATTTCCAATAGGCATGTATATAAAATCGTTTTCCACGAAAAACACATTGCCAAACACAAAGAAGGGAAAACTTTTGATTTACAAGAATTTTTTACCATGCCTTCTCATTTTGAAAGTGTTTTTTCCCCTTATATTCCAACATTGAGTATGTTAATAAATTGTATGTATTGGGATAGCCGTTACGATAGATTGATAACTAAAGATATATTGGAAGATTTGTATAAAAAATCCGATTTACGTTTGCAAGTGATAGGGGATATTACCTGCGATCCTAATGGCTCTATTGAAGCTACACATATGGGAACAGAAATTGACAATCCGATATTCGTGTATCATCCCCTTAGCCGTAAGCCAACCTTTGGTTATCAAGGAGAAGGCGTTGTAATTATGTCTGTTGATATATTACCCAGTGAGTTATCACGCGATGCGTCTACTGCATTTGCAGATGCACTGGAACCTTTTATGTATGATATTGCCGCTTGCGATTTTAGCAAAGAGTTTGATAATTTGACCTTGCCTTTGCCTATAAAAAAAGCATTGATACTCCATAATGGAAAACTAACACCCAATTATGCATATATTCAGTCGCATCTAGATAAGTTTAATATAAACTGATTCTTTCATAGATGAAAAATTTTAGCTTTGAGATTTCTAAACGCAATGTTTTATTCTTAGGCTATGGATTTATACTTTTATTGTTTGTGTTGAATCGCTTTACTATTATTATAACTTATGATAAGGTAGATGCGCTTTATGTTGATAAATCAGTTGCTTATGATGAGTTGGGCTTTCATTCCATCATGCAGTATGTAGGTCAAGATACAGCAATGCTGCAACAAATTACCAATGATTTACTATCTATGTATAGTATTGTTTATGCAGTAGATAATGAAATTAGATATAAAAATTTGAACTATCGACTTCCACTAAAAAGTGTAAAAGAAATTACCGTTTTCATTGATAAAAAAGACAGAGAGGATGTGTATGTGTTTACTTTCACAAGCTTTTGGCTGCCTTCTATTATCGTTCTTTTGTTTAGTAGTGCTGTATGGGCGTTAATTATCTTTGTTTTCTTTGAAAAAACAGAGACTTTTGTATATTCGTTTCGAAAAAATAAAAAACAAAAATAAATAATTAAATGTAATTTATAGTTTTTTCCTGCGTTTACATATTCTAATCAAAGAAAATGATAAAGAAGTTTTTATTTGCTACGGTCATAGGAATCATTTGCTGTTCTTCTTGTAAGAAGAAAGATTTCAGCTTAAATAGCAACTATGAAGATGTTACTATTATTTATACTTTATTAAATCCTGATGATAGTATACATTATATGAAAATTTACAAAAGCTTCTTAACAGATAGCAATGCTTATGATGCTGCTAAAGATATACGAAATTATAGTTATATCGATAGCATTGAAGTTAAATTGGAAGAATACAACGGAACGGATTTAATCCAAACCTACTATTTTGATACAACTACCGCCATTCCCAAAGATTCCGGCATTTTTGCTTTTCCTTTACAGATTTTATATACATCGAAAATCAAATTAAACAGAAATTACAGCTATAAAGTGGTGGTAAGGAATCTTTATACACAAAAAATAACTACGGCAACTACGCAATTGGTTGGAGATATAAGCGTTAAGTATCCGATATATTATCCTAACAAAATTAACAACATTACGTTTTTACCAAGGCAACAACAATTGGAATTTACAAAAGGAGAAAATATAACCTTATGTCAGGCAAGTTTTTATTATTATTATACCGAAGTCTTTAAGGATGGAAATCGTCGGCAAGCAGCTCCCGTTATTTTTCAAGCCGGAGAGACTACTACAGACATAATTTCGTATTTTGGAGAAAATTTGTTACGGAAAATAAAAGAAAATGTAAAAGTTAACAATGAAGTAGATCATCGTTATACCGATTCTGTCGTACTCAAGATATATACTGCCTCTAATGATTTATATCTCTTTCTATTGGCTATTTCAGCTTCTACAGGCTTGAACCAGGAACGGATGGAATATACTAATGTAAAAAGCTATTCTTGGGAGAATGGTAATTTGGAAGAAGACGGCAATGCTTTAGGAATTGTAGCTTCAAGAGGTGTTTATAGTCTAATGTTTGATGAATTATCCAAAACAACCAACGATTCTTTATTATACGGGAGATTTACCGGAAATTTGAAATTTATAAAATACGATTATTAAATTGTGGGATTGAAAATTAAGAAATTTTTTACCGAAGAATTTATTCATAATTTACGAGAGAAATATAAACTTGTAATTATGAACAAGAATACCTACGAAGAAAAATTTTCTCTCGAATTATCACTTTCAAAAGTTTTTGTTCTTGTTACTATTTCTACGTTAGTATTAATCATTTTTACTACCATTATGATTACCATTACTCCATTACGAGAATATATTCCCGGTTATGGAAGCAGCAAACAAGGTCAAAAAATAGTTCATATGCAAATGCAAATGGATTCATTACAGAAAAGTATTTCAGCTTATGAATTATATCGTAAAAATTTACAAAATATCTTTATAAATGAAAATTTCTCTCAAGATACGTTAGCTTTTGAAACCAAAAAAGTAGTAAAGAATCAAGCATTATCTTTTGCTTATACAAAAGAAGATAGTATGCTTTTAAAAATGGAGTTGGGGAGCTCGGTTTCAAATGCTCCTTTCGTAGTTTCAAAAAAACCGACCCCAAGTTATGCTTTACTCTATCTTCCTTTTAGGGGAAAAATTATTTCCAAATATAATCCAACACAAAATCATTATGGAATTGTTAATCAATGTAATATATTCGCTGATTTATATACGGTAGCTTCAGGAAATGTTTTGTTCGTTTCAAAAGATATTAATTTTCGTAATGTTATAGGTATACAGCATCCCGATAATATGGTAAGTATCTATACGTTTAAAGGGTCTAACATACTTAAACAGGGCGATATTGTCAAAGTTGGTCAATATATGGGTTCTGTTTCCGAATTAAATCCGGAAGTCTACTTTGAATTATGGATTAACGGAAAAGCTGTAAATCCAGAAAGCTATATTGCTTTTTAATTCTTTATTATCCATGGAATTAAATATTCTTTACGAGGACAATCATTTAATTGCTGTCAATAAACGTAGCGGTGATATAGTTCAAGGTGATAAAAGTGGAGATGAACCACTCTGCGAAAAAATAAAAGTTTATTTAAAAAACACATACCAAAAGCAAGGAAATGTTTTTTGTGGTGTCATTCATCGTCTCGATCGTCCGGTAAGTGGGGTTGTATTGTTTGCCAAAACATCCAAAGCCTTATCCCGAATGAATGCCCTACTAAAAGAAAGAGAGATACATAAATATTATTGGGGTATTGTAAAAAATAAACCGGAATTGGTTGAAGCCACTTTAATACATTATTTAAAGAAGAATGAAAGGACCAATAAAGCCATAGTGTCGAAATTACCTAAAAACGATTACCTTCAAGCGGAATTAGTATACAAATTGTTGGCTTCTTCTGATACATATCATTTATTGGAAATAGAATTAAAAACAGGTCGACATCATCAAATCAGGGCTCAATTATCAGCCATTAATGCACCTTTGAAAGGAGATATTAAATATGGTTTTCCTCGTACAAATTCTGATGCATCTATCAGTTTACATGCGAGACTAGTAAAGTTTATTCATCCTGTTTCAGGAAAAGAAATCACCATTGCAGCTCCTGTGCCGAACGATAATTTATGGCAATGTTTTGAGAAAATGATTTTAAAATAGAGGTAAAATAACAAAAGGCTGTTGTTAGACAGCCTTTTTAAAAACAAAAATGAAAAATATAAAATGTAAAAAATTTTATTTCGTAATAATTAATTTCTTTGAAACTAAGTTGCGATTGTTTCCATAGATAGCATACATATAAATGCCTGTCGGAAAAGAGCTGATATCTACCGTCAGTTTGTTATTGCCATCCTTAAGAGGTTCTTGATAGATAATCTCTCCGGTCATATTATATATTCGTAAGCTGACATTATCAATGTTTTGTACGGTATATGTGAAATTAACATGGTTTTTAGCGGGATTTGGGAAAGCACTTATGCTTTTTATGTCTGTAAAGCTTTGAACAGCATTTGTAGAGCATTTATATTCAATATAAAAACTTATAGAATCAGTCGTATTGCTTTCGTCGAAGAAAGTATAGAGCACATAGGAAGTGCCTTGATCTTCGGCTTCAAATTCAGCAGAAAAATTATCGCAATACTCACCGGGATTAATGATAATGCTAACAGGACTTAAATTTGTTTCAGGGGGATAACATTCAGCCCAACAAAAGCTGAAAGTGGCATTACCGCTTTTGAGTAAGTCGTATTTTTTCAATAGTACACTTTTTAAGGAAGCTGTATTGTTTTTTACCCTTACATATTGTTGGTCGAAATTATGTGGAACAGTTTGTACGAAAATAGTATCACCGTTATTAACTTTGACGTCTGAATGATACAATTCGAGAGATTGTGCTTTTATACTTAAAAGACAAAAAACTATAAAAGTAATTGATAAAAGTTGTTTCATAATTATTGATTAAAATACCGTTAATATTTAACAAAAACTGCACCAAAAAAATTAGTACAGTGATTCATTTGTAAAAAAAAAAATATCTTAATTTTCTTTTGTGTTATTTTCTATTACAGAAACATAGGATCTACCGTTTGTTTTTTTCTTAAAAGTAACAATGCCGTCTTTGAGTGCAAAAAGGGTATGGTCTTTACCCATTCCTACATTTTCATCCGGATTATGTACAGTTCCTCTTTGACGAACAATAATATTTCCTGAAATGGCTTTTTGTCCACCAAAAATTTTAACTCCTAAACGTTTGCTTTCGGATTCACGACCGTTTTGTGAACTACCGACTCCTTTTTTATGTGCCATGATAATTTTCTTAAAGGTGTTTTATAAATACATTAATTAAGCCTCAATATTATTAATCTCAATGCGAGTTAAATATTGACGGTGTCCATTTAATTTCTGATAACCTTTTCTGCGTTTTTTCTTAAAAACGAGAACTTTATCTCCTTTTAAATGGGTTAATACAGTAGCAGATACTTTTGCTCCGGAAACGGTAGGCTTGCCTATTTTTATTTTTCCGTCATTATCTACCAATAAAACTTGATTAAATTCAACTTTTGCTCCTTCTTCAGCATTCAGGCGATGAACAAAGATTTTTTGGTCTTTTTCAATCTTAAATTGTTGCCCTGCTATTTCTACGATTGCGTACATGTTTAAATTTTTTATGTCTAATTTTTGGATTGCAAAAGTACTAAAAATTTTTATTAATTGTACTGTATTTTTGTAATTTTCTTAATTTTTATATTTTTCCGTTTGTTAATTTATTGTATCGTTAAATAAAATTTTTTGGTTAAACGTATATAATCCTTGGAATAATGGTCTTTGTTTTCTCTAATATCTAAAGATTCAATAGAATAGAATGTTTTTTCTTTTTTCATTCCGGACATAATCCGGTGTGGTGATTTGTCCGGGAAAGATTTTACATGGCAAATTTTTGAGGGAAACAGAGCTTCATTTTCGCATATTTTTATGAAAGTATGAAAAGTTGAAAAAGGTAAAATGGTATATAATGTTCCGTTTTGAGTGAGTAAACGGGAGGCAGCAAAGCAGAGTTCTTTCAAGTTTAAACATTCAGTATGCTTACCAATGTTTTTTTTATGCAGATGTGGTTTTAGCGAGTTTTCAAAAAAAGGTGGGTTGCTGATGATGCAATCGAAATTTTGGTTCGTGTTTTGAAGAAATGATTGCAAACTGATGCAACGAAAATCAATGCGCTCTTTCCAAGGTGAGAGATAAGCGTTTTCTTTCGATTCGTTGATGGAAGCTGCATCTATATCTATGCCAAGAATATGTGCTTTGGAATTTTGAGCTACCATTAAGCTGATGATGCCACAACCACAGCCGATGTCCAAAATATTTTCGGTTTCAGATACTTGTGCCCATGAACCGAGTAAAACAGCATCTGTGCCTACTTTAATTGTACTCTCATCATGAGCTAAACTAAATTGTTTGAAATGAAATCGCGACATGGCTAAATCAGTTTATTTCTCCTATATAGTTCAACCAAGCATCACGTTTGCCATTGAAAACATTGATATCTACATGTCCTTTAATACCTTCAATTTTTCCGGTATGTGTTTTCTGCCAAAATACCCATTGGCGAGGTAAACTTTCTTTACCTTTGAAAGAACATATCCATAGCTTATGGGTTGGGAAATAACGCTTTATGTATTTATGATAGCATTCCATATTGGTATATATCATCATTTCTTTTCCACTTTCTTTTTCAACCGTAGAGATGAACTCTTTTAAATTATTAATGGTAGTTTGATAATTGAAAGAGGAAGGTCCGTATTTTGGATGTTCTTCTACATCTATTACTAAAGGTAATTCAAAGTAGTTGTTACCTATAGCTTTTAAAAAGTTCTCGGCTTGAGCCTTACCATTGACATTAAATACAAAATAATGATAAGTGCCCGTAGGAATGCCGGCATCATTAGCATCTGCATAATGTTTTTCAAAATATGGGTCTTTATAACGTCTGCCACTGGAAGCACGAATAAAAACGAAATCAATTTGAGGTACTACTTTTTCCCATTTTATATGTGTTTGATAACGGGAAATGTCAATGCCGCAGATAGTGTTTGTCTTTAATATTTCGTTGATAGTTAAGTCGGGGGAGGGATACCTGTCTCTGAATTTAAGAAAAAGTAATCCCCCAATGACAAGAACTCCTAACAAAGCAGGAATATAAAAAGCTATTTTGTGTTTTTTCTTTTTATTCATTACGTATGCATAACGAAGAAAAAATAAAATAATTGAATGATAATTTATAATGGATAGCAAAAAAATAAAAAAAAATTCATTAAAATTTAGCTTTTGTCAAATTTTTTTATCTTTATTTTTAAAACAAAGGAAGGTTACATTCGTTATTAAAATGTAATTTATCGGGAAATAATGAATAAATTTGTTTATATACTTATTTTAATTTTAGTAATATCAACATTTGTTAAAGCACAAAAGACAATTCCTTGTGATATAGAAATTGATAAAAAGGCACAAAAATTATACGACAAAGCGCGCAAAGCCAATAGCAAAGGGGATAAAGCAAAGGAAACGGAATATTATTTAGCCGCTATCGAAATACAGGATGATTGGGTGGCTCCTTATTATCAATTGGGTATGCAAATAGCTTATAAAATTGAAATACAAACTCAAGATTTTGAAAAGCTATATCCCCGTGCCCTTGAATATTTGGAAAAAGCTGTATCCTTATGTCCTGACTATAATCCTGCAGCTTATTTTTATTTAGGTAAAATTTATTATAACATCGCTGTATACGAAAAAGCTGTTATCCACTTGGAAAAGTTTTTGCAAGATCTCGATAGAATAAACCCACAGGATATGGAAAAAGCGGAAGAACTGCTCACCTTTTCCGAATTATATGATAAGATGTATAATCATCCGGTTCCATTTGAACCGACACCTGTTATTGGAATTAGCAGTGCCGATGATGAGTATTTGGCTACGATTTCTCCGGATAATGATTATTTTTTGTTTACAAGGAGAAAAATGGTGAGTTTACCACAGCGTTACAGTGGCAAAGATAAAATGGAGTACAGAGAAATATTTACCATTAGTCAACGGCAACCCGATGGAAATTTTGATTACGGAAAGGATATGGAAGAACCTTTTAATAAGAGTAAAAACGAAGGGGGACCTACCATTACTGTCGATAATAAATATATGGTTTTTACGAAGTGTGTGGATGTTTTGTTAAGTCCAAGTTCAGATAAAACCTATTACAATTGTGATTTATATTTTTCGGAAAACATAGATGGGTATTGGACACCTACCACTAATTTAGGAAAGAATATCAATCGCGAAGACACCTGGGAGTCGCAGGCAAGTATTAGTCCCGATGGGCAGACTTTATATTTTGTAAGCGATCGTGAAGGTGGAGTAGGAGGATATGATATTTATTTTTCAACCCGTGATGTTTCCGGTAATTGGCAAATAGCTCAGAATTTAGGTCCTTCTGTGAATTCAAAAGAAAATGATAAAGCACCATATATCCATAGTGATAATAAAACACTTTATTTTTCATCTACGGGATATCCGGGTTTAGGAGGTTATGATATTTATATTTCACGCCTTGCAGAAAACGGGCAATGGAAACGACCTGTCAATATCGGCTATCCGATAAATTCGGAAAATGATGATGTGGGTTTGTTTGTAAATACGTTTGGTAATAAAGCCTATTTTGCTTCGAATCGCTTTTCAAGTAGTTACGATATCTGTGAATTTGACTTATATACCGAGGCGCAACCACAAAAGGTATTGCTTGTAAAAGGTGAAGTCTATTATGATAGGGAAAATGCTGCCGATATTGAAATGAAATTACAGAATGTAAGCAATAAAAAAATGCAAAGCATTAATGTGGATAAGATTAGTGGTAAATATGCTTTTATCATAAATGAAACGGAGGATGATTATGTGCTTTCAGTTAAACAACAAGGTGCCGTGCATGATTTGCATTATATAGCTTCTAAAGAATTGTTGGTGGAAGGTAAGCAGGAGTTATCAAATTTTGATATGAAATTAGACCCTATCGAAGTAGGCAACAGTTATAAAATCAATGACATTTACTTTGCTACTAATTCGTCGGAATTAACCGAGCAGTCGAAACATGTTATTGAAATACTTATTGATTTTATGAACGATAATCCCGGTATAGAAATAGAAATCCAAGGGCATACCGATAATATTGGTCAACGAAGTGACAATATGATATTGTCTGAAAATCGAGCGAAAGAGGTGTATTATTATCTCATTGAGCGGCATATAGAATCCTCTCGTTTAACTTACAAAGGTTTTGCTGATACCATGCCTGTTGCCGACAATGCTACCAACGAAGGTAGAGCATTAAACAGAAGAACCGTATTTGTTATTCTCAGTAAATAATTATTTATTTACTTTTATCAGAAAATTCCTTCACTTGATGTGCAAATGCCTGCAGCCGTGTTTCGAGTGAAACGGAATCTTGGCCATCATACGCAATGTTAATAAAGGGTATGTTATTGTAATCCTTACGAAATGTATCACTTACCGATGCTACTAATGTGCCCGGCATACAGGTAAAAGGCAATATGGCAGCTATACCGGAAACTCCTCTTTGAGCCAAGGCAACAGAACTTCCCATCGAGATAATGGGATCACCGTCGTAATATTGATTTACATAGGGATTGCATAACTTAAGAATATCGTTGAGTGAAATATTCTTTTCTATATCACTATACTTATCAATACCACGAAGCAATGAAGCCGCTATAAGGTCTTGTCCGATTTCTTGAATGTAGGCTTTCATTAATGCACTTTTGTCATTTTTCCATTTACTGTCACGTTTGAAACGATATGTAGAATATACTATCCATTCCGAAAAAGGACCTATCACTACTTCAACGCCTAAGTCTTCCAAGCGATTGGCTATATTTCCATTGCAACCTGCATTGTCGCGCATGAATATTTCTCCGATAATAGCCACAAGGGGTCTACGCTTGCTTTTATCTACGTCAACTTTCATAAAATCATTGGCGATTTCTACTATCAATTTGCGTAATCCTTTGGCTCCTTTTTCAAAGCATTTTTCCAAACGGGTGAGTGATTTTTCATACAGTAAGAGAGATTCTCCTTTGTTTTTTTCGTAAGGTTTGGTTTCTCTGTATAACTTACGTAAATAGTCAAATACTACCATTCCTTTCCATGCATTGATTCGGAATTTCTGTCCGTGATTACCAACTAAATCTTCATAAGAAGAATCATTGGAAGGGGTTATGAGTTCAGCTTCTTGAAATCCCAGCCGGTCGAAGAGAACTCTGTGAAATTGATTGTATTGTCCAAAGCGGCAAGGACCGTTATGGTCGGGCATGAAGAAACTTATTTTAGAGGGATCAGCGCCCGGTTCCATAAGCTTTTTAATAAAACTACCTGTGGTACAAATCATAGGGAAGCATTCTTTGGATGAAGTGTATTTTCTTCCAATAGTTAGGTCTTCTTCCGTTTGTTTCGGAAGAACTTCGGAGGGTATTCCACAATAACGTGCATTGGCAGCAAGTAAATAGCCGTAGTCGTTCATATAGGGAAAATATAACACCCTGTCCTTTGTGGGAGATGCCAGACTCGGTCTGGGTCTATAAATCTCTGTTTCCTGCTTTTTATTGGATTCAACACCTTTTAAACTTTCCATAAAAGCTTCAATACGAGTAATCATTCCTGCATCAGCAGAATGTTCATCGACTTCGAGATGCAAAAAAGGTTTGCCTTTTAACTCTTCATTGACATAATGCCATAAAAAAGAATCGGGACCACAACGGAAATTGCTGATATATACCGCATGTAAATTGTCATCTTTGGCTATTCGTTGTGCTGCCCTTATGATTTTTTGCCCATTAGGCCAATACATGTTTCTGTAATTGGAATAAATTTCAACAGTCGATAAATCAAGCATATCAAGAGGAATAGGCAAGAAATTTTGATTGATAAGTTTTTCTGTTACATTTAAATTAAGATGAGGGTCTGTGCTGTTATATGGTCTACCGAGAATAACAACGGGTTTACAATTTTTAGGAAGATTAGTAAGAAAATTTTCACCATAAGAGACCAATTGTGTTTCAAAGGCTGTCTGTTTTTCATCTGCTTTATAAACTGCTTTTTTAATCTTGCTTTTAGGAATTCCGAATTGGCTGTGAAAATAATCGCTCAACTCTTTTATTAACGCCCTTTCGAAATATCGAAAATGGAGGGTAGGCATTAATAATTTCGATGTATCAATTTTCCCGTGAAGTGAAGCTTTGACCATAAAAGGATAGGTCTGTATCCACGGGCAATTGCTATTGGTGGTTTTATCTCCTTCTTTTAATTTTGAATTGACAATGAAAGGCATAAATATATAATCAACACCTTTTTCGATTAAATCAATAACGTGACCGTGAACTAATTCAACTGGCAGGCACGTTTCCGTAGTGATAGTTTCTATCGCCTTAGTTACTAAAGGTTTATCTGTTTCTTTTGAAAGAACTACATTGAAACCGAGCGTTTCAAAAAATGTTCTCCAAAAAGGAAATTGCTGGTAAAAGACCATTAATGCACGGGGTATGCCGATGGTTTTCATAGTTACTTCTTTTTTTTCAACATAAGAATCCATGAGAATATCAGTTCTTATTTTGAAAAGATTGGGAATGGATTGTTTGTCTTTTTTTCGGTTATCCATTTCATATTTTTCGCAACGACCACCATAGAATAATGCTTTGTCGTCTCCGGTTATTTTTACACGTCTGATTTCACAATGATTTGTACAGGATTGACAGGTGAACATACTGATGTCGTAGGTAGCATTACGTACATCGAAACCTTTAAAAGTGGTTTTAACTCCGGATTCCATTGCTTTTTTTGCCAAAATCGCAACACCGATAGCACCTGTTACATCGAAGTGAGGTGGTACAATGATTTTCTTACCCAATACTTGTTCAAAAGCAGCTACAACCGCTTTGTTATTGGTTACACCACCTTGAAAAAGGATTTTATTCCCGATAGGTCTATCGCCGACTACTTTTTGTAAATAGTTATAAACAATAGAATAGGCAAGTCCACCCACAAGGTTTTCGTTAATAGCCCCTCGTTGCATATGAGAATTCAAATCGGACTCCATAAAAACAGTGCATCTGTCGCCTAATTTAACCGGACATTTGGCATCTAAAGCCATATTACCAAATTCTTCAACAATATTAATGTTTAATTTTTCAGCTTGTTCTTCCAAAAAGGAGCCTGTACCGGCGGCACAAACTTTATTCATTTCGAAATCAACGACAAACCCGTTTTTAATTTGAATGTATTTGGAATCTTGTCCGCCTATTTCAAAAATAGTGTCTACCGATGGGTCATAATCAATAGCAGCACTTGCTTGTGCGGTAATTTCGTTTACGATAGTATCAGCGCCTATAAAATCTCCTGTCAAATAACGTCCGGAACCGGTTGTCCCTGCACCGACTACCTCTACTGAATTGCCCACTTCTTCGTATATTTCCGATAATCCTTTTTGTATAGCTTCGAGTGGTTTGCCGGCTGTTCTCAAATAGCGTCTTGCTACTACACGGTGTTCCTCATCAATCAGCACGACATTGGTACTCAATGAGCCGATATCCAATCCGAGATATACCGATGTTTTTTTATTCTTGTTTTTGTTAACACAAATATCTTTTCTGTATTCGGCAAGGGTTTCTTTTAAATTAGGTAAGGTTACAAAATGATTGTCAGCACTTAATAAATGCTTTTCCAACTTTTCGGTACCGGAAAAAGGATTTTTAATCAGATGATTATTTTTTGTATAATATATCGCGCCTATTGCTCCCATGGAAGCATGATAGGGTGAAATGATGAATTCCTTGTCGTCGACATGTAATGTTTCTTTGAAAGCTCTTACCATACCACTATTAGCAGCTACTCCTCCCGAAAAGAGTATGGGTGTTTTGATTTCTTTACTGCGTGCAATGTTGCTTCTGAAATTTCGTGCTAAAGCAAAACATAAACCGGCAACAATATCGTGTAATGGAGTAGCAATTTGTTGAAGATGTATCATGTCGCTCTTTGCGAAAACACTGCAACGACCGGCAATTCTCGGAGGATTTACTGATTGTAAGGACATCTCACCAAATTCGTTTTCAATCGAAACGCCAATTCTGCGTGCTTGTTGGTCGAGAAATGAACCTGTGCCTGCCGCACAAATGCTGTTCATCTCAAAATCAACAAGTCTGGCATGTTCTTCTCCTTTGTGCCTCGTGAGACTTATCATTTTAGAGTCTTCTCCACCAATCTCAATAATGGTTTTGATATCAGGATACATCTTCCCTGTTGAAGTTGCCTGGGCAATGATTTCATTCACATAAATGCCGTTAATGAGCTCGGCAGCAAGCTTACCACCCGAACCGGTAATAGCTAATCCTTGAATGCTCTCCGCAGGATATTTCTGAAGAGTAATGCTGAGTCTGTCTTTTAATATATGAAATGGTTTGCCATGAATGTAATCATAGTGATGTTCTATAATTTCATCGTACTCATCTATAATTACCGTATTTAAAGATACGGAACCTATATCAAGGCCTACATAATAAGACGGTGATGTAGAATGTGAATTTTTGTTGATACTCATACAATTTATTTATATATTTATACAATATTTTGTTCTTTTTAAACGAAATTTTGAATTGACAAGAATTCAAAAAAATCAAAAACTTTGCAAGTTATGTAACGCATATAGGTTTGTTTTTTTTAAGTGCAAAAGTAAATAAAATTATATGATTTTCATTTGCTTTATTTTTGTTTTTTTTACAAAATTTTGTTATATCCTAAAATATAATAAAATACGATAAGTATAGTTTTATTGTAGAAAATAAAAATGCAGGTGACTGCATTGGCAAGCATTATAAGAACGGATAGACAATTTCTTCTAAATAAAGGGCATGAGCAGGTACTGATGTTCCCGCGCGGCAGCGATCTTTTGCTTCCATAATTTCACAGAAGTCTTGCACATTAATTTTTCCTCTACCAACCTCAAGCAATGTACCTACTATAGCTCTCACCATATTTCGTAGGAAACGATTTGCAGTGATTTCAAAAACGAGGAATTCTTTTTCTTTTTTCCATAAAGCATGTTTGACAATGCAGTCGTTGTTTTTAGTGTCTGTATGTAATTTTGAGAAACTGGTAAAATCTCGTTGCTGTTTGATAGCCTCACAAGCAAGGTTCATTTGTGTAAGATTAGGGTCGAAATAAATACGATAGGAGCGGTCTGACATAAACGGATTTTTCTGTGTGCATATATAATACCGGTAAGTTCGTTCTACAGCATCAAAACGCGCATGGGCATTATCCTTAACGGGGATTATGTCAAAAATTACGATATCATCGGGCAGATAGCTGTTTAAATGATGGATGTAGTTTTTAAATTTACTTATGTAAAATGATTGTTCGCTATCGAAGTGAGCGTAAAAATTGGTTGCATGAACGCCTGTATCTGTGCGACCGGCACCGCAAAGATTGATTTCTTCTTTAAAAATTTTTGAAAAAGCGTCATTCAATACTTGCTGTACAGTTACCTCCTTGGCTTGTATTTGCCATCCATAATAACAAGTGCCTTTGTATGCCAAATGAACAAAATATCTCATCTTAAACCAATACGTGTAAATATAATTATCCGAAAGCAGATTTTCAAAGCTTGACTTCTGATTTTTTATTAACTCTATTTCTTCGTTTTTATTATTTATCGTGAAGTATTCCTGATTTAGGTTTGTGTTTTTTTAATATCTTTGCAATTTAAAATTTATAAAAATGCAAATACTGTTTTTTATTATCGGATTGATTATTGGTTTAATCTCAACTGCTGTTGTTTATTTTATATTGCAAAAAAGGATGCAAGAGTTAAAAAAAGATGCGGAAGAGATTATCTCTCTCAAAGCAACGAATCAAAGCATACAAAGTCGTTTGGACTACTTTCAAAAGGAAATGCAAGAGAATAAATCGATGATAGAAAATAAAAACGTTGAAATACAAGATTATATTCAAAAATATGCATTAGAAAAAACTCGTAACGAAGCCTTGGAAGATAAATTGGAAACACAAAAGCAAGAAGTTGCGAATTTACATCAGGAATTAAACAAGGAGTTTAAAATTCTTGCTAACGAGATATTGGAAGAGAAAGCCAAGAAATTCTCAGAATTAAACGAAGAGAAGATAGGTAATATTTTGAATCCACTCAAAGAGAAAATACAAACTTTCGAAAAGAAAGTAGAAGATACTTATAATCATGAAACACGTGAGAAAGCCAGTTTGAGGGAAGAGTTGAAAAATATTATTAATATCAATCGTCAGATGAGTGAGGATGCGCAAAAATTAACGTCCGCACTTAAAGGCGATAGCAAAACACAAGGCGATTGGGGGGAGTTTCAATTGGAACTCTTGCTGGAGAAAACAGGTTTGCAAAAGGGGACACATTATATGCAACAGCCTAATTATAAAACGGAAGATGGTAATTCCTTACGTCCGGACTACATCATTAATCTTCCGGAAGAAAAGAACTTTATCATCGATAGCAAGGTTTCGCTAACAGCTTATGAGCGTTATTTCAATGCAGAAGATGAAAAAGAAAAAGCTACTTATCTTAAACAACATTTGTTGAGTGTGCAGCAGCATATTAATGATTTAGGAAATAAAAACTATCCGGGCTTGTACGGCATTAATGCTCCCGATTTTGTATTCCTCTTTTTTGCGCTTGAGCCTGCTTTAACTTTGGCATTGCAAAATGATCCTGCTTTATTTGATAAAGCTTTGAATAGAAATGTGGTGTTAGTGTCCAATTCCACCCTTTTAGCGAGTATGCGCACCGTTTCCTTTATCTGGAAACAGGAAAATCAAAAACACAATGTCTTGGAAATAGCCAAAGAAAGCGGTTTGTTGTATGATAAATTCGTTGCTTTCAGCGAAGATCTGATACGGATTGGAGAACGCTTGCAAACCACAAAAGATTCCTATGATACAGCTATGAATAAATTAAGTACGTCTTCCAAAAAAGGTGATACCATTATAGGAAGAATGGAAAAAATAAAACAATTAGGTGCCAATGCAAGTAAAAGTATCGACCAACGATTGCTTCATAAAGTAAATTCACAGGAAGAATTATTTTCTGAATAAAAAAAATACTCGCATCAGTTTACCTACATATTGTTTTTTTTCATACTTTTGTTGTCCTTTAATTAAGATTTATATTTTAATAATTAATATTGATGAAAAATATTTTATGTGGTGTTTGTATGTTATTTACCTTAGTTTTCTATGCAAACCCCATAGATACTGCAACCGCGAAAAAAGCAGCACAAGCTTTTATGCAATCACAAACCAATCTGCGACAGAAAACAAATCCTGAATTAACCCTCGTATATCAAGAAGTTTCTTTGCAAAAAGAAATGGAAGGAATGGTATATTATTATATTTACAATGTGGGGGAGAAAGCTTATGTAATAGTTTCCGGTAACGATAAAGTTATTCCTATTTTGGCTTATTCCGATGAAAGTAGTTTCAATCCAAACAATATTCCTTCGAATATGCAAGGATTTTTATCCGAATATAAAAGAGAAATTGCTCATATTGTAAATAATAATATTCCGGCGAGCGAGCAAACATACAAAAAATGGAAAGAGCTGCTTGATGGCGGAATATCAGAATCTCAGCAAAAAGACCTTAAATCCAGTGTGGCACCTTTATTGAAAACAACCTGGAGCCAGTCGCCTTATTATAATAATTTATGTCCCTACGATTCTCAAACCCATTCACGCGCCGTTACGGGTTGTGTAGCGACAGCCATGGCACAAGTAATTAACTATTGGGCTTTTCCCATACTCGGCTATAGTTCTCATTCTTATGTGCATTATAAATTCGGGTATTTATATGCTGCTTTCGACAGCCTTCCGTATCGCTATGATTTAATGCCTGTTGCTTTGACATCAACCACAAGCTATGATTCTGTCGTTGCCGTTGCTAATTTGATGTACCATTGCGGTGTTGCTGTTGAAATGGATTATGGTGTTTACGAGAGTGGCGCTTATGTAGATGAATCAACGGTAGGCAAACAATCGGCAGAATATGCTTTAAAAACGTATTTCGGATATTCCGACGTAAAATGTGATTTCCGCTATTTACTGGGAGATTTTGCTTGGATTAATCTTTTGAAAACTGAATTAAGTGCTGGTAGACCGCTTATTTACAGAGGACAAGGAGAACAAGGCGGACATGCTTTTGTCTGTGATGGGTATGATGTTAATGATTATTTTCACTTTAATTGGGGCTGGGGAGGTTCTTCAGACGGATATTTTGCTGTTATCAGCTTAAATCCGGGAGGCTATTATGATTTTACAAGTTATCAGGGGGCAGTGCATCATATTATCGCTCCCAATAAATCGGGAAATTTTCATCTGGTCTTGTTTAATGATTTGAATTTATCAACATCTAAGCTTGCGTGTGAAGAACCTTTTTCAATGTCTACCAAAGTATTGAATAATGGTGAAATTGCTTTTAACGGAGATTTTCGTGCTCTAGTTCTCAACGGCGCTGGGAGTATTGTGGCCAATATTGATGTCATAAACGATTTGCATTTGGAACCCGATACAGATACCTTGTTGACATTTTCTTCTACGGGGGTAAATGGTATTGCTGCGGGTGCGTATAAAATTAAATTGTTTTATCGTAAAAACAGCGACACCCTGTGGTTACCTGTGCTTAATGTTGGCGATTTTGTCAATGAAGCAGTGATCGTATTTGAAGGGGATGTAAGTGTTGAAACCGATAGTATAAATGGACTGACAGCTACTTCGGTGAATGTCTACGGGAGTCTTTCCGAAGGCTGTGCCAATATAACAGCAATGGGTTTTAAATGGAAAAAAGTTGCAGATAGTAAATATAATACGGTAACTATACAAGATAGCTTGTTTCAATATGCTTTTATAACATTGGAACCCAATACTTCTTATAATGTTATGGCTTTTATTACTACCTATTCCGGCAATACTTACGGAACGGTTTATGGGAAAGAGATTACTTTTAAAAGCTTACCTCTACATATTTCTGCCGTCGAGATAGACAATATTAAAATGTATCCCAATCCGGTGAGTCATATGTTGTATTTGGATATTCCCGATGATGTTTCTATAAAATATATTAAATTGGTGAACACCATGGGGCAAGTGGTACAAAACCATACAATGAATTTAGTCCATCAAATTAAACTATCGTTCGAAGGCTATGCTCCGGGTGTTTATGGAGTAATCATAGGCACAGAAACTTCTACTGTCCACAAGAAAATAATACTAGAATAAGATTATTTTTGTAAGGATTTATTAGCATCTATGACTTTTAATTTCATAGATTCTTTAAACTCCATCAGCTTTTTGTATACATCTTTGTTTCCGGTAGCAATCATTTGAGCTGCCAATATGCCGGCATTAGCTGCTCCATTAAGAGCTACAGTAGCAACCGGTATGCCGGTAGGCATTTGAAGTATGGATAAAACAGAATCCCATCCATCGATAGAGTTAGAAGATTTAATAGGAACTCCGATGACAGGGATAGCCGTAAAAGCAGCAATTACCCCCGGTAAATGGGCGGCTCCGCCGGCTCCTGCTATTATAACTTGTACCCCGTTTTTCTTTGCCTTTTTCGCAAAATCCATTACCAATTCCGGCGTTCGATGTGCCGAAAGTGCTTGAATGTTATATTCTATCTCTATTTTATCTAAAAACTTAGCAGCTTCTTCCATGATGGGAAGGTCTGAAGTGCTACCCATAATAATACTTACAAATGGCTTCATCTCTTTATTTTTTTAATTTGAATGCAAATTTATATAAAATATTTTTATCACAACTAATGAAAATGATATTTGTCGTTTTATGTTTTTTTATTTTCCGATTAATGCATAGGTACTATATAGGTATTTGGATTTCCATTTTAAAAAAATAGTAAAGTGCATACAAATTATTATACTTTTGCACTCTAACGATTAATTTAAATTTTATGCGTAAGTTTATATTCTCAATTGTTTTTCTTTTAGTGTGTAATGTTTATGGTTTTTCACAATACAATCAAGAGTCGAGCAGAAGTATATTGGATTCATTGTTTACTATTAAAAATGCGAAAGACTCTTTGCGCTTAGATAAAATAGAAAAAACATTGTTTTATCTCCCCCGGATTTTCGGTTATCTGAAAACAGATTTTGAATGGAATACGGAAAAAGGGGAGACGCGTTTCCTACTTAGAAATGCTCGTATAGGTGTTATGGGTAATCTAAACCCCGTCATAAATTATGCAATGGAAGTAGATTTGTCGGATGAAGGGGTCTTCCGTGTTTTGAAAGCCTATACTGTTTATAAGCCTTATTCCAACGATAAACATCAATTGAGCTTCTGGTTTGGCTATCAAAAACCTTTTTTCTCTTCCGAGTATTTACGAAGTCCGATGGATATCTTTTTTATCAGGCGTTCTTTGGTAGTAAATGATATGACTGCCGGCATTGTCGATGTTGGAGTTATTGCCAATTATGCTTTTAAAAACAATATCTTGCCTTTTGAATTATCCTTAGGCGTAATGAATGGTATGGGCTATAAAAATCTTCCGTTTTCAGTTCCCAATTATACAGGCAGATTACGACTTTCGCCAATAGAAAGTGTCAATATCATTGCTGAATACTATGGAGGACATACACCTGCCGCCGATAATTTGAATATGTGGGGGTTTGAATGTAATTTTAAACAATCTTCCTTTTTTATTGAAGCAGAGTATTTTCATAAACAGATAGAATATATAGATAGTTTCATGACTAAAAAAAGCAATGGATTGCTTTTTCAAACGTATTATTCTTTTCCTTTGAAAAACACGAAACTGATACATTATATAGCTCCTACACTGCGTTGGGATATGCTTGGACCTGATTTTTTTACAGAAAAACTACAAAATGCCCGTCTTACCGTAGGTGTTAACGTTGGAATTGATAATAAATTTCTGAAAGCCGAGTTTCGATTGAATTTTGAAAAATGTTTTAAATCCATTTCTATTCAAGGAAATGATATGTTTTTAACCGAAATTATAGTAAGTATTTAAACGGATAAAAAATTTATACCGAAATATTCGAAAATAAATCCATCACTTTTTTGGCATATGTTTTCGAAATCGGGATATCAGGGAGGGATTTAGAGTCCATCTCAATGTATAATCCGTCCTTTTCCCGGCGCATTACTTTTACTTTAAGGAAATTGATGATGTATGAACGATGACAACGAATCAAGTTGATGTCTGAAAAACTATCCTCTATGTTTTTCAATGAATTGCGTAATATAAAATGTGTTACTTTTTCTTTGTTGATATAACATATCTTCACGTAATTATCCGCAGCTTCAATATAAAACAAATTATCTAAACTTACCGATAATTTTAAATTTCCCTTGTCATCGGTAAAATTAATCAATCCGGATTCTTCTACTTTAGAATTCAAAATGGATTTTGTGCCATTTTTTTTAACATGTTCTAATGCCAAATTTTTATATTTCAATTCAAAGAATAACCATGAAATGATAAAGGGCAGAAATAAAACCAAGGTGGTGTACTGTAAAGTATAAGGAAGTATTTGAAAATAATCGGCATTTCGGGGATGAATTAACCATGCAAACAAAGAACAAACAATAGAAATAGCCAATATTTCACCCAACATCCATATTGTATATGTCCAATAATATAATGTTATGTGGTGACGACTTTTATACATGATGATACGGCTTATGGCTAAAACTCCTAATCCCATCGTTACCATAATGATGGAATATATTACAAATTTGTCGATGCTCATGCCCTCTATCCAGTTGTTTGAATTAAAGGGTTTGAAAATTACAATAAATATCAATACAAAAAAAGTAACAAATAATAATAATTTTATAATATTTCCTTTTTCAACGATATATGACGGAACAATTTTTCCCATGAAATGTAATCCTTATTTAGGATTGCAAAGGTACACTATTTTTTATTAAAAATTTAATGTTTTTTAATATTATCTACAATGCATATTAAACACATAAACAGTATTATAAATTTTATTTACAATCAAAAAGTCTCTTATTATCGGTTAAAGAAATGCAGTAATTTTAACATGGTTTAGGTAATTAGGACAAGTTTATATCTTTTTATAACTACTAATTTTATTTTGCAAATATAAATAATTTTATAATAAAGTTTAAAAATAATTTAAATTTATGCAATTTTTTTAAATA
>ERZ1645192.1087-NODE-1087-length-22809-cov-11.070669_pt1 | contig 22809 bp, 19 predicted proteins | sample MGYA00575354_ERZ1645192 | MGnify/ENA primary metagenome ERZ1645192 (study PRJEB40844, sample SAMN11349763) | freshwater sediment metagenome | isolation source: river sediment | host: Sediment | place: India: Faizupur Khadar , New Delhi | collected 2017-02-21 ... | reverse complement strand
ACTCCGGTTCTTTATTGAGCCGGAGTTTTTTTTTTGTCTGCCACCCGCCTCGAAATAATCCCGGACAAGGCGCATCATGCCATGGTCCTCACCGGGAAACCCCATTTGCTTCAGACGAAACTAAGTTCGGCGAAGCAGGCCGGAGCCCATTCCATAGACGTGAAGAACCGTTCTTGACATCATTCTGCCAGGTCCATGAAGAACAAACCATGGACGATCAAATTCCCGCATGAAGTATTATATTTGTTAATTCCACGTTAATCTAATGTTGTGACTGCTTAAATAATTAGAAAAAAGCAAGTTACAAAAAGGTGGGTGGTTTTCCTTTTGTTAAATTTGCACCGTTTTCTTAAAAGACTGAATGCTGAGGTGGATTAATGTATGGTTGATGGCGGTTCTTTTCCTGCCGTTTCTTGCCTACGGTCAGTTTAGACCGGGTGAGCAGCAGATCCCTGATGAGGGCGGGAGCGACAAGCCGACCGAGGAGCAACAGGTGCCTTCCAGGGTTTTGTCCTGGAAAATCCGCGGCTTCGGGGCTTTCACCGATTCTGTTAAAATCGACACCCTTTGGCGTAATTATCATAACTTTCACCCTGCTTACAAACAGAGCATCACCAATACCTATACAGGAAATTACGGGGGCTCATACCTCAACAATGATTTCAGTAAGAGGGTCTATAACAGTGAGTATTATTTTCTGAGGGGTCACGATGCTTACCTGCTGACACCGTCGCAGGTTGAATACTACAATACCACCACTCCCTATACCCACCTGGATTACAGCCAGAGTGAAAACAAGAACCGGAACAATGAGACGCGGTTCAATGTGCTCCACTCCCAGAATGTGACGCCACACCTGAATGTGACCTTCCGTTATGACCAGGCCAAGTCTGACGGGCAGTACAATTTCCAGCAGCACAAGAATCATTTTATTGCCCTTTATTCCAGCTACAACAGCGAGAAGGCCAACCTCTACGGGGGGATGATCTTTAACCGGATCAACAACACTGAGAATGGGGGCATGGCCAACGACGAGGATCTCCTGAATACCGAAACCAAATATGTGGTGATGCGGCTTACCGACGCCACCACTGTTTATCGGAACAATGCTTTCTTCTTCAACGGGGAATACCGTGTGGGGGTTCACGATTCACTGGAGGAAAGAAGCACCTTCCGGCCGGTGGCCGCTCTGCTTTATTCATTTCTTTATTCGGGCAACCAGCGGATTTTCAGGGAAGGAGAAGAACAGGACAACACGAGTTATTTTCCGGAATCTTTTCTCGGCACTGATATCACCCGGGATTCGAACCGTTTCGTTACCGTCACCAACCTGCTTCAGCTGAAGTTTTACGAGTCGGCCCGGAAGAAATACAGTTTCGGTCAGCGGCTGTTTGCCGGGGTAGATGTGGTCAGAAACAGTTATGCGGCTCCCGGGTATAAAGAGGCGGCATTCCCTTTCCATCCCGGGATTTACGAAGGGGCCCTTTATCTGGGGCCGGAGGGCAGGTGGTATGCCCAGACCTGGACCAATGCCTTTATTGGAGGTGGGATTTTCAGGGAGAAAGGGAAATTCTGGAACTGGAATTTCGATGGGCGTCAGTATCTGACCGGGTTCAAGGCCGGGCAGACCGAATTGAACGGGGTGATTACCAAACCGGTCAGAATGCCGGGTGATTCTCTGGCCTCCATCAGGATTGCCGGTCAACTCTGGAACAGGGTTCCCGACTATTTCCAGCAGCGTTATATCTCCAACCGGCGGATGTGGGACAATAACCTGGTCAATGAACAACTGATGAATGCCTCCTTTACATGGCTCTCACCGGGGCGCCATCTCGAAGCCGGCGCACGTTATTCCCTGACCAACAATTTTATCTACAATGATACGCTGGGTCTTCCGGCCCAGACCAAAAAGGAAATGCTGGTTCTGGCTGCCTGGATCGACAAGGAGTTTAAGGTCAGAAACTTCACCCTCCTGACCCACCTGCTCTGGCAGAAGGTCTCGGCCCCCCGGTACCTCCACCTTCCCGACCTCGCCGCCAGGGTCTCTCTCAGCTACGAGATGCTGCTCGCCAAGGTCCTCCATGTCCAGTTGGGAGGCGACCTGCGCTATAATACCCTTTATTACGCCGATGCGTACGATCCGGCTACCGGCTTCTTTTATCTCCAGGAAGAAAAAAAGCTGGGCCATTACCCCTATCTTGATGGTTTTGCCAATCTTAAACTGAAAAGAACACGCGTTTTTGCCCAATACATGAATTTGGGTTCTCTATTTATGAACAAATCCTATTTTACTGCGTTACATTATCCGATGAACCAGGCGACCTTCAGGCTTGGTGTCGCCTGGTCGTTCTACAACTGATCCCCCGACCTTTTTTTAACTAATTTGCTATTTATGATTTTATTGAGATACAGGAATGTTTTCCTGCTGACGCTGATGTTATTCCTTTTTTCGACCTGCATAGAGCAGACACGCAGCGCCAGTGTATGGGAAAACGGAAGATTTGAAGCGCCCCTGCGCGATTTGGAGACCATCCAAAAGGAGGGGCGGCTGCGCGTCGTCGTGGATTATGGGTCTACCTCCTATTTTGTATACCGTGGGCGTCCGATGGGGTTTAAATATGAACTTCTCAGGGAGATGGCCCATGATCTGGGTGTGGAACTTGATTTTTTCGTGAGTGCTGATTTAGAAGCCACCTTCCGCGGACTGGAGACAGGGCGGTATGATTTGGCCGCCAAGAATCTGACCGTGACCGGTGAGCGGAGTAAACGGGTTGATTTTACCCGGCCTCTGGAGCAAACCCGCCAGGTACTGGTGCAACGCAAGGGGCCTGCAGGCAGCCGTGAAGATTCCCTGATGGTCCGCAATGTCCTGGACTTGAGCGGCCGGAAAATAGTTGTCCAGAAGAATTCCTCCTTCTATGAAAGGCTGAAAAACCTGGAGGAAGAGATCGGGGAACCGCTGCAAATCGTTGTGGATTCGGTTTCCGACATGGAGCAACTGGTGAAAAAGGTATCAGAAGGAGAGGTGCCTCTGACGGTTTGTGATGAGATCATGGCCCGTGTTTACAGGCACAACTATGCCAATCTTGATTTCTCCATTCCGGTCAGTTTCAGGCAGAATGTAGCCTGGGCAGTGCGCAAGGATGCCCTCAGGCTGAAGGAATTTGTGGATAGCTGGCTTACTGAGTTTATGGCTACTCCCCGGTACAGGGCCATTCATGCCTCCTATTTCAGGGAGAAGGTCCACTTGATGTCTTCTGCCTCGCCCTTGAATTTCAGGGGAAACACCCTCTCCTCCTATGATGAGATCATCAAGAGAGAAGCCGCCGAAGCCGGCTGGGATTGGAAGCTTGTTGCCGCCATCATTCACAAGGAATCGGGATTCGACGCCCGGGCGGTTTCCTATGCCGGGGCTTCCGGATTGATGCAGTTGATGCCCGAGACCGCTGAATCACTGGGCGTCGAAGATATCTTTGACCCGGTCCAGAATATCCGGGGAGGAATGGCCCTCCTTAGCTGGCTGGACAAACAGTTCGAGAGTGAAATTCCCGACCGGGCCGAGCGCCTTCGCTTTGTTCTGGCCTCCTATAATGTCGGTCTGGGGCATGTCAAAGATGCTCAGCGGCTGGCCGTGAAATACGGAAAAAACCCCGTTAAGTGGGAAGAGCAGGTGGACTACTATCTCCTGAACAAGTCGGAAGAGAAGTATTTCACCGATGAAGTGGTCCGTTGGGGTTATTGTAATGGCCGTGAAGCCTACGATTTCGTAAGAGTCGTAATGGGGAATTATCATTCCCTTACAGTCCTGGCTTCCCGGTAACGCGGGCCAAAACTTCCGCCAGTTCGTTAAGGATCATGGCTGTGGCTCCCCAGATCACTTCGCCATCAAACAGCAGGGAAGGCACTTCTCCAAGCCCATTAATACCCATCATGGTTGTCACGACAGGCCACCGGCCGCGACCTGCGGGGAGGGGAAAGAGCAGGATTTTATCAGCTTCTCCAGGGTTGGGGGTGAACCGGGGCATGGTGGCACTCCAGGCCAGCCAGGGAAAGATAAGATAGTCGCTGACCGGAACATAAAGAGGGGTGAGGGGGCCCAGGACCTCTGCTTCACTTGTGGTGACCCCTGTCTCCTCATGGGCTTCCCTCAGCGCGGTCTCCAGGGTACCCGCATCGGCCGCTTCCCTGCGGCCCCCGGGAAAGCCAACCTGACCGGCATGTACTTTCATGTGTTCCGGTCTTTTTATCAGGCAGGTGTGGATGCTCTTCCCCATGGGAAACAGAAGCACCAATACGCCGCTTTCCAGGGCATGAGCAGGAGCTTCCCTGAACCTGACATATTCCCGGCCCGCGGGGAGCATCCTGCGGTGTGCCTCCTCTCCCGGCAATCCTGCTGCCAGAGCCGCTTCAAGCTGTGACCTGCTATATTCCATATTTCTCAGGCTATTGCCGTTTCCATGGTCTCTCATCAGTCAAAACGGAGCGTTCGGTCGGGCGCTATTCTGCTGATATAGAGGGATGGAAGGACCATCATGAGCAGGGTGACGGCCAGGGCTCCCCCGTTAAGGAGCAGAAAATGGAGCAGAGAGAGGTGAACCGGCACAATCTCCATATAATAGGAGGAGGGGTCTAGTCTGATCATCCCGGTAGTCTTCTGCAGCATGAATATCCCCAACCCCAGGAGATTCCCCCAAAGAAGACCCCTGGAAATCAGAAAACCTGACAGATAAATAAAAATCCTGCGGATACTCCGGTTGGGGCTTCCCAGGGATTTCAGGATTCCGATCATCCGGCTTCGTTCCAGGATGAGCACCAGCAGGGCCGAAATCATGTTGAATCCTGCCACCATGATCATCAGGGTGAGGATCACCCATACATTCATGTCGAGGATGGAGAGCCAGTCGAAGATCTGGGGAAACTTCTGTTGGATGGTGACGGTACGTAAGGTAGACCCAGGTTCGGTATTGTAGGAGGTGACGGTCTCCCTGACCTGTTGGGCCGTGGTTTTCAGATGCCTGAAGTCACGGAGGACAATCTCAAAACCGCTGATTTGCAGGGAGTCCCAGTTGTTGATGTGCCTGACCTGCCTGAGATCGCCCAAAACAAACAGATCGTCGAATTCCTGAAGGTTGGTGCGGTAGACGCCGCTGATTTTAAATTGTCTGATCCGGGGAATACTCTCCTTCTCATTGATGAAATACATGTAAAGGGGATCTTCCGTATTCAGGCGGAGGAGGTTGCACAGGTTTTCGGAGACCAGTACCTCCGGGGAGCGCATGCCCGTCAGGTCGGGGAGGGATCCCCGGGTGAGGTGGTCTCTGAAGAAATCCCAGTTATAAGTGGAATCAACTCCCTTGAGTACCACGCCCTGGATATTTTCTCCGGTTTTAATGATCCCGGGTTTGGTGGCAAAGGGGGTCACTGACTGGATATTCGCCAGGCGCTCCAGTTGGGGGATAAAGGGTTGAAGGCTGCTGACGGGGGCGGTTTCGTAAGAGAGATTGGAGTCGAAATTAACGACCTGGATATGTCCTCCGAAGCCGATGACCTTATTGCGGATCTCCTTTTTGAAACCGGTGACCACCGCCACGGCCAGCAGCATCAGGGCGATGCCCAGGGCAATGCCAATCAGGGCAATACGGATGATGTTCCCCGAAAGATGTTGTTTCTGTTCTTTTCCGTTGAAAAGCCTGCGTGCAATGAAAAGCTCGGTATCCATGGGGAGGTCTCCATTCTATTTTTCGCGGTTGACCAGGGGCAGGGCCATCAAAGAAAGGAGCCCCAGGACGATCAGCAGAAGGTTCATAGTGGTATGGGCGACAAAGGCGAAGATGATTCCGTTTTCATTGCTGACGCCATAGAGGGCCAGCGACTCTTTGGTCATGAAATGCCAGGTCCCCAGGCCGCCCTGAACAGGGGCCAGCATGCCAAAACTGCCCATCACAAAGGTGGTCAGCCCTGCCAGCGGTGAAAGTCCCTGGGTGAAGTCAAAAGCAAAAAATGCCGTGTACAACATCAGATAGTACATAATCCAGATAAAAAAGGAATGAAAGATCATAGCCCCTTTTTTCTTCACATACCTGAAGGAGATGATGCCTTCCTTGAGGTGCTGGAGGATGTTCCCTATCTGACGGTATAGCCGGGTGTTGAGAATTTTCTTCCGGAGGGTGATGATGATGAGCAGGAGCAATAACAGACCTCCAATCAAAAGGGGAGAGGAGAACAGTCCGGCTGCTTTTTCCTTCATGGCGGGGTTCTGGCGGATGAAACTGAGTATATATCCCGATTGGGCGATAAGGGCCAGGAGCGTCATGAAAAGGAGCATCAGCACGTCAATGACCCTTTCGGTGACCACCGTGCCGATCAGGCGGGGAAAGGAGATTTTCTCATATTTGGAAAGGACCCCGCAACGGGAGATCTCTCCCATACGGGGAATGACCAGGTTCATCAGGTAACCGGTCATGACCGCCAGGAAAGTGTTCAGCAATCCCGGCTTGGATCCCAGGGGTTCAATCAGCAGGTTCCACCTCATGGCCCTGGAGATGTGGCTGAAGATCCCGATGATCAGAGAGACCCAGACCCAGAAATAGTTGACGTCATTGCGCAGGACCTTTTTCATCATTTCAAAATCCTGGTCCTTGTAAATGAGCCAAAATATGACTGCTCCAACGGCGAAAAAAAAGAGGTATTTGAGGGAAGCTTTAATCTTTTTTTTCAATCTCTTCTTTTTAAATATCCAAAACTACCCACCGAAAATAGCGCTAAAAGTTGTTATTTTACCTTCCGGACTGGGCCCGGTGGTCAAGGGCCGGTCAATGGATGCAAATGTAGCAAAACCTTTGACTTGGCGGATGGCCTGTGGCTCTGTCAGGGTAATAAAAACGGGTAAAACTCCAATGGATTATGTACGGGCAAAAAAGAATCTGGGTCAACATTTTCTGAAAGATCAGAATATTGCCCGCAAGATTGTGGAGAGTCTCCGGGGGGAGGAGCCCCTCCGTATCCTGGAAATTGGTCCGGGGATGGGGGTACTGACCCGTTTTCTGGTGGAGATTCCGCAGGTAGACCTCCGGGTGGTGGAGATCGATCGGGAATCGGTCGCCTACCTGAGGAGTCATTTCCCGGGGCTGGCGCCCGGGCTGGTAGAAGGGGATTTTCTGAAGATCCCGCTTCGGGATCTGTTTCCCGGCCCCTTCTCGGTCATCGGCAATTTTCCCTATAATATTTCGAGTCAGATTTTTTTCAGGGTTCTGGAGCACCGTGATCTGATCACCGAGGTGGTGGGGATGGTTCAGAAGGAGGTAGCCGAGCGGATCGCGGCTCCTCCCGGGAGCAAGACCTACGGCATTCTGAGTGTTTTGCTGCAGGCGTTTTACCACATTGAATATCTGTTTACAGTGGGAGAGCAGGTCTTTTCCCCACCGCCGAAGGTCAAATCGGCGGTGATCAGGTTACGGCGCAACAACCGGGAGGCCCTGGGTTGCGATGAACGCCTCTTCTTCGAGGTGGTGAAACGGGCATTTAACCAGCGGAGAAAGATGATCGGCAATGCCTTGAAACCACTGGGCGTGAAAGTGCCTGAACCCTATGCCGGTAAAAGGGCGGAACAGCTTTCCGTCACTGATTTCGAGACATTAACCTGGCACCTCAGCCAAATGAAAGGAGGAGAATGATGAGTTTTGATGTGACCCGAAACTACCTGGAAGAGGTCAGGCTGTTGATTGAACAGAAGAATGAGGAAGAGATCAAAACCCTGTTGCAGGATTTTCATCCGGCTGATATAGCGGAGATTCTGGCTGCCCTGAACCTGGAAGAGGCCATGTATGTCTATCTGTTGTTAAACGACGAGATGGCTTCCGACGTGTTGGTGGAGATCCCGGAGGAGGAGCGCAACAGGCTGCTCAATGCCCTCTCCCCTGATGTGATTGCCCGGCAGTATATCGAATACATGGATTCCGACGATGCTGCCGATATTTTAGGGAGCCTTGACGAGGAAGTTAAGCTGTCGGTGCTCAACGAGATTGAAGATGTGGAAGTGGCAGGCGATATCGTCGATCTGCTGGAGTATGATGAGGAGACGGCCGGGGGGATCATGGCCAAGGAGCTGGTGACCGTCAATGAGAACTGGACGGTGGCCACCTGCCTGAAGGAGATCAGCCGGCAGGCCGAAGATGTTGACGATATCTATTATGTCTACGTGGTCGACGACGGCAACAAACTGAAGGGGGTGCTCTCCTTCAAGAAGCTGATGCTTAACAATACCAATACCCGGATTTCCAATCTGTACAATCCCGAGGTCAAGGCAGTAGGTACCGATACGCCCCAGGAGGAGGTAGCCCGTGTGATGGAGAAGTACGACCTGGTGGCCATTCCTGTGGTGGATGAAATAGGCCGGTTAAAGGGGCGGATTACCTTTGACGATGTGATTGACGTTATGCGCGAGGAGGCGGAACGCGATTACCAGATGGTGTCGGGTATTGTCGGGGATGTGGTTCCGGGTGATAAAGTATGGAATCTGACCAGGGCGCGTTTCCCGTGGTTGCTGATCGGTTTGACGGGGGGTATTCTGGGGGCCCGGGTGATCGGTGCCAACGAGGAAGCCCTCAGGGTTGTTCCTGCCATGGCTTTTTTCATTCCCCTGATTGCCGCCATGGCCGGAAATGTGGGGGTTCAGTCCAGCTCTATCGTGGTGCAGAGCATCGCCAGCGGAGTACGCGATTTCGAGTCGACGGGCCGTAAACTCCTCAAGGAATTTGCCGTGGCCCTGATCATCGGTATGGCCTTTGCCGGGCTGATCTTTACCTACAACTTCCTCTTCAGCGAAAGCATGGAACTCACCTGGGCCGTCTCCATTTCCCTGTTCATCGTTATTATCTTTGCTTCGGTATTCGGAACCATGATCCCCTTGGTTCTGAATCGGTTGAAGATAGACCCCGCATTGGCTACCGGTCCCTTTATCACTACGATGAACGACATTCTGGGGTTGACCATTTATCTGGTGATCAGTAAGTTTTTCTTCAGTATCCTCTGAAGGGCCGGATGGTCAGAGGGAGTTGATGGCCACTACGGGGTCGAGGCGTGCGGCGGTGCTGGCGGGTAAGAGGCCGGCCAGAAAGCCGATGACCCCTGAAATGGTAATCCCCAGGAGGATATTCCCCGGAGTCAGGAGGACCGTCATATCGGAGATGTAGTTAAATATCAGTGTTCCGGCAAAGATCAATATCAGTCCGGCCACTCCGCCAATGATGGAGAGCATGACGGCCTCAAAGATAAATTCGAGGAGAATGAAGATACGTTTGGCGCCCAGGGATTTCTGGATCCCGATGATACGGGTGCGTTCTTTCACCGATACGAACATGATATTGGCAATGCCGAAGCCGCCCACCAGGATGGAGAAGCCGCCAATGATCCATCCGGCCATGTTGAAGACTCTGAAGAACGCATCGAACTGGGAGGAGATCAGGTTGACCTCGTTGATGGCGAAGTTGTTTTCTTCCATGGGTTTAAGGCGCCGGTAGGTGCGGAGGATCGCGCCCACTTCAGCCACTAGTTCTTCCTGGTCGGTGCCTGGCCGGCCGGTGATACAGATGGCCTGCCCCATATCCCTGTTGCGGAAATCACCCATCACCAGCGCTGAGGCCAGTGACAGATGAACCCGCTTGTCCATGCTGGTTCCGAACATGTCCTGGCCTGTCATTTCATACACCCCGATCACCCTGAAGCGGTATCCCTGAATCCGGATCTCATTTTCCAGGGGTGAGAGCTCCCCGAAAAGCTGGCTGGCGATTTCGCTGCCGATCAGGGCCACCGGAGCGGCCGTATGCATCTCCTGCGGAGTAAAATAACGCCCCCGGGCGATTTTCAGGTTCCAGGCATCGGCCAGTGGGTAGGAGGAGGACATGATCTCTACGTTGGGGATATTCACACTCCCATTTTCGATGGTCCGGGTTATTCCGTAAAAGAAAACCGTATTCCCGGCAAGCCTTGATTTTCTTACGATCTCCTCGGTCTCTTCCATGCTGGGAATAGGACGGTTCAGGTATTTCCACCAGGGATATTCTGTCTCCCCTTCAGGAGGGGTCCAGGGCCATTTCTGAATATACACCATATTGCTCCCCAGGGCCTGAAGACTGTTCCTGATATACCGCTCGAGGGAATCGATCACCGTGAACACCGAAATGATGGCAAAAATCCCGATGGTGATCCCCAGTAATGATAAAAGGGTCCTTAACTTGTTCACCCTGAGGGAATGAATTGCCGACGAGAAACTCTCATATAGTAAACCGGACCAATGCATCGATTCATGGGGTAAAACGTAAAGTTAAGGGATGTTGTGATCTTTTTTTTAAAATATGTTAAAATTTGTGCAATAATCCGTGGTATTCCATCCAGCAGCAATAAGTAGATTAAATTTACACTTTGTTACCATGGTGTGGATGACAATTTGTGTTTAATTATCATGCCAGCAGAGGGAAAAGAACTTATTACTAAGGTGTTTTTTCTATCTTTGCGGTCAAATCTGAATGGGTGATGACAGAAAGAAAAAAGATCAAAACTGCATTGATCTCGGTATACCACAAGGAGCACCTTGAGGGGATTATCGGGGCATTGAATGATCTTGGGATCAAGATATACAGTACCGGAGGGACGCAACAGTTCATTGCTTCGCTGGGGGTTCCCGTAGAGGCAGTGGAGGGTCTCACTGGTTATCCCAGTATTCTGGGAGGGAGGGTGAAGACATTACATCCGAAGGTTTTCGGGGGTATTCTGGCCAGGCGGGAGCTGGATGCGGACCTGGCCCAGCTGGAGGCTTATCAGATACCCGAAATTGACCTGGTGATGGTCGATCTATATCCTTTTGAGGCCACGGTGGCTTCCGGGGCGTCGGCTGCCGATATCATTGAGAAGGTAGATATCGGGGGGATTTCGCTGATCAGGGCGGCTGCCAAGAATTTTGCGGATGTCGTGGTTGTTCCCTCGGCAGAGGAGTATCTTCCGCTGTTGGAGTTGTTGCGCAATGGGAAAGGGGAGACCACCCTGGAGGAGCGCAAGTGGTTTGCAGCCAGGGCTTTTGCCGTCACATCGCGTTATGATGCGGCGATTTTTAACTGGTTTTCACCCGGTGACCACCGGGAGCTGAGGCTCAGCCTGAGCGAAGGGCAGGCGCTCCGTTACGGGGAGAATCCCCACCAGAAGGCCGTATTTTACCGGTTTCCGGCGACTGAGGATACGCTGGCGGGTGCGGAAGTGCTCCAGGGGAAAGAACTCTCCTACAACAACCTCCTGGATGCCGATGCGGCCTGGAAAGTAGCATCTGATGCTTTTCATGCCGTGGAACTTAAGGGGGAGAAGGTGGCGGTATCCGTGGTGAAGCATCTCAATCCCTGCGGGTTGGCTGTGGCCACTTCCCTGAGTGATGCCCTGGAGCTGGCCTGGGCGGGCGATCCGGTCTCGGCGTACGGGGGAATCGTCTGTTTTACAGCCCCGGTAGATGGCCCTACTGCCAGTTGGTTTGAAAAACGGTTCACGGAAATCATCATTGCCCCGGCGTTTACTCCGGAAGCCAGGGAGATCTTTGGCCGCAAGAAAAACCTCCGTTTGCTGGTGGCAGGGCTCCGGCCTGCCGTGACCGGAGAAAAGGTCATCAGGTCGGTGAGCGGTGGAGTGCTGGTTCAGGATGAGGATGAAGGCCTGGATACCCAGTTTAACGAGGTGTCGGCCGCTCACTTTGATCAGGGAAAAATGGCGCTGGCCCGTTTTGGAGTGATAGCATGTAAACACCTCAAGAGCAACGCCATTGCGCTGGTCTCTGAACATAGCAGCGGTGCTTTCTGGCTGACCGGTGCCGGCATGGGCCAACCCAACCGGCTCGATAGCCTGCGCCAGCTCACCATTCCCCGGTTCAGCCTGAAGGAAGGAGTCACCATCGACGCCTCGGTGCTGATCTCCGATGCCTTTTTCCCTTTCCGTGACAGCGTGGAAGCTGCAGCAGCCTTCGGGATCCGTTATATCGTACAACCGGGGGGAAGCATCCGTGACCAGGAGGTGATTGACGCCTGCAACGAAGCGGGCATCGCCATGCTTTTCACAGGCCGCCGTCATTTCAGACATTGAAATTCATTTACTTGCATAAATAAGAGCATATAAAATGGGATTATTTTCATTTCTTACACAGGAAATCGCGATAGACTTAGGTACTGCCAATACCATCATTATTCATAACGACAAAATAGTTGTGGATGAACCCTCGATCGTAGCCATAGACATCAAGACAGAGAAACTGGTAGCTATTGGCGAAAAGGCCCGGCAGATGCAGGGGAAGACCCATGCCAATCTGAAGACCATCAGGCCATTGCGCGACGGGGTGATTGCCGACTTCAATGCTGCGGAGCAAATGATCAGGGGAATGATCAAGATGATCAGTCCCAAGTCGAAGCTCTTCTCTCCGGCGCTGAAGATGGTGGTTTGCATTCCCTCAGGGAGTACCGAGGTGGAGATCAGGGCGGTCCGCGACTCGTCGGAACATGCCGGAGGCCGCGAGGTTTACATGATTTATGAGCCGTTGGCCGCGGCCATCGGGATAGGCCTCGATGTGGAAGCCCCCGAGGGGAACATGGTCGTGGACATCGGTGGGGGAACGACCGAGATAGCCGTGATTTCGCTGGGGGGTATTGTTACCAACAAGTCCATCAGGATTGCCGGCGACGACCTCACCCTCGACATCATGGAGTACATGCGGCATCAGCACAATATCAAGATCGGGGAGCGTACGGCGGAAGAGATCAAGATCCAGGTAGGATCCTCGCTTCCGGTGCTGGATAATCCGCCCAAGGATTTCGTGGTGCAGGGGCCCAATCAGATGACGGCCCTCCCCATTGAGGTTCCGGTGTCGTACAAGGAGATTGCCCACTGTCTGGAGAAGTCCCTTTCCAAGATCGATGCGGCCATCCTCAGCGCCCTGGAACAGACGCCTCCTGAACTCTATGCCGATATTGTCAAAAATGGCATCTGGCTGGCAGGAGGGGGTTCCTTGCTGCGCGGCCTCGACAAACGGCTGAGTGCCAAAATCGGCATTCCCTTCAATATCGCTGACGATCCCCTGCGGGCTGTGGTCCGCGGAACCGGTATCGCCCTGAAAAATGTGGATAAATTCTCCTTCCTGATCAGATAAGCGGGAATGAAGGCGTATGAGAAATCTCTTCAGGTTCATTCTGCAAAATCATGTTTTCCTGCTCTTTCTGCTTCTGGAAATCGTATCCTTCATCTTTATCTTTAATTTCAACAGATACCAGAAATCGAGTTTTTTAAACACTTCGGGCAGGATCACCGGGATGATCTATGAGAGTTACAGCAAGGTAGAGGATTTTTTCCGCCTGCCTGCCGCCAACCGCCAACTGGCTGAGGAGAACGCCCGGTTACGCATGCTTCTGGGGGTTTCCTCCACCACGCCTACCCTTCCCGATTCCCTCCTGTTACGGCGTACAGGGGGTGAAAATCAGTACCGTTATATCGCGGCACACGTGATCAGCACCACCGTCAGCCGTCAGCAGAATTTCATCACCCTCGACAAAGGGCTGAACGACGGCATCCGCCCCGACATGGGCATTGTCACCGTAGGGGGCGTGGCCGGCATCATTACGCATGTCTCGCCCTCCTTTTCCACGGGACTGTCGCTGCTCAACACCCGCTGGAATGTGTCGGCTAAACTGGCCCGTAACAACTATTTCGGTTCTTTGGTATGGGACGGCACAGACTACCGCAGAGCCCTGCTTAATGAAATACCCTTTCATGTCGAGCTGGCTGTGGGAGATACCATCGTCACCAGCGGATACTCCACCTTCTTCCCCGAAGGTATTCTCCTGGGAACCGTCGAATCTTTCGAAAAAGAGGGAGGCGATAATTTTTACAACATCAGGGTCCGACTCTCCGTTGACTTCAAGTCACTCTCCTGGGTGGAGGTGATTGAAAATACCCGCAAAAGCGAAATCGATAATATCACTCAATTGAACAGCGGAAATGACAAGCTGGATTAAATACCCAGTGATGTTCGTGGTATTGGTACTTATTCAGGTGCTGATATTTAACCAGGTTCACTTTGGAGGCTTTTTGAATCCCTTCATTTATGTGTTATTTATCCTGCTTTTGCCCCTGTCATTGCCCCGGTATGCCGTTTTACTGCTCTCCTTTTTGCTGGGAATCACCATCGACTGGTTCTCCAACTCACCGGGATTACACGCATCGGCAACCGTATTGATGGGTTTCTTCAGATCACCAGTTGTTAATCTGATTTCCCTAAAAGAATCAGACCAGTCGGATTTTCCGGGATTGCAGCAAACTGGGTGGAGATGGTTTCTGACCTACGCTGCCATTCTGGTGATTATTCACCATTTTTTTCTTTTTTATATCGAGGTCTTCAGTTTTGAGAATTTTTTCAGAACCTTACTGAGGAGTATCGCCAGCTCGATGTTTACCGTGGGGATCATTGTCCTGAGTCAGTTTATCATATTCAGAGAGTAGAGAGGGGGAGTAGTGGCACCATTTTCAGACCGGAAAAGATTGATCACCGGGATTTTTGTGGTAGTTGGCCTGATATTTCTGTTGCGGTTGTTTCAGCTGCAGGTGGCCGATTCCACTTACAAGCGGTTTGCTGACAACAACGCTTTGCGTAAAGTTGTGCAGTATCCTGCCAGGGGTTTGGTATATGACCGCAACCATGAGCTTTTGGTGTACAATAAGGCAGCTTATGACCTGTTGGTGATTCCCCGTGAGACGGGCCGGTTTGATACCCTGGCGTTTGCTGCTCTGCTCGATGTTCCTGCTGACTTGCTGAAGGCTGAAATGAAAAAGGCCTCTCTCTATTCGCGGTATAAACCTTCGGTGATCGTCAAGCAGATCTCCCATGAGAAGTATGCTTCCATTCAGGAGCAGCTTTACAAGATGAAGGGTTTTTACATTCAGCCGAGGACCCTGCGTGAGTACCCCCGGAGAATGGCTGCCCATGCCCTGGGGTATGTGGGGGAGGTCACCCAGACCATGATCGACACCAATTCCTATTATCAATCGGGTGATTATATCGGGATCAGCGGTATCGAGGCGGCTTATGAGGAGGATCTCCGGGGTGAAAAGGGCGTCAAGTATTACATGGTGGATGTTCACAACCGCATTCAGGGGAGTTACCGTGACGGCGAAATTGATACGATTGCGCATATAGGGCGCAACCTGATCACGACCCTGGACTATCGGCTTCAGGAATATGCCGAGCGGCTGATGCAGAATAAGAAAGGGAGTGTGGTGGCCATCGAGCCCTCGACGGGGGAGGTCCTGGCATTGGTGAATGCCCCCACCTATGATCCCAATCTGTTGGTGGGGCGCGAAAGGGGGAACAATTATTCCAGGCTGATTGCCGATCCGATGAAACCATTGTTCAACCGGGCCCTGATGGCACAGTATCCTCCGGGTTCCACCTTTAAGATGGCCCAGGCCCTGGTGGCTCTTCAGGAAGGGGCCATCACACCTGCCACCCGTTTTTACTGTGCCCATGGTTACAGTTCGGGGAATTTCAGGGTGGGCTGCCACCATGACCAGTCGTTTGAGGTGGTTGAATCCATTGCCAGATCATGCAATGCTTATTATGTGTATACCTTCAGGGCTATTCTTGAAAATCCGAAGTATCCTTCCATCAGGGCAGCCTATGATGTCTGGAGAGAGCATATGCTGAAAATGGGTTTCGGGCGGATCCTGGAATCGGATCTGCCCCATGAGTTGAAGGGGATGGTCCCCACTTCTGATTATTTCCAGCGCTATGTTTTTGGTGAATCGAGGTGGAGGGCCCTGCCTATTATTTCCCTTTCGATCGGGCAGGGTGAACTGGGGATTACCCCCTTGCAGCTGGCCAATTACTGTGCCATGCTGGCCAACCGGGGGTATTATTACATCCCCCACATTGTCAGGGAGATTGAAGGCAAGGAGATCCCTGACCGGTTCCGGGTGAGACAGGAAAGCGGTATCAGCAGGCACCATTTTGAGCCGGTGATCGAAGGGATGGCGCAGGTCATGACGGCGGGGACCGGTGCCCGGTCGGCGATTCCCGATATCGCGGTCTGCGGTAAGACCGGAACAGCCCAGAACCCCCATGGCGCCGACCATTCGGTATTCATGGCCTTTGCTCCCAAAGATCAACCCCAGATCGCCGTCTCCGTTTATGTGGAAAATGGCATCTGGGGAGCTACCTATGCTGCTCCCATCGCCAGCCTGGTGATCGAAAAGTACCTCAATGACACCATTTCCAGCCAAAGGTTGTGGCTCGAGGAATCCATGCTTAAGGCCAATCTGTTGGACCCTTCAATGATCCCTGTGAACAATGGCGACGAGGAATAAACTCTGGGCAAATATCGACTGGGTCACCTTTTTCGTGTTCCTGCTTCTGGCTCTTCTGGGTTGGATCAATATCTATGCGGCCGTCTATGACGATTCCCATAAAAGCATCCTGGACGTGTCACAACGCTACGGTAAACAGTTGATCTGGATTATGGCGGCCCTGGTCCTGGGTTTTACCATCCTGATCATTGAATCGAATTTCTATGTTTTCTTTGCCTGGTTTTTCTATGGGCTGACTATTCTGATGCTGGTTCTGGTCTTGTTTGCCGGTGTGGAAATCAACGGCAGCAGGTCTTGGTTTATCATTGGTGATTTTCAGATCCAGCCCTCAGAATTCGCGAAATTCTCGACAGCGCTGGCTGTGGCCAAACTGATGAGCGGGTATAATTTCAGGTTTACCTCTCCGGGGGCATTGGTCAGGGTGGTGGGGGTCATTCTTCTGCCGGCGATGCTGATTCTGATGCAACCCGATACCGGGAGTGCGATTGTCTTTGGCTCCTTCCTGCTGGTGTTGTACCGTGAGGGGCTTTCCGGCGTTGTTCTCTTTTTTGCGGCCCTGACCGTTCTCCTGTTCCTGCTGGCCCTGTTGGTCCCCAATTATATTCTGCTGATTATTCTATTCGTGGGCGGGTTGGTCGCCCATTACATCCTGAATCAACGCTTCAGGGTAGTGTCCATTGCTCTGGGGGTGACGGCAGGAGGGATTTTGCTGGCCTGGCTGCTGAACCTGATCACTGGAGCCGCTCTGGCCCCCGAGGTGGTCGTGTTGGGAGGAATGGTCCCTGCCCTGGGGTGGATCCTTTTCAAGGTGGCCCACCTGCGCATGAAACGGACCATGGTGGTCATCCTGGTTTTCATCTCCTCGGTGGCTTTTACCTATTCTGTCGATTTTGTTTTCAATAACCTCCTGGAACAACACCACCGCGACAGAATCAACGAATTGCTGGGGATCCAGTCCGACCCCCTGGGAGCGGGCTATAATGTCAATCAAAGCAAGATAGCCATTGGTTCAGGAGGATTCCTGGGAAAAGGATTTCTCCGGGGAACCCAGACCAAGTATAATTTTGTTCCGGAGCAGAGTACCGACTTCATTTTTTGCACGGTGGGAGAAGAATGGGGCTTCCTGGGGTCTGCCGTGGTCATCTTTCTCTTTGTATTTTTATTTATTAGGCTTATCATTCTGGCTGAAAGGCAACGGTCGGCCTTTTCCCGTATTTATGGCTATTCGGTGGCGACGATTCTCTTTTTTCATTTCATGGTCAATATTGGCATGACCATCGGATTGATGCCGGTAATCGGGATTCCCCTGCCGTTTTTCAGCTATGGGGGCTCTTCTCTCTGGGCCTTCACTGTATTGCTCTTCATTTTTTTACGCCTGGATGCCAGCCGCCTTGATAAGCTGGTTTGAAAAAGTGTTGTTTAACAACAGTACTTCCTGTCACCTCTGAGTTTTGTCGTATTTTTTTAAGTCTCGCTGTTTTATATTTCACCTCAAAAAGTGACCTATGAGACGTGAGAATGTGATTATCATTGGTGCAGCCGGCAGGGATTTCCATAATTTCAATACATATTTCAGGAATAATCCTGATTTTCAGGTAGTGGCATTCACTGCCGCTCAGATTCCCGATATTGATGGGCGTAAGTATCCGGCTGATTTGTCGGGGACCCTATATCCGGAGGGGATTCCGATCTATGCCCAAAGCCAGTTGAAGGAGCTGATCAGGTCACTGGCTGTAGATATCTGTGTCTTTGCCTACAGCGATGTTCCATATCAGTATGTGATGCGGATAGCGGCGCAGGTGAATGCCCTGGGGGCGGAGTTTCTGCTGCTGGGGCCCCGGCAGACTGAGTTGAGCAGCACCAAGCCTGTGATATCGGTCTGTGCTACCCGTACCGGTTCAGGGAAGAGCCAGACCAGCCGGAAGATTGTACAGATGCTGATGGCACGGGGCCTCAGGGTTGTCGCCGTCAGGCATCCCATGCCCTATGGGGATCTGTCGGCCCAGAAAGTCCAGCGTTTTGCCACCCTCGATGATCTTGCAAAGCATAAATGTACCATCGAAGAGATCGAAGAGTATGAGCCTCACATCGTCAGGGGCAACGTCATCTATTCAGGCGTCGATTATGAGGCCATCCTTCATGCTGCCGAGAATGATCCCAGTGGATGTGATGTGATCTTGTGGGATGGGGGGAACAATGATTTTTCCTTTTACCGGCCTGATTTGTCGATTGTAGTGGCCGACCCGCACCGTGCCGGGGCTGAGATTTCCTATTACCCGAGTGAAATCAATGTTATGACGGCGGATGTGGTAATTATCAATAAGATAGATACGGCCGATCCGGAGCAGGTGGAACAGGTACGGCGGAACATCTGGGCGGTCAATCCCGGGGCGGTGGTCATTGATGGCGTGAGTCCCATCAGGGTGGATGATGACTCCCTGATCAGGGGCAAGCGTGTGCTGGCGGTGGAAGACGGGCCCACGCTGACCCATGGGGAGATGAAGATCGGGGCGGCGGTGGTGGCGGCCCGCAAGTTCGGAGCGGCGTCCCTGGTCGACCCCAGGCCCTTCCTGACCGGAACGCTTCAGGGAACTTTCCAGACCTATCCGGCCATCGGTACCCTCCTGCCTGCCATGGGGTACAGCCCTGCCCAGGTCAAAGACCTTGAGGAAACCATCAATAAGGCCGACTGCGATTCGGTCATCATCGGGACCCCCATCGACCTCAACCGGCTGATAAAAATCAACAAACCCTCCACCAGGGTCTATTACGACCTGGAAGAAATCGGCCATCCCAAGCTGGAGGAGGTCCTCGATGATTTCCTGAAGAGGATGGATCTGACACAAGGGGCCTGATAATTTCTTATTTTTATGCCGGTATAAGATCGGCCATGAATAAGAAGATTGTCGCTTTCGGGGAGCTGGTCTGGGATGTATTCCCGGATGGCAGAAAAATGGGAGGAGCCCCGGTGAACCTGGTCTACCGGGTGAACACCCTGGGAGACCAGGGGCTGCTGGTGACACGCGTGGGGGATGACCAGGAGGGGGCCGATGCCCTGAAGATGCTCGACAAACTGGTGATATCCAGGGATTACGTTCAGGTGGATGCTCAATATCATACCGGAACAGCATTGGTGAAGGTAGGGAGTGAGGGCAGACCTGATTACCAGATTGCGGGCAATCTGGCCTTCGACCATATCGAGGTAACTCCACAGATGCTGGTCCTGGCCTCAGAAGCCGACTGCATCAGTTTCGGCACCCTGGTTCAGCGCTCAGCTATCTCAGGCCAAGCCCTCCGGCAACTGATGGCGGCTGCTCCAGGTGCCCTCAAAATGCTCGACCTCCGGCTCCGTAAAAACTGCTATACCCGGCAGATTGCCGATGAAAGCCTCAGAATGGCCAATGTTCTCAGGGTTAAAGAGAATGAATTGTACCTGCTGAAGAACCTGCTGGGGCTTTTCGAGTTTGAATCGCGGGGACTGGCTGGAGAACTGGTGAGTGAATACGATCTGGATGTAGTGCTGGTGACCCGCAGCAAGGCCGGAGCCTTTGGCCTGGAGCGCAGCGGCACTTACTTCGAGGATCCGGGCTATGTTATTGACCTGATCGACACCGTGGGGGCTGGTGTGGCCTTCTCGGCAGGATTTCTTCATGTTTACCTGGAGGATAAAGACCCGGAGGCCGCCCTGCGCTTCGGCAATGCCGCCGGAGCCCTGACGGCGGAAACCCATGGGGCTACCATTCCCATTTCCAAAAAGCAGATCACCGAACTGATGCGAACCGGGCAGCGCCGGATCTGACTTTTATAAAAGGTTTCATTCTCAGGGATATTATCAAACATACCAGGGGGAGAAACCCCGGCAGGTTTTTTACAGTTTAATCCATAAAAACCTGTTATGAAAACCACTGCAAACGAATTGACAGAAAGATGGATCTCCGGTTTATGGGACATCTATCTTCGCAGGGTCCCTTATGCCCGCGAATATGCTGCGATGGTGGCTGCCCGGGGGGGGCGGGTTGTCATTGATCACTTGGCTTTCAGAACTTTAAATATCAATACCGGGGAGCAACCTGCGGGCATTGCGGCTTTATCGCATCTCCTTACCCGGTTAGGGTACCATCCTGCGGGCAGTTATCATTTTGATCATCAGATGCTGGAAGCCGTTCATTTTGAACATCAGGAGGAGCGGTTCCCCCGTGTCTTTGTCAGCCAGCTGCAAGTCGGTGCGCTTCCGCTCTGGGCCCGTCATCTGATTCAGGAAGTGGTTGACGATACCCCCTATCTCCTTTCCGACAATGCCATCGAGCTGATGAACTGTCTGGGCAGTGACGGGTCAGTGAACGAGGAAGCGGGGGTTATCCTGTCGGAGGAGCTGACCGGATATTTTCGCAAGCCGTGGGGAATGATCTCCCGGGATGCGATGCTCAGGATCAACGATGTTTCACAATATGGGGCATGGGTATTGCTTCACGGCAATTCGGTCAACCATTTTGCCGCAGCCATTCACGACCAGGGGGTATCAGACTGGCCCGATATAGAGGAGACCTGCCAGGCTCTGGCCGGGGCCGGTATTCCCATGAAAAAGGAGATTGAAGGGGCCCGGGGAAGCCTTCTGCGTCAATCGGCCACCCAACCGGTGGTTGAGAGGTACCTGTTCCCGCACCCCACCGGTGAGGAGGAGATGGAATGGACCTATGCCTATTTCGAGCTAACCGAGCGGGGATGGGAGGAAAAAGGCGATACCCGGAGGCGCTTTCCCGGGTTTATTGCGGGGCAGGCTAGCCAGTTGTTTCAAATGACCCGGACCAGGGCAAATTAAGATGCCTTGACCCGATGAAACTGACGTAAAAATCAGATCTTTGTGTCAGGCAGAAAAGCAGAAGGTCCATGAGGCTGAAAGGGCAGGAACCAGGAGGAGTATCAGGGGGAGACATCCCCGGAACCGGAGACCGGCGTATGGGTCCCCTTCTTGTTGCACTGGCTGCCGCCCTTATCCTGGCCTCTTGTATGACCCCGCGCCGGGGCTATATCGGGGATACCGGAGTATGGGAAAGGCGCATTGCCGCCGGGAAGCTGCCGGTGGACAGCCTTCTCAGGAGCACCTCGACCCTCCGGGCGGAATGGGTGGCCGAAGCCCGGCTATGGGGCGCCCATTTCCCGGCGGGTACCGCAGGGGTCTTCACCCCCAGGGCTATAAATGGTATTTTTGCTAACCTGCAACGGCAGATCCATGGTGATTCTCTGCTGCAGGCTGCCGTAAGAGTCGAAAAAGATCCGCGTGCAGTGGCTTCCCTGCTGGAATCGGCGGGTCATTATGACCGGCTTTACCGGCCCAATCCCCGGTTACGCCGGATGATCAACAGGGGCAACCAGGCCTACGGTATTCCCCGGGGCATCCTTGACAAAACCCACCGCTACCTGCTTTCACCCCGGGTCAGGAAACCCGTGGCCGCCTCTCTCCCGGCTGATCTGCCTGGCCAGGCTTCCTATTCGGAACTGTTCCACTATACCTTTTGGCGCAGGGGAGACCGGGCCAATGAGGCCGGGTACGACCTGGTCAACTGGTTCAGTGCGCTTTTCGGAAATTCGGTGGGGACCCTCAACCCGGAGATCCGCAGGCCCCGCGAACAACAACTTCTTAAAACATATCTTCAGCCCCTGGACATCATTTTAGTGAAATCGCCCACCCATATCACCGATAAGTTTATTCCCGGTTTTTTCGGCCATGCGGCCATCTATACCGGGAATCCTGAAGAGCTAAGAGCGATGGGGGTATGGGAGCTGCCGGAGGTGGCCCGCCACCAGGCCAGGATCACCGCCGGAGGCGCCTTTGCCGAGGCCCTCAGGAGCGGCGTCAGGCTCTCCACTCCTGTGGAGTTCGCCGATGGGGACTATTTTCTGGTCTTGCGGATCACCGGCCTGACCGAGGCCGAAAAACAGGTGGCCCTAGCCAGAACTTTCCGGTATCTTCACCAGAAGTATGATTTCAACTTTGACATCCAGTCTCCTGACAGGCTCTACTGTACAGAGTTGATTTTTCTGGCTTTTGAAATGATCCGGTGGAAGTCCCACCACCTCTGGGACAGGGAGACCATTTCCCCCGATGAGATAGTAGAGACGGCCCTGGATGGGCAACGCCTGTTACCGGTCGTTCTCATTGGCCCACAGAGCGAGGAGATATCTCCTTCTCAGGAGAGGATCAGGGGGTTACTTGAAGAATAAGGCGCAACCTCCGGCAAGGATCAGACAGTTCATGGAGGTATAATACACTCCTCAGGCCGGAATGAAGCAGTTGCTGGTCAACAGAGCTTTTCCCCCACAGGGGGGGCCGACTGTTGGTGGAGGAATAGGATTTTGTTGCCGGCGGGGATGAGCCACCAGTAGGTTAAGCAGAGTTTCAAGGCCCGGGTAGGTAAGGGGGCCAAGCCCCGG
>ERZ1645192.1086-NODE-1086-length-22810-cov-8.798594_pt1 | contig 22810 bp, 26 predicted proteins | sample MGYA00575354_ERZ1645192 | MGnify/ENA primary metagenome ERZ1645192 (study PRJEB40844, sample SAMN11349763) | freshwater sediment metagenome | isolation source: river sediment | host: Sediment | place: India: Faizupur Khadar , New Delhi | collected 2017-02-21 ... | reverse complement strand
CTGGATTTATGGCTGGCTTCTCAGACTTTAGGCTTAAAAATAATATTAAGTATATTAAAACTGTTAATGGAATTAGCTTATATACTTGGGATTGGAATGATGAAGCAGTTAGAATAGGTGCAAATACATATGAGCCTTACGGTGTTATAGCCCAAGAAGTTATGCTTATTATGCCAGATGCTGTCTCTACTAGAAATGGTTATTTCTATGTAGACTATAATATAGTTAATGAATTATTGGAGGTAAATGATGGCGAATGACCAACAAAATCAATCTACTGAAGAAGCAACTCCTATAAGTGACTTCTTCTTTGGTAGTAAGCAATATAGAAAAGCGATTCAAGATGAATTTGCTGCTAGGTCTGCTGCAGCTAATTTATCGTCCGCTCAGTCTAATGTAGCGCAACAACAATTAGAATTAGTTAGCCAAGAACTTACTAATTTAAAAGTTTCACAAAATAAAACTAAAGTATGGGAAGCTATTAAAAGTGCCACAGAAAATAATACTGTAGAAGGTTTAAACTTTTTAATAAATGACCCAGATACTGGTAAAGCATTTAAAAATGTAGGAATTACTGCTGTAGAAAAGTTTAATCCTTATAATGAAGAGCATATACAAGCATATAAAGCTGCTGGAGTAGACCCAGCCACTCTTAATTTTTTAAGAGAAAATGTTAGATATGATAATGAGCTTAAAGCATTTAATACGGCTGATAAGGACTATAGCTATATGTCTAAATATGCTGTAGGTGACATGTCTGGATATCTTAATCCTGAAGAAATTAAAACATTTGCTAATGGTCTTGGTGTTGCTTATCCTTTATATAGAGATGCAGAAGGTAAACTAAAGGCTGGAGACTTAAGCCAAGTTTTAGCTATGACTAATGCATCTTCTAATTATGACCTTACTAGTAGAAATAAGGTATTTGATTTTATTGCTGGCGTAAACAACTCTTATAAAGGTATTACTAGTGGTATGCAAAAATATACTGAAGCTAAGGCTCAGGGTGAAGGGCTAAAAGCTCAAGGTGAAGGTACTCAAGAAGCAGTTAATGCTGAAATGATGACTAGGATTCTAAATGATAATACTTTAACAAATGACCAAAAAATAGAACAATTAAATAAACTTTCAGGTAAAGGTAAAAGTACTGAAAAACAAGTAGAAGCTTGGTATAAAACATATGAGAAACTAAAAATAGATGACCCTGCATTAGCAGAAAAATATAAAGCTTGTAAAGTTAACCCTGATAGCTGTAAGTCTACGTCATTTGAAAAAGATTTAGCTACTATAGAAGCTAAGTATGGGTCAGAATCTGCACAAGAATTTGCAAAGGCAAAAACTGATACTACTACACAAAGAGAGATAGAGTATACTACTAACCTAGCTGACAAAGTTGATGCTATAGCTAAGCCTACTGATCTTTCTACTATAGCTAATAATGTAAACGACCCTAGGTATGCAGGTGCTTCTAAAGCAATAAGAGAGCTTAGCACTGCGCTTAAATTTAACCCTACAGATACTTTGTCATTTAAAATTAGTGACTTATCTGGGTTTGCAGAGTTTTCTAGAACTCTTAAAGGATTAACACATAAAGATACAGGACCAATAGATAACTTTATAAATAATCTTATGCCTTATATAGACCAAACATATGCTAAATCTGAAGCAGCAATAAAATTCCAACAAAGTACTATTGAGATAGGTAATCAAATGTTTGGAGCTACTTATACGCCTGGCGAGATGCAAAAATATGTATCTGGTATGTCATCTCTTTATCAAAATGATAAGCAAATTAAAGCAGCTACTAAGGCATACTTAGAGAACATTATTGCTCAAGCAAAAGGTATGAAAGTTGCTTTCCCTGATGATAGAATTTTTAACTGGTATATGCAACCTCGTATTGATGAATTACAAAGTGCACTTAAGGGCCTAGATAATGTGTCAACTGGTAAAAAAGAAGGTAACGTTAAAAAATTAACTCAAAAAGAAGAAAAAATACCTACTTATAAGAATGCCGAAGAGATAAGACAGGCTAATGTTAAAGCTGGAGATAAATTTTATTTTGGTAATGTACTAATGGAAATACAACTTGTAGATGGTAAACTAGTTCCAGTAAAGGTAAGTAAATGAAAGCTGATATCCAAACACTAAAAGATACGTTTAAAATTAGCTATGAGTCATTTGAAGAGTCAAGAAAAGAAGCAATTCAAATTCTTGACTTGTACCATAATAGACATTATACATCATCTCAAAAGAGTGTGCTAGAGCTTAGAGGTCAACCGCAAGAGACTTTTAATATCATTAAGCTATTTGCTAGAATGCTATTAGGCTATTATAGTACAGTAATTAATACTACTAAAGTATTACCTATGCAAGAAGATGATGTACTTACGGCAGCTATCTTAAATGACTTATGTGATTATGTTTACAGAACTAATAACTTTATATCTGAAGGTGAGAAGATGAAGCTAGACTTGCTTCTAACTGGTATAATGTGTAGTTATGTAGATGTAGAAGAACTAGATGAGACAGATGAGTTTGGTAGACCTAAGTATAAACTTAATCTTAGTCACGTACCTTCATTAGAGATTGCTATTGACCCTATGTCTAGGTTAGAAGACTATAGTGACGCTAGATATATACATAGGTTTAAGTGGATGTCAAGCGATCAAGTACAAAAGCTATATGGCAAAGCTAAAATGAAAGACTTAGAAACATACTATAACTTTCTTAATATAGATGAGGCTGAGTTTGAGTTTTCTTATAATGAAAGATTTAGTGGTAACTATAAAGTATTTGATAATTACCTAATAGTCCATACTATTATAACTGATGAGAATGATAAAACATGGTCTATACATTGGAGCAATGAAACTATATTAGCTAAAGATGAGATTACGTTTAAAGAAGTTAAGAATCCTTATAGAGTTCATAAGCTACATAGTAGTAATAAAACTGAGTACTATGGTATCTTTAGAGAGATTAAAGAAACACAACATGCTATTAATCAGGCACTATTGAAAATACAATTAATGGTTAATACTCAAAAAGCATTTGTTGAGAAATCAGCAGTAGATGACATTGCTGCATTTACTAATCAATTCAATAGAGTTAATGCTGTTATTCCAGTTAAAGAATTATCAGGTATTAAAATTGAGAATCTTACAAGAGAAGTAATAGACCAGTATACTATTATAGATAAAGCACTAGATAGAGTTCAAAGAATACTATCTATTAACGACAGTTTCTTAGGTATGGCTTATGCTTCAGATAGTGGTGCTAAGGTAAAACTACAACAAAATGCATCTGTAATTGCTCTTAGATACGTAACTGCTAAAGTAGAACAATTCTATAAACTATTAGGTATGGATATAGTAAATCTAATTAAGCAATATTTTACATTTCACGATGTAATGAGAATAGCAGATACTTACGAAGGTATGAGATGGATTGAGATTAACAAGCCTATTCAAATGCCTACTGGTAATATAACACCTGAAGGCCTACCAGAAACTAGATACGTATTTGAAGAAGTTATGCACCCAGAAACAGGTAAGCCTATGATAGATAAAAATGGTAACTATATTATGGCTCCTATACCAACTAAGGAAACAGAAATAGCATTTACTAGGGCTGATATAGAAGTTGATACTGTAGCTTATAATGATGAAGATGAGAAAAATCAAGTACTACTTGAGCAATTCATTAATGGTCCAGTAGGTAATATACTTAGTCAGATAAATCCTGTAGGATATATTAAAGCTGCTGGATTAGCTGTTAAAAATACTAAGACTAAATATAGTCCTGAACTTGCAGCTATACTAGATGAGACAGCTCAAATGCTAGGAGGTAATCAACCTCAACAACAAGCTATGCAACAAGGTGCTTTACCTGGGCAAATGCCTCAAGGACAAGCTGTAAATAATATGTCAGGTAGACCTGGAATGGGAGGAATGTAATGCCTTTTGATTACACAAATGCTGGAGTAAATAACTATGCTAGCCCTGAAGCTAAAAATATGCTAGCTAAAGACCAAGATAACTTTAGTCAAGATTTTAAAGAACAAGCATTTATGGCTGCAGGAGTAAATAAGACTAATAGCCAGCCAGCTGAACCTACGCTTGACTTAAGCTCTTTAGAAACTAACACAACTACTCAAGAGCCTGAACTTGACCTTAGTTCTTTAAGTGAACTAGAGCCTGGAACAATTACAGTTACTGCTCCTAAAACTCCTAAGGTATTAAAGCCTAAAACTATGATGGAACAAACCTTGCAATTAACAGGTGATGTAGTAACAGGGGCTGCTACTAGCATTGCTGAAGGTTTTGATGTTATGACTTTTGGTCTTCCTAAAAAGGCATTTAATTCTGTGTTTGATAATACTCCTGATGAGCAACTTACAGAAGACCAAAGAGCCTATAAGGAAGTAGGTAGAGCCGTTAATAATGCATCTCAATTAAAAGTACCTAGTTTAACGCATTTACTTCAAAAGACATTTGGCTCAGACCAAGATAGACTTGATATAATGGACTATCAAAAAGCTCTAACTCAAGGCATTATAGATGAGCTACAAACTCAAGGAATACAAGCTGAAGCTAGAACTAATGATGCAGAAGGAGATGAGAGCCAAGGCTGGTCTATCTATGTAAAAGATGCACAAGGTAATGATATTAAGCTAGATGACCCTAGTATGTTAGACTCTATGGCTACAGAAGGTTGGACTATAGGTTTAGGAGTAGGCGGAGGTATTTTAGGTGCTAAGACTGCATCTCAATTTACTAAAAATCCATTTCTAATAGGTGCTGCAGCATTAACTGGAGCTGTATCTGGTACAACTACTGGTACTTTATTAGATATGCTTAAAGCTAATATTAAGCTTAATAATGACATTAATGGTGAACAAATGAAAGCTAAGTTAGCTGAAAATGCATCACTAGAAATAGTATCAGCAGCTCTTGCTAAACCTATATCTATGTTAGGCAAAGGAGCAATAGAAGGCGCTAATATTATTAAGAACTATATCTTTAAAGGTAATGTAGGTGGTGCTGTTAAAGAAGCATTAATTCATACGGGTTTAACAAGAGAAGAAGGCTTAAAACTAGTTGAAGAATACTCTAAGTTTTATAATGTAGATTTAGATGCGCCTTGGCTTAATTCTAATAAGCAATTACAAGAAGACTTAATGCTACTTAGAACATTAGGCTCTACTAGTTCTAAGATGGGTGGCCCTGTAGCTGATATTAGAGCTAGTGATAGAGCTATTAGAAATGCAACTATTGATTTAACTAATAGAGCTAATATAGTTATAGATAAAGTAGCTAGTGCAGACCCAGGTGTAGCTGTAGAAGTAATACAAAAAGACTTACCAGACTATATTAAAAACGTTAAAGCTTTCTATGGTGATGTTAAAAATTCTTTTGCAGAATTTACTAAAGATTATAGATTTGACCTAAATAATGTTATTAAAGGTGTTAAAGAGCAAATACCAGCTCAGTTTAAAGACCCAGCAATAGAAAATAAACTAGTTAGATTCTTATCTGATATTGAAAACAATACTATTCCTAGAGACGGTGAAGCTCTAATCAGGTTTAAACAAGAGCTAGGTGATTTTATTCACGAGAATAAAAGTAAAATGAGCTATGATGTATCTAAAAACTTAGGTAACTTAGCTAAAGCTGTAGACAATGAGATACTTAGAGTAGGCGATCAATTAGTGCCTGAGAATACTATTTGGAAGTCAGGTTGGAAAACAGCAAATGAAGAGTATTCTAAAATGAAGTCTTTAGAGATTAACTCTTTATATAAAGCATTAACAAGACCTGGTCAATCACAAGATGACTTGATTAGAACATTTGCTAACTATGCAGATACTTATGATAATACATTTTTTGATGTAGTATCTAAATTACCTAAGGAAACTAGAAGTAAAATAGATAATGCTATGATGAAACATTTTGTAGATAAAAATACACTAGGTATTGGCACAGATATGCAAGCTATTGACTTTATTAAGCTTGATTCTCAACTAAAGAATGTTAAATTTAGTGACCCAGAAATGATAGCTCATAAAGATGTAATTAGACAAATGAGTAAGCTATTTAAGAATGATAAAGCACTATTTCAATATGCTGGTGGATTAGCAAGACCTTCATCTGGCAATACAATTGCTACTACTGCAGAAGGTAAAGTTAAAGCTGGTATTATACAAACTCTATGGGATATGTTTAAATCTAGAATACCAACGGAGGGCGGTAGAGTTAGAGCATTATTTAGTGCCTTAAAAACATCCTTTGAAAATCCTTTAGATGTTAAAGCTTATGACGAAATAGTTAAGCAACTACCTATTGACCAAAGAGATATTAGAAACCCATTATCATTTGCATCTCAAATGCAACAAATGAGAGCTACTTATGCAGGTGCTAAAAACTATCAACAAGGAATGGGTAATGTAACGCCATCTATTGAAGCAACTAGTAGTGCACCATTAGAAGCAGAAGTAATAGACTTTGGTAGTGATGCTTATAAAAATATTAAGTCACAAGAGAATCCTATAATGGTATACTCAGGTGAAGCTAATGATATTATAGAAGCTGAAATCTATCCTAATCAAAGATTAGTCATTACTAAAGATGGGCATATACTTCCTATGGAGCAACTATTACAAGGTGAAAGACTACCAGATAATATGAGATTGCCAGCTAAAGTAGAAACTCCAGTTAGAAGTTTCTTTGATATGAGAATGAAATTAAAAACTGAGCCAGACCTAATTAAAGCCAGAAATGACGTAGCTAATGCTAAAGACGAGGCTGTAAAAGCTAGACTAAAACAAAGATTAGTTAACCTACTTAATTACCATAAGCTTAGAGATGAAGGATTAAAACCAGCTGAAGCACATAGAGCAGTCTATGGAGATAAAAATGGTGTTAAAACTCAGATGTCAGCTGAAGTAACTGCTGGTTTAATAGGTGGTGGACTAAATGGTGTTACCATAGACGATGACGGTGATATAGAAGTAGATGTTAATAAGTTTATGATTGGATTTGGCGCTGGAGTAGTTGGTGTAGCAGGAGTGAAAAAGCTGGGAAAGACTTACGTTGAGGGTGAAGAACTAGCTATGCAACAAGCTGGTGGAGGTATTCCTCCTCAACAATTTCCAATAGACTATACAACTAAAAGTATAGATGCTCTTCAAGAAATGATTAAGAAAAACCCAAATCTTAGAATGAACTATGATGAACTAACTAGATTCTTAAAAGCTAGAGGAGTTAGTGAAGGTGAAATAAGTCAGCTTGGTAGATTAGCTACAGAGTTTAAAGGTGATAGTAGGGCTTTACCATTATCTGACTGGGAAGATATGATAAATAGAAAAACTTATGAAGGCGGAGTTAAACCATCTAGTATTTATTCTAATGAGAGTTATAGTGATATAACATTAGGTAAATCTGGTACATTTTTAAATGCTGATTATCAAGTAAATGAGTTTACTGCTAATACCCCTACTAGTGGTAGAATGCCTACACACCATGAATTTGAAGATGGGCTTAATGCTGGTCTTATAAAAACAAAGAAAATAGAACAGCTAGGTTGGAATAGAACTCACTTTGATAAAATAGATTTAGGTACTGGGCAAGAAGATGTATTAGTTCTGAATGAATTGCAATCAGATTGGATGCAAGCTGAAAGAGCTGGTAAAGGGTTACTTCAAAGTACTGACTTAGATACTTTTAAGGCTAAATTAGCTGACTCAGAAAAAAAATTAGAGGAATTAACTCTTAAGTATTCTAGCCTTGACAACAAGCCAATTGGTCCAGATACCCATTATGCAGTTATGAATGAGCAAAAAGAATTAAAAAAAGAAATTGGCCAGTTAGAAGACAAAATTAAATACGCTAAGACCTCGATTAAGGAGTCTAATGTATTAGATACACAAACAGCTAAAAAGCTATACGAAGAGGCTAAGCAAAAACAAACTGACCTACTAGATGCTAAGTTTAACTATTATACTACTAATACAGATGAAAAATTAGATAAAGCTACTGAAGCTCAAAATGAATATAGACAAGCTATAGTTGATAAAATTTTTAAATCAAAATATCCAGGAGTAGATAGTATAACCAGGTTGGATTCTAGGGCGCAACAAGACTTACAGAACGCGGTTGAATATGTATTAGAAACTGATAGTAATTATAAAAAAATATCTAATGAGGTAGATATATTAAGCGAAGTAGCTATAGCTGCACAGCATAATATAACTAAAAGGGAAGACTTATTAAAGCTACTAAAATTAGATAAGGATGTAGAAGAGGCTAATCGTGTATTATGGAGTGCTGCAAGTGAAGTTAATAGAGCTATAGCGTTTAAAAAGACTGGGTCTAGAATAGCTGATTTTCCTATGAAGCAAGATAAGTTTAGTACTTTAGCAATTATAGATTCTATCCAAAGAGCAGTTGAAGGTGGGGTAGACACTGTAGTTATACCTATTCAAAGAGAAAAAGAACTAGTAGGTAAAGCCGGAGTTACTAAGTTTTATGAAAGCCTAGGTAACTCAGTTATTCCTAGACTAATTAAACAGTTTAAAGCGCAAGGCGTAGAATTAAAATATAGCAGAGCTCCATATAGTAAACACTATGGTAGCGCCTCTTTTACTAATGACTTGCATGTGCTTAAAATAGATATGAAAAATTCTAAAATACCTCCTGAAGGTATTAAGCATCAACTATATAAAATAGCTGGAACAATAAGTGCTGGAGGTGCTGCATATGAAGCTGAAGCTGGATTTACAAAAGAAGATAAAATTGTTAATACCAAGATTAAAGTCCCTAACAAGGCTATATCTAATTTAGAGTTGTTTGAAGGCAAAGACTTATTTCATAGCAAGAAAGATAAAGGCAATACAGCTTTATATTTAGGTGCTGACCTTAAGAACGAGGACCCAGAGATAGCTAGGCAAATAAAAGCTTATGCAGGTATTAAAGAGGGTAAACCTATTACAGACGAGCAAAGTAGAAAAGCTGGTCAAGCTATGGTTATGCATAGATATGGCTTATTAACTAAGTATGGAACATTTGATGAAGATACTAAGAATAAGTTACTAAACTTGGCTGTATTTGATAATAGATTAGTTACTTGGTTACAAAATAACAAGAATAAGTCTCCAATGAACTACATTAAGAATGTAGCTAATACTAGTGATAATGAGAATATAAAAGATAGACACACTTTTACATACATTAATTTGCTAGATAGAAATAATAAAGCTACAGATAAAATGGTAGACATTATGCTTAATAAAGTTATTAGAGGTAAATCACAATCACTAGATACTATATTAAGTAATAAGAAATTAATTGAGTCTTATAAAGCTGGCAATAAAGATGAGTTTTATACTCAAGCTTATAATGCTAAATATATAAGTGAGAAAGACTATAAATATCTTGTACCTAAGAGGAACTATACTAAGGTGAAAGGAGGAGTCAGTGGCTTGTTCAAGTAAGAAAAAAGGAAAAGGCGGTAAACCTTCTAAATAAGGCCTACCTCATAATAGCTATTGACAAAATTCGTTTTGTTGATAGCTACAGTTTTATAAACCTGCTCGCTTATTCCATCTTTAACTAAAATGAAATGTACATCAATAGGTTCACCTCGTTTCATATTACACTGTCTAGCTCGTCTTTGAGTATATCTAGCAGTGCTAAAATCCATACTATAAATAACTAGTGTTTTATACATAGATAAGTCTACGCCTTCAGCAAAGCTAGTAGCTTGTAATATAGTTGCATTCTTGAAATGCTGTTTTAGCTTTTCAAGCTCATTAATATAATGGTAAAACACAACAATATCTTTAGTATCACCAAAAGTAGACTTAATGTACTCAATTTTCTCTGTATTTTCCAGTATATAGTTTTCTTCTTCATACTTAATAGTACCGCCTTCTAATTGGTGTAATCTAGTTAGTAAACTCATAGGAGTGTCTGCTAGTATAGTGTCTCCATTAATATCAATTACTTTATGCTTTTCGAGTCTTCTATAAAGAAGCTTTGTGTTATTATCCAAATTAACATAGTGAATAATATCATTAGGTTCATGCTCAAAGCCAAGTTCACGCCTAGTATAAGTAATAAATAAATGCTTAACTTCATCATACACGCCTTCTTTTGTTTTATTATACATATTTATTACTCTACCAGCTACAAACTGATGTTGAGGTATTCCGTAGGTTTCAAACCATCTATAAAAGTCTTTATACTTAGCCCAAGGACTCCAACTAGATAGTCTTAGTTGATTGTAAAGCTGAGAAAAAGACTGAGCACTGGGAGTAGCTGATAAGAATATAATAGGTTTCTTTTGTGTTAACTTATAAACTGACTTCCATACTTTACCTATAGTTGGAAATGCGCTTAGGTTAGCATGTGCTTCATCTATAATAACTAAGTCGAAATTAGGCTTTTCTAATTTATGCAAAGACTCATAGTTTATCACAGTATATTTCTTAGTGTGCTTAAACTTGCTTAAAGTATCTTCCCATCCTACTATAGCTTTCTTCTTAGTTATAATAAGCACATTAGATACTTTAACCTCTTCACAAATAAGTAAAGAGGTTAAAGTCTTACCAGTTCGTTCTTCCATAGCTAAATATACTATAAGGTTATTCTTAAGTATTTGTATAGCTTCCTTAGCTATTTTAAGCTGGTGTGGATATGGATTCATCTATAGCCTTTAATACATTTTCTACATCTTTTACTAAATAGGTAACTATTGCTACACCTTGTGCCTCTATAATTTCTTCTATATTAATAGTCTGTAGTTCAGATACATTATTTATAGTCTCTGGAGTTTTACATTCTATAGCTACAAACTTACTTTTATAGCAAGCAATTATATCAGGTACACCTGCTCTAGACGCTGATTGTACTTTAATACGATAAGCACCTCTTGATTTAAGATACTTAAGTATTTTAGCTTGGTATTCTGACTCTTTCATTAGTCACTCACTTTCTTGTCATGCCTAACTTGTACAAATGTAGGTTGTACATAAGTATCCATTAGCTGCTCATATTCTACCTCAATTATATTACCTATAAAATCCCTAGGTGGAAGTGATCGTTGGTAATCATTTAGTCCACTACCAACTCTAGCTAATCTACCTTTACTATCTTGCAAGACTAGTGCTCCAATCATACCATCGTATTTACCAGTGCCTAGCTCTGTATTTATACAAAGTAGGTCAGCTGTTTTTCTAAACTTAAGCTTGATCGAATGGTTTACTCTTTTACCTATGTGATAATGTGAATGCGGCTCTACTAGCATACAACCTTCCCAACCAACGTTTACCAATTCTTTAGTATAGCTAAGGGCTTCTAATCCCGTCATAACTGAGCCAATAATAGGTTGTAAACTAGGATGAGTAAAAGTAGGCATCATACCTAGTCTATCTAGATATGGTATTTTAGATTTAACTTGCCCATTAATAACTGGTAAGTAGTCAAAAATCTTAATAGTACTTCTACTAACTAAATAGTCATTAGGCCCAGCAAATCCTTTGTTAAAAGCAGTTCTGTAAGTAGTTAAAACTGCTGAATGTTTTCTATCACCTAGCTTACCTTGGCAGGCATTCATAAACTCACCTACTAATACAAAGTCGTGCTCTATGTTAACAAGTGAATTACCTATAGCTGGTAATTCAAATTGTTTCCAATCACTAGTAGCAAAAGTAACTTTACCATTTAATTTACTAATAAAAATTTGATTACCATCAAACTTAGTAGAGACATAGTAATTAGTAGTATTAAACTTTCTAAGTATTATATCTGGTAAGTCATCAAATGCTTTACCTTTTTGTGGCTCAAAATATAACATTATAACTCCTCTAAGCACTCAGCTTTTGTAAGCGTATGATTCTCTAGCTTTTGAATAATTGGCATAAGTCTAGGAAGCATATTATTGTCAACTGTCGCTTCGTGTATATAGCCGTCTTTAAATTCAATCCATAAGTCATGCCCAAATAGATTTGTATCTATTCTATATCTATCTACTAATATGTTTTCATTATTAACCCATAGACTATATGCTGGGTCAGAAGACTTAATAAAATTACCTTCTGGAGTTAGGTAGCCTACTCTATCTTTAATATCATTATAAGCGTGATTCCAGCACTCATTAATAGTAGTTCCGCATAGTATAGCTACGTTATTAAGAGTTACTATAACATCACCTATATCATCTTTGATGTCTTTACCTTTGATTAGGTTATCAGCTAGCTCACCTAGCTCTGACATAGTTTTTAATAGCTGAGTCGTAGCTTTTCCATTATCAGCTATACCAGTTCTCTTAGCCCAGTTTGTAGTTAGCATTTGTAATTCATCATTTGTATGATTCATTTAGTTTCTCCTATGTCTTTTAATCCAAGTATATCTGATATAGTTTTTACTTTAATAGGTTTAAATTCAAAGTTTGGATTGTAGTATTTAAACTTATCATTAAACTGTCTAGGGTCTACTATTTCACCTTTTTGCTGTATTAACCTAAATAAAGCATCTGTAAGCTTTACGTCATTTTTACAATAGCTAATTACTTCATTCTTTTTATTATTCTGCCATAGTATAGGTGCAAGTTCACCAGTTCCAGTCTTTTTACCTATACCATTAGCACTACAAATAGCATCTAGGCTAAATCCAGTATGACTTGGATATTCGAAGGTTCTACTTAGTCCAGCGCCTTCCCATATCTCAGCTAGTATATCATAGTTAATAACTCCAAATGGAATTTTATAGCCATTAGCATTAAGTAGTTTATCATCAAAATGATTATTGTTAAAGCCTACAATACAATGTACATTTTCTAGACATAAGTCAAAAGCTTCAAAGTTATCTAATTGTCCATCTAGTTCATCTACAAGTGAATCATCTACAAATGCTGTATCGTAGAACTCATACTCAGTATTATTTACATTGACTATTCTAGCGCCTATACAGCTAATACCCATGCCCTCAATGTCATCCCAGCCTTTACAGTATTCTATCTTACCGCTTTGAACTACTTTTGGGTTTGGAATTGCTTTTATAATCTCGCAGTCATATACCATATATGTAAACATTATTTGTCCTTTGCTATTTCTATTTTTAATGAGTCTTCACTAAATGGGTGTAGTGTAACATTAGCGTATTTATATACACGCTTAGCAACATCTAAACTTGGATTGTATTTATGATTTCTATAGTTAGATACCATAGCTACGCTAGTGCCCAGTATATCAGCAATTTCATAGTTGCTAAGCTTTTGTTCTTGTAGCATAACTAAGAAACTTTTAATTGTTACCACTTGCAATTTAACTCCTTTTTAAATTAAATTATAATAAATAATCAACGAGGATTGTTTATTTTGTTTAAATAATATAATCATATAATCAAATAATCTTTTAAGATAATTTATATATTAAAACTGATTTAATCGATATATAATTCATTAATAAAAACTAGATTTGTTAAAGCGTGTGCAAGATGACTTCTACCACTTTCAGGGTCTAGTTTCTCACCAGCTCTCCATGCTTCTAGATGTCTATAAAGTGCATCTATATAGCGCTCAGGCTCTTTACAGAGTCTCCAATTGTTAGCATCATATTTATTAGCACCAAATGTTAATATATCAGCAATATCAGCGATTGATTTAGGTGGTACTAGTGAATACCTTAATTTGCCACTATCGTTTTTTCTAAACTTAGCATGCTCAGCATAAGTTAATTCAGATTCTAATTTCATACCCATATCTCCAAATTAGCTTGACTAACAAGTTGTTTAAACCCGGTTAAATCAAATTTTTTACCTTCATCTAAACTGTGTCCACTTCTAACTACTATAAGCATATCTGGTCTAGCAGTTTTAAAAGTATCTATACCAAAGTTAATATCATAATCTGCATTAACATTAGTGGTGAAATAAGCACTATCTAAAATACTTTTAGGAAGCCCAGCTAATGTATTAGGTGAGCATAGTACTTTTTTATCTTTTATTATCCCAAGTAATAACTCTTTATCAAACTTAGGACGTCTAGGTAGCATACCATCTGATGACACATACAAACCATTTAATGATAATAAAATAATTCCTACTTTCATATTAAGCCTTTAATTCAAAAAACATAGTATCTTTATGTTGATAGCCTATAACAGTTATATCTTGAGCCGTAAAATCAACTAACTTAGCACCTTCTGGTTTATTTATATAGTACGCTGGTAATCCATATACAGACTTTTGTACATACTCATTTGCTAAAATTGTATGTTCATCATAAATATGTACATCGCCTAATGAAAGTATTAACCTACCAGGTTTATATCCAACCTCATTTGCTAACATAATAATCCAAGCAGCTCCAAATACTACATCACTAGGCACGCCTACCATAAGGTCTGCACTACGCTGAGTCCATAACATATCTAAGTATCTACCTTCTCTAACATAAAATTGGTATGCGTAGTGACAACAAGGTAAACTAAGTTTATCTAGTCTATCTGGCCTCCACCCTGATATAACCATACGTCTATCATTAGGATTAGTTTTAAGTGTATCAATTACATATTGTAACTGGTTTACACCATTAAAATCAAGCCAAGCATTACCATAGTCAAGCTCTAGGTTACCATCTAAATCAGCCCATAGCTTCCAGTAGTTACAGCCTTGGTTCTCAAAATCAGCTACTGTTTTAGGCCCTCTAAGCATAGCTGCTAGCTCGCCAAAAACACCTTTATAAAATATCTTTCTACTAGTTAGAAGTGGAAAACCTTCATTAAGAGTTATACCAAGAGTTATACCAAATACACTTTTAGTAATACCGTTTCTACCTTGTTTTCTTTCACCTCTTTGTAGTACGTATTTAACTATTTCTTTATAGTCAAGTTCATATTGATTCATTCTTCTTCCTTAGGCATCCAATATTTAATTTGTAATTTACCATCTACTTCTTCTAATAGGTGCATATTAACTAGGTTCATAGTTAGTATAGCGTCTATAGAAGTCATACCAGCTTTTTCCCAAGCGTTTGTAACTGCTTTCCATAATTCAGCTTCACTCATATCTGCTTTAACTAGTTTAGCTGCTTTAGCTGGGCCTATACCTTTAATACCTAAAACGTTATCAGTAGCATCGCCAGTTAATGTTTGAATATAGGGCCATACTTTAGCTGTGTCTTCACTTATTTCAATCCAAGACATAGACTTACTAAATTGGGCTGACTCATAATAGTTATAGTGCTTACCAGGAATAGAGTTATAGACATCTTTATCCATAGCAACTAAAATATACTTAGAGGGATATGCTTTCATAGCATAAACTACGTAGTCATCAGCTTCCCACTCTGAATGCATTTGACCATTATACTTACTTAATAAAGCTTTTTTAGTTTCATATAAGCCAGCCGGCATTCTACCAGTTCTACCTGATTTATAGCTAGACGATAGCTTATATCTAAAATTAGCTCTACCTATAGTAAAGTGCAATTCACAGTCTATACACCCAGTGTTATCTAGTATTCGCTTAAGTTTGTCTTCTGCAACATTTAAAGCTGCTGGTAGATTCATATTATAAATAATACCTTTATCAGCGTCATAGCTAGGATTATTGATTATGCTATCCCACTCCATTTCTGTATAGAATTCTTTAGGTAATACATCTACCGCTTCTTCAGATGCTAAGCACGCAGTATAAGCTAATGTATCAGCGTCTATAAGTGCTATCTTATCATTCTTAGGTGGTACTACTACTCCATAAGAATCTAAATCTATTTCTACAAATTCAAAATCTTCCATTATGCTACTCTCACTTTTCCATTATATTCTATTTCTACTGGCATCTCAATATCTTTATAATTAAATAAATCACATTTGCAAATTTCTACCCATGCTTTTTTCATTGATGAGATAAGATAGTCAGCCCATACTTCTTCCATACCCCTAGGAACTCTTAGATATATTGCATCGTGTACAACGTTATAAATATATTTAATTGCTTCAGCATGGTCTCGGCATAAGTAATGCACAGCTAATTTAGTAGTTTCAGCAATACCACCTTGTGTTGCAAAGTTAATAGCGTCGGTACCTAGGTTAGCCATTGCTCGCTTACCTAATGGAGTTACTACTGGTTGAGTTTTATAATTATTCCATTTGATTTTATGATACGCAGCTATGTTTTGATATTTAGTATCATACTTTTTCTTAATAGCTTTAGCTTCTTCTGGAGTGAAAATAACGCCATAGTTAACATAAGCATATTCAACAAATGAATCGGCTGACATACCAAAAATAAAACCAAATGAGATAGCCTTACCTTTTTGTCTATCTTTTTTAGTTACTTGTTTTGGGTCTATGCCTAGTGCCATAGCTGCAGCTTCAATGTGTAGGTCTTTTTTATCTTTGAGCTCTTGATACATAGTAGGCTCATTCATAATGCTACACCCAGCTCTAAGCTCAGCTGTAGAATAGTCAGCGTGTATAACTACTGTATCCTCAGTATCAGTATTAAAGATATATTGTAAGTCTCTTGTAATCTGTTGCGCGTTAATTCCACGAGGCATATCACCACCTGTAGCTGTAAATCTACCTGTTGTTGCACCACCAGGTGTAAACCTAGTAAATACTTTAGGATAGTTATAGCTTTGTAGAAAGCCTTCTCGTTTAAGTAATCTTCTTTGCTCATATACTAGGCGTGCTGTTTCATTACCAGTGGCTATAAGCTTAACTAATGTTGCTTTATCTGAGGAGTCAGTACCTAAGGCGATCTTAACCTGCTTAGGTGAGTTAGGATTTAAGCTACCTAGTTTTACTTTATTTTCAGCAATTACATCTACTAGTTTATCTAGTTCAGTTCTTACCGCTAATTGGTTTACTAGTAATCCATTTTGTTGATACATAACAGCATAGCATATAGAAGCCATATCTACTTTGTATGACAATATATTTCTACACGCTTGTATCTTAGCATTATCCCATATTTTAGATAGCGCTATAACGTCTGTAGCCGCGTATCTTAATTGTAATGCACTAAGATATGCACCTTTAACAAAGCCTTGTTTTTGCATCTTCTTTTTATCTATTCCATCATATAAATGATTATATCCTAGATGCCCAACTACATTATCAAGAGTAAAGTCTCTAATTTCTGGGAATGCATTTCTAGCAAGATAAAGGGTATCATCTATTTTAGCTGTATGCATATTTAATGTGCCTAAGTCATAAGAGGCACGGTGCCATACAGTCCAAAGTGGTTTTAATATTGCTTTAACTTCATCTAGGTTTAGCTTATCCATATCTAAAGTATAGACTAGGTCTGATGTTGTTGGTTGGTATAATTGGATTAATCTAACATTTATATAGAGGCCTTCTGTTTCTATATCAGAGAAGACTGGAAAATCTAATGTGAAGTTTGGTAGTTGGCTTAAATTAGTAACTAATTCATACATTTTTATCCTTTAGTTTAGTTTAGCTAAAATACTTAAGAAAATAAAAAGGGTGTTACCCCTTTTTATTAAATATCCGGTTTATCAGAAGTACTAATTGCCGCTACGTTATCACCTAAATCTATTTCTTCTCCAATATTTGAATCAACATCAATTGAAGAGCCTTCATATTTAGACAGTTTAGCTAATTGAATAGCTGTTAAGTATAGTGATACTTTAGCTTTTCCGCCTACATTATTTCCCATAGCTGTACCGTGAATAATACCAGTACTACCGTTGCCAATAGTCCAGCTTGCATTATGCACCGCAGTAGTTATGTCGTTACCTTTACCATCAAACACTTTTATTGTTTGCGGTTTTCCATCAGCCCAAGTAGTAGATGTTTTAAATGTTATAAGCACGTCACCAGAGGGTACTTTTTTACGTGCACCATATTCATCTAACTCATCTGTTTCAACCATTACGTCTCTTACACCTGTACTAGCTGGAGCACCTTTAGTGCCAGTTTCGTTTCTATAAGCTTCCCACTCAGCATTAATCTGAGCTTTAATACTTTTATGTAATTCACTATCTTTTTTAGTTACGATAGAAGCCGTAAAGATTGGTCTTTCCGGTTCGCCAGGCATAGCCCCATTTCTACCTTCACCTGTAATGAATACATAGTTAAGTTCACCAACTTGTGTTTTTACTTTCGTACCTTTTCTTGCCATTGTCTTTCCTTTGTCGTGATATTGTCGTTAGAAGTGCTATTGCTAGTACTTCAGAGAGAGCCAAGAATAATTTATAGTTTAGTAGGACACACTAAAGGATGGAGATTAGATGTTGGCTCTCACTGAAATACTAGCCCGAAGGCTAATATTATTCTGCTACTTCTTCAGCAATAACGTCTGAAACAACAGCGTAGTCTGGTTTAGCAGCTCTAGCTTCTTCTAGTTTAGCTTTACCAGCTTCAGGAGACATTGCTCCACCAAGAACATCTTGCATAATTGCTCTTTCAGTAGCTGCAAGTTCTTTGATAAATCTTTTTCTAACACCTTCAGCTTGTCTTGACAATCTTTTAAGACCGTTAATACCTTTACCTTCTTTATCTTCATAGAAGAAATCAGCAGTTGCTGGCAAGAATTTGTTAGATACTGAGCAAAGAATATGTGTAATGTTTCCATCGATATCTCTTTTAACTACAGACTCTAGGTCAACAGATACGCCTCCAGCTTTAGGAGCAAGTGTGTCATTGATAATAGCAATCAAACCATCTTTAACGTCACCTTTAACGTTATTGTTTGCACAAAAGTTGCTAACTGCAGCAACAACACTTTCGAATAATTCTTTTTTAGAAGCCATTGTAAATCCTTTCAAATTTTTAATTAAAATAATTATATCATAATAAATATTAATTTAATCTTAGAGAATTAAATTAATTATTTAAAAAACAAGATACTTTAGCACGTGAAATCCCTACATATAATAACTTTAGTTTTTCCAACGTGTTTTTACATTTTTGGTAGTCTATGCTATCTATAAATACATAATCCCATTCACTACCTTGTGTCTTATGAGTAGTTATACAATGATTGAAGTCTACATTGCTAGTGTAATCATTGACACATTTATACATTTTATATGCTTGGCTAGAATCTTTTCCCTCCCTATTTAAATTTACTAATATCTTACCTAAGTTTTCACGCGCTATTTTATTATTGTACGCACCAAATATAATTGGAATATTAATATTATTCTCAGTCTCTATAAATTGTACAAATGGTAGCTTCATAAGTGTCTTTAATGGATTATATTTTGTTTCTTTATGAATAATCCCATTAGCTGTATGATACATAAGCTCCATAAGCATTGGAGTATTAGGTAGTATACGCTTAACTATATGACTACATTTATTTGTAGAATCAAAAATAACATCACCAGCTTTTACTTTATCGTGTCCCTGTAGCTTAGCATTATGTAGCTGAACTGCTTCATTAGTATAAGCTAATAATACTTTATTAGGACTATCAAAGCTTTTATATGCTTCTACTACGTCTATATTTCTAATAAAAGATTCATTAGCGTGTAGATAGTGTATTGCTTCAGCCTCAGGTATACCGCTTTCTATATCATCTATCATATCTCTAAGCTTTTGTAGTGGCTCTTGTAATTGCTTATTAGACCTCCATATTTTAGTTAGCTTAAGCCAAAAGTTACCAGCTGGGTAAACTGGGCACACACTTTTAATTGGAGGTAGCTGAGCTAAGTCACCTATATAAAGAGTATATAGCTTAATATCACCTTCCATATCTGGGTCTACTAGCATACCTATATCAGCATAGTCTTCTTCGCTAACCATACTAAACTCATCTACTATTAGCAATTGTAGTGGTGCTGGTACACCATATTGATTACTTATCATAAGTGATTTAAGGTGCTTAGCTTTACTATTTATACCTGGGCGCTTAGTAAGCCAAGAGTGTAGTGTACTAGTAGGAGCTGTAGGTACTCTTTTATTTATTACTTCTACAGCCTTATTAGTATAAGCTACTACTCTATAGTTAATTTTAGCCTCATTTAATATATTACAGATATTAATAAGCATCTCAGTCTTACCACTACCACCAGGGCCTGTAATAAACCCTTCGTGTGTTTTCTTTTGATTAAGAAACTCTAAAATAGGAAACTCTACCATACATATCCTTTGAATGACCATACTAGTATTAGTACTAGTATAGCCGTTAATAAATTATCAATCCAAGAAAAGTTGTTCATCTTTCCACCGGTCATACTCTTCGTCATCTTCTTCCCAGCATATAGGGTCATAGTTAATTTTAATATATTGAGTTATAGCATTATCTATATCCGACTCTCTAGCATTATCAATAATATCTATAAGCTCACTAGTGCTTATTTCATTATAAATATCTTCCCACTCTGGGTACACTGGATACTTAGCCATTTAATACCTCCACTATTGTATTATAAGCTTTTATTTCATCTTCATTAAAGCTACCATAATCATTGCAATATAAACCTGGTGAGCTATTCCATCTTTTAATTATTAGCTTAATAGATAGTTTTAAATTATTTAGCTCTTCTTGTAAAATAGTACATTCATCTATCAACTCTTTTTTATCTTCACTAAGAATATCTACTAACTCTTTGCTAATAACTAAATCTTTAAGCTCTTTTAATGAGTCAAACTCTACTATTGTTTTCATTACATCTCCTTTATTGTAAATGATGGCATTTTACCGCTTGTTAAAACTTTAGCTATAAAGCACTCTAAATCTAGTATCAAAGCATTGTTATGTAAATAACAATTAAACTCTAAGTCATAGACTATATCTACTACTTTAACATTATTGTCTACTAGCATCTTTTCTCCTTATGCGTTTGGATTATATATGTATGGCATATGAAATCTTCGTCGTTTATTCCAAGTTGGTACTCTAATGTCATTACGCCATTTAAGCTCTAGCTCAGCTTTATATGCTTCGTGTACATCAGCTATGTGTTTATGATGTGTAGTACAATTAACAAAATCAACTACTGGAGTATAATTGCTAGGAACATGACGACTAAACTCGTGCATATAGTCAGCTTGGCATTTATGTATTTTACCATAGCGTCTTGTATACTCAGAGCATAAAGCTACAAAGTGGTTAAATAGCCAAGCGTAATTGTTTTGATTAGCACAAGCCCATTTAGTACAAGGGTGATTAACGTGAGTTAGCTTATAGCCGATACCGTCAGTATTAAATAGCTTGATTAAAGCAACATTAAGCATTTGCGCAGATTCAAGAATCATTTTAACTACTCGTTTGTCGTCTAAGTAGCTGGCTGACTCGTATGGGCAAGGGCTAGATACAAATATGTTCATAGTGTGTCCTTATGTTTTATTTATATAATTATATTGAAATATTATTAAATTAAATTTAAAAAATCTATTTAATTCCAAAAACTAATTTAAGCTTATTATTCCATTTAGCTATTTTAATTTCAAATAATCTACGGTTTTTATGGTAGTTTCTTTGCATTTGTCTTCTACTACACACTATACTACAATAGTTTCTAGGCCTTCCCTTTGTCTTATTATCTATAAAGGGTTTATTACAGCATTTGCAGATTCTTGGTACTGGTTCCATAGCAACTTTCTCCTTTTAAAAGCTTTCCAAGATAAATTAGTTGTGATTTTAAATAAAGGTAATATTATAGTATTTGCATATTCTCTATTAAAAACACCTACTAATTTAGCATTTTCTCTAAGCAAAACTTCATTCTCATAGTATTTATCCATAAGTAGTACTTTTATATTATTGTACTCTTCTACATATTTATTATAAGCAACTACTAGGTTCTCATCTAATGACTTAATATACTCAAACTCTTCTTTAGGCATATTATAAAAATAGCTAGAGTTTCTACCTAGCGCTTTACATGCTTGGTTAATATTCATAAATTCCTACCTCAGCTAAGAGCTCTTTATTATGTTTTATAGCTTTAAGCACATCATTTAGTCTATGGTTATCCCTAGTCCTATAGTCTTCGTTTATTAGTTTATCTCTAACTTTAATTGCAGCCCTTAGTTTACACTTTACACCTTCTGGATAGCCCATTGTTAATAATTGAGACATGTCCATTTCATAATAATAACTAGCATCCTTCATAATATATCACCGCAGAGAGTATAGCAATACCTATAAGTAAGGCAGTAAGATAACTACTTAATGTTTTAACTAGTCTTTCACAATCTCTATTTTCTTTTTCGTGTAGGTTAGTTAGTGCCCTTTCTAAGGCTAATAGTGCTTTACAATTTGAATCCATTATTTTATCCTATGTATTTGTTTTAATGCTTTAACGCATTGAGCATACTTAGTTCTATCTTCTTTAGGTACAGCTTTAAACAAGTAATCTAGCACGTCGCTTACATAAGAGTCTATAGGCTCTAGTATTTTTAGCTTTTTAACCTGTAATAGCATTAACAGAGCTATATAACCTGGTATATACTGACTACCTGTAGGAAAAAACTTAACTACTTCTATATGGTTTTTATTGTATGCTTGTCTTATCTCGTGAGTTGAAACCCTAGTTAAGTGCTCATACGTCCAACCACCCTCCTCTAGTATCTCCATTGTTTTTAGCATTATATCCGTTGCTAACTGTTCTTGCTCGTCTTTAAGTATGTGTACTCCATTCTCATCTAGGTAGGACTGATGAGCATAAGTAAGCAATGTATGAGCATAAGCTAAGTATGCTATTTGATGTTGTAACTTACCAGATACTGGCATATAGTTGAATATATTAATCATCTTCACTTCCTTTAAAAGCTATTAAAATTGCTATATAAGCACCAACTACTAGGAATAAAGCTAAGCTATTA
>ERZ1645192.1085-NODE-1085-length-22837-cov-6.511413_pt1 | contig 22837 bp, 16 predicted proteins | sample MGYA00575354_ERZ1645192 | MGnify/ENA primary metagenome ERZ1645192 (study PRJEB40844, sample SAMN11349763) | freshwater sediment metagenome | isolation source: river sediment | host: Sediment | place: India: Faizupur Khadar , New Delhi | collected 2017-02-21 ... | reverse complement strand
GGTGATGGCCGCAAGTACGTCACCGCACTGGTGGCGCTCGACCCAGCCCTACTGCAGAAGTGGGCCGACCGTCGGGAAAAGGGTGACCTGAGCTACGCCGAACTGAGCCAACAGCCCGAAATCCGAAGGTCCATCGACCGCTTCATGCGCCGGGTGAACGACCGGCTGGAGCGCTGGGAGCAGATCAAGCGGTACACAATCTTGGACTCCGAGCTGACCTTGGCCGAGGGTATGCTGACCCCCAGCCTGAAGGTGCGCCGCGGCGAGGTCTACACCGCTTACGCAGACGTGATCGAGGCGATGTACGCCGACGATTCCCGATCCGATCTGGTGCGAGAATGACCTCTTTCACGACCCCCGTCCAGCTGCGCTGGACTGATTTGGACGCCCAAGGTCACGTAAACAACGTGACAGTGGCCGACTACATGCAGCAGGCGCGCGCGCAGTTCCTTGTTGCCGGGCCTGCGCGTGGATTGCTGGACGATGGTTGTGTGGTGGTCGGCCATCAGATCGCCTATCGGCGAGCCATCAATTACTCGAATGATCCGCTGACGGTGAAACTCGCAGTCCCCGAACTCGGTGCGGCCAGATTCGTGATCGCCTACCGGCTGTTTCAGGACGACCAGCTTTGCGTCGAGGCACGTTCGGTGCTCTGCCCGTTCGACTTCGACAAGCAACGGCCGCAGCGACTCAAGCGTGTTGAGCGCCGTTTCCTGGCCGGCTACCGGCATGAGGTGGCGCCGCTCAGTGAGCTGGAAGCCCCCGACCTCAATGGCCGCGGCAGTGCGTTGGACGTCTTCAGCCGCTGGTCCGATCCCGATCGATACGGACACGTCAACAATGTCCGCTTTCTCGATTTCGTGCTGGCCGGTCGGGTCGACATGACGACCAGGGCGGACCCGTCGATGGCCCGGGTCGGGATGGCCGGCGCACCGAGTGCCGCGCAGTGGTTCATCGCCCGTCAGGACATCGACTACCTGACGCAGATGGAGTTCCGGCTCGCGCCCTATCGAGTGCTGACGGCCCCGGTTCGGCTCGGCGAAACCTCGGTGGTCTTGGCCAGCGAGATCGTCGATCCAGACCATGGAACCGTCTTCGCCCGGGCTCGCGTGGTCTTGGTCTGCGCTGATGCGCAGGGCCGCAAGCGTCCGCTGCCCGATTCGGCCCGGGAGGCCCTGACCAGCCAGGTGATCTGATCCGGTCAGCCACCGTCGGTCGTTGGCACGCACTCGGATTGGTCTTGCAGTGACACTGCTGTTGGTCGGCTGTGGCGTGGAAGGCCCAGCATGGGACAGTCCCGGGGCTCAGCCCGGCCCCGCAGACCGCGGTCGCCCCCACCGAGGCCGCACCCACCGGCAGCGGAGCGCCCGCGCAACCGGGTGGCTGCGCGGGCGTCCGACCTCTGCGGTGGGCCCGCGGTCAGTAGGTCACTCGATGACGTCCTCGTCGACCCAGTCGAAGGTGCGAGTGACAGCCTTCTTCCAGTTGCGGTAGAGCCGCTCGACCTCGGTCTTGTCCATCGACGGGCTCCAACGCTTGGCCTCTGCCCAGTTGTCGATGACGTCCTGTTCGCCCTCCCAGTACCCGGTCGCGATGCCAGCTGCATAGGCAGCACCGAGTGCGGTGGTTTCGGCCACCACCGGACGGACGACGTCGACATCGAGAACGTCAGCCTGGAACTGCATGAGCAGTTCGTTGACCGTCATGCCGCCGTCGACCTTCAGCTCGGTCAGTTTGACGTTGGCGTCGGCCTCCATTGCGTCCAGCACCTCGCGGGTCTGGTAAGCGGTGGCCTCCAGGACGGCGCGGGCGATATGTGCACGATTGACGTAGCGGGTCAGGCCGACGATGGCGCCGCGCGCGTCCGACTTCCAGTATGGCGCGAACAGGCCGGAGAAGGCCGGCACGAAGTAGGCGCCGCCGTTGTCGTCCACCGTCTTCGCCAAGGCCTCGATCTCGGGAGCCGAGGAGACCATCTTGAGGTTGTCCCGCAGCCACTGCACCAGCGAGCCGGTGACCGCGATCGAGCCCTCGAGCGCATAGACCGGTGCCGCTTCACCTATCTTGTAGCAGACGGTGGTGAGTAGGCCGTTTTGGCTGGGGACCAGCTTCTCGCCGGTATTCATCAGCATGAAGTTGCCGGTGCCGTAGGTGTTCTTCGCCATGCCTGGCTCGAAGCAGGCCTGGCCGAAGGTGGCCGCTTGCTGGTCGCCCAAGTCACCCGCGATCGGCACGCCGGCCAACACGCCCTCGGCGCGGACATGGCCGTAAACCTCGGCCGAAGACCGGATCTCGGGCAGCATCGACATCGGAACGGTCATGTCCGCGCAGATCTCGGGATCCCAAGCCAGCGACTTCAGATCCATGAGCATGGTGCGGGACGCGTTGGTCACGTCGGTGACATGAACGCCGCCTTCCGGGCCCCCCGTCATATTCCAGATGACCCACGTGTCCATGTTGCCCATCAGGAGTTCGCCCGCCTCGGCGCGCGCCCTCGCGCCCTCGACGTTGTCGAGGATCCACTTGACCTTGGGCCCGGAGAAGTAGGTGGCAAGCGGTAGGCCGACACGATCCTTGTAGCGGTCCTGACCAAGCTCAGCACCAAGTTCATCGACGATCTTGGCGGTGCGGGTGTCCTGCCAGACGATCGCGTTGTAGACAGGTTCACCGGTCGCCTTGTCCCACACGACGGTGGTTTCACGCTGATTGGTGACGCCGACCGCATGGATCGCCTCTGGGGTCAGGTCAGCCTTGGCCAAGGCAGCCGCGACCACCTCACGCACATTGGTCCAGACTTCCATGGGGTCGTGCTCGACCCACCCGGCCCGCGGGAAAATCTGCTCGTGTTCCATCTGCCCGACGGATACGATCTGGCCGCCGTGATTGAAGATGATGGCCCGGCTGCTCGTGGTGCCTTGGTCGATGGCGATGATGTACTTGTCCGACATCTGTTCCAAACCTCTCAACTTGATTGGGTTCGTCCCGGTCCTGCTGGGCCGGGTGCTGGACGGGGAGCCGTGGTCATTTGCCGGCGCCGATCAATCAGGTACATTCCTTCGGACGGTGACTGATCAGGCGAGGCTTTGAGTGGTGTCCAGTTGGCGAAGGGTTGGCCTCCAATACCGAATCTATTCGGCCCGACGGAACTTGAACGGATGCACTAAAGTCATGAACGAACGTGCAATCTGGTTGTGGTCGCTTTGGGAATGTGTTCGTTCGGCCAAGTTCGAGCGGGGAAAGGCGTAGCCGTGGCAGATCCGGGCGAGCAGTTGCAGTATGGCGCTGCGTCCATGTACTACCTGCAGGGCGAGACCATGGAGTCGATCGCGCGACAGCTTGGTATGTCGCGATCCTCGGTCTCCCGCCTACTGAAGAATGCGCGCGAATCGGGCATGGTGCAGATCACGTTGAACCAGCCCGGTCGTTCCCAGTCGAGTGCTGGCCGGGCCCTGGAGAAGTTGTTCGGCATTCGCGTGCATGTGGTGCCGGTGCGCGACGGCTCGTCAGAGATCCTGCGGCTCGACCGGGTCGCCCGGACGGCCGGGCACCTGGTCAGTGAGGCGATCACGGACAACATGTTGATCGGGGTGGCGTGGGGCACCACCTTGGCCGCTATCGTGCAGCATCTGGTGCCACATGAGACCTTCGGCTCAACCGTTGTCCAGACCAACGGCAGCGCCAACCACTCAACGTCCGGCATCCCCTATGTCGGGGCCATCATCTCCGCGGTGGCGGACGCCTTCGGTTGCGACGTGGTGCACTTCCCGGTGCCGGCGTTCTTCGACTTCGCATCCACCAAGGAAGCCATGTGGCGTGAGCGCATGGTAACCAGGGTTCTGGGATTGCAGTCCCGCCTCGACCTGGTGATCTTCGGGGTGGGTGCACTTGAGGGGCCGCTGCAGTCACACGTGTACGCCTCGGGCTACCTTGATGAGGAGGACACCCAGCAGGTCATTGATGAACATGTCGTCGGGGACATCTGCACGGTGCTGCTGCGTCGGGACGGCTCCTGGCAAGACATCCCGTTGAACGCCCGCGCCAGCGGCATCACGCCGGCCCAGTTGCAGTCGATCCCTCGGCGGATCTGCGTGGCTTCCGGCCAAGCGAAGGCGCTGCCGCTGCTCGGCGCGTTGCGGGCCAGGGTTGCTACCGATCTTGTCGTGGACGAATTGACTGCCCGCACTGTTCTCGAGCTGATGTGAAGACAACCGGCCGGCCCGAATGGGACCGGCCGGTTGCGTTGTGGGGAGGGATCAGTTGTCCGAGGTCTTCGACTCTGAGCGGTCACCCGACCAATCCAGGTGGTAGTGGCCAGGCGCGTCGACGCGCTCATAGGTGTGCGAACCGAAGTAGTCGCGCAGCCCTTGGGTGACCGCCGCGTTGTTCCGCGGGGCCCGAGCCATGTCGTAGTAGGCCAGCGAGCTTGCAAAGACCGGGGCAGCCACGCCGGCCTGGACAGCAGCGGCCACGACGCGTCGCCAGGCGTCGTTGTACTCGGCGAGCTTCGGGGCGATGGACGGGGCCGCCATCAGGGACACCAGGTCTGCATCGGCCGAGTACTCCTGGCGGATGTTCTCGAGCAGCTTGGCCCGGATGATGCAGCCGTCCCGCCAGATCTTCGCGCAGTCGGCGACGTTGATGTTCCAGCCGAACTCGACACCGCCGGTGCGGATCTCGTCGAAGCCCTGGGAGTAGGCCACAACCTTGGACGCCCACAGCGCCTGCCGGACGTCCTCAACGCACGCCGCCTTGTCAGGCATCTGGAGGACGCGATCTGGGCCGGCCAGGTTGGTAGCCGCGGCGCGGAGGTCGTCGTGGCTCGACAGCGCTCGAGCGAAGACCGACTCGGCGATGCCATTGACCGGGACGCCGAGTTCCAGGGCGGTCATGACGGTCCAGGTTCCGGTGCCCTTCATGCCGGCCCGGTCCTTGATGACCTCAACCAGCGGGGCGCCGGTCTGCGGGTCCTTCTGGGACAGCATGTCGGCAGTGATCTCGATAAGGTAGCTCGACAGCTCGCCCTCGTTCCACTTGGCGAAGATCTCGGCCGCCTCGTCGGTGCCGATGCCGGCCGCCCGGAGCAGCTCGTAGGCCTCGCCGATGACCTGCATGTCGGCGTACTCGATGCCGTTGTGGATCATCTTCACGAAGTGGCCGGCGCCGTTCGGGCCCATCCATGCGCAGCAGGGCTCGTCGCCGACGTGGGCTGAGATCGCCTCGAGCATCGGCCCAAGGATCTGGTAGCTCTCGGGGGTACCGCCAGGCATGATGGACGGACCGGTGAGCGCCCCGTACTCGCCGCCGGAGATGCCGGTGCCGACGAAGTGGAACCCCTTGTCCGCGATCTCCTTCTCACGGCGGATCGTGTCGCGGTAGAACGAATTGCCGCCGTCCATGATGATGTCGCCCTGCTCGAGGTGGGGCAGCAGTTCGGCGATGGTCGCGTCAGTTGCAGCGCCGGCCTTGACCATCAGGATGATCGAGCGGGGATGCTCGATTGACTGGACGAATCCTTCGACCGTCTCGCTGCCGATAAAGTTGCCTTCGTCACCGTGATCGGCCAGCACCTGCTGGGTCTTGGCGAAGGTGCGGTTGTAGATGGCGACGGTGTAGCCATGGTGGGCAAGGTTGCGGGCCAGATTCGAACCCATTACCGCCATGCCAACAACGCCGATATTGGCCTTCTGTTCCGACATCTATTGTTCTCCTTGTTGTGTTTGAACTGCTGGTCTCTCGGTTGCTGCCGGACCTTACCTCGCCGGGGGCGTGTTCAGCCTCACTTGGTGATCATGCCGCTTGTCCAACGCCTACGCAGCCAGTGCGCTGCGGCCTTCGGCTGTCGATCACGGGTGAAGGCGCCCTTCTTGTTTCCGCCCACTCGCATGATGCCCGATGAGGTGGCGAAATCGGCGAAGTTCCACATCTGTTCGCCGACGACGAGGTCTGTGGCGTCCATGGCTCGGCAGTTCGCCTCGAGGTAGGCGACCTGGTAGTCCTCGCTCCACGGTGCGGCAGGCAGGGTGTGTTCTCCCGGATAGGTGTCGGCGCCGTACTCGGTCATGATGATGGGCTTGCCCTCGGTGGCCCATCGGGCCAACTCTTCGCGCATGTCGATCTCGGCCGCGACCAAGTCGCCGGTGTTGACGTACCAGCCGTAGTAGCGGTTCAGCATGACCAAGTCTGCGTAGGGGTGCAGCCGGCACTTGCCGTGCGGTTCGAGCATGACGTTGACGAAACCGACCGGCCGTGTCGGGTCGGCCCGACGAACCACGTCCCACAACGGTTTGAAGTAGGCTTCGGCGGCTTCGGTCCCAGACTCCGGTTCGTTGGCGATGGACCAGATGATCACAGATGGGTGGTTCTTGTCGCGGTCGATCAGTTCGCGGATCATCTGCGCATGGAGGTACTGGGCCGGGGTGCTGATCGTCTGGTCGCTGAAAGTCGGCAGCGCTATGCCTGCGCCGAAAATGCCGCTCGACAAGCCGAAGTTCTGGCCGACTGCGGGGACCTCATCAATGACCAGGATGCCCTGCTCATCGCAGTAGTCCATGACCTCGCTGGCGTACGGGTAGTGCGAGGTGCGCAGGCTGTTGGCGCCGACCCACTCCAACAGCTCGAAGTCGCGCAGCATCATCGTGTCGTTGTGCTGTTTCCCGACGATGGGGTGGTCCTCGTGCATGCCGAAGCCGGTCAGATAGACCGGTTCACCATTGAGCAACAGCTTGCCTTCGGCTATTTCGATGCTGCGGATGCCGACGCGCTGGCGATAGTCGTCGACGACGTCGCCGCCGCTCAGTACTTCCACATGGAGCGTGTAGAGGTGGGGATCCCGGACGCCCCACAGTCGTGCGTCCGCGACCTCTATCTGCCCGGACTCGCCCTGCGCGGTGGCCACCTGGGCGCCGGCGGCGTCGAACAGGGCGACTCTGACCCCAGCCTGGCCGGGTTCACCACCCTCGACGATGACGCTGTAGTCGATCAACCCCGCATCACCGTCGATACTTGTGAAGACGGTGATGTCGGCCACATGGATGGCAGGGCGTGAAGCAAGCCAGACATGCCGGTGGATCCCGGAGTAGTTGAAGAAGTCGTGCCAGTAGTGCAGCTTCGGCCCGGAAGAGGTCTGGTGGACCAAGCCGGGCGGGATGGTCTCGAAGCTCAGTTGGTTGTTTGCGATCACAGTCAAGGTGAACCAGCCGCCGGGCGAGACCTTCTGGGTGATGTCGACCTCGAACGGCAGGTAGCCGCCTTTGTGCTCGGCGACCTCTACGCCGTCCACGAAGACCGTTGCGGTGTGGGTGACGGATTCGAAGTAGAGCAGCACCTGCTCGGTCCACCCATTGGGCACCTTGACCCGGCGTTGGTACCAGACGTCACCGAAGAACTCACGCTCCTGCGTAGTAGTGAAGACATCGTTCCAAGACCCTGGCACCGCCATTCGCCGAGGCTCGGGGATGGCTGTCTGCCAGCCCGCATCTCGGCCCTGTTTGTCGGTATCGAGGGCGAAATCCCACAGTCCGTCCAACGAGCGGGTGTCACGCCGCGCGGTGTCTTGGGGACGAAGCATGACGTTTCTCCTGTCCACGATGACTTGGGGTTGCGTTGCCGGGTATGTCTCCAACGGTAAGGCCTCGATCCGGCCCGGGTAAGCCCAACGGGAGAAAAGTCGCGTGGCCTCGGAGCTGTCGTCGGCAGAATCCGCATCTGGGGACGCCCTGCTTACCAGCCCGTTAAAGTGACGTGCGTGGAGCAACCAACCCCGCCTGCCAAGCCAGCAACGATCTACGACGTGGCGGCTGCCGTAGGGGTGAGCCCTTCGACTGTCTCACGCGCGTTCTCCCGTCCGGGGCGGGTCAGCGCCAAGACTTCCGCCCGGATCCTCCAGGCCGCTGCGGAACTGGGATATCGAGCACCCACCGTGGCGCGCGCCGAAGCCTTCCGGCAGTCGAAGCTGCTCGGTGTAGCACTGACCGACATCACGAATCCGTTCTTCTTCAGCATCATCCGAGGGGCCGAGCACGTCGCAGTCGCCGAGGGCTATTCGATCATGCTGATCGACTCGGAAGAGAACGAAGAACTCGAGCGGCGGCTCTTCGACCGCACCATGCCCCTGTTGGACGGCATGATCGTTGCCGCCTCTCGGTTGCCGGATGCGGTGCTTCGTGGTGCCGCCAAGTCGACGCCGACGGTCTGTCTGAACAGACTGGTGCCGGGGCTACCCAGCGTGGTGACCGACAACGCCCGCGGCATGCGGCGGGCGCTCGAACACTTGGCCGAGCTCGGACATCGGCGGGTCGGGTATGTCTCCGGCCCCACTGCCTCGGGGGCCGAGGGTGCGCGCTGGCGGGCCTTCCGGGAGGGTTGCTACGAACTCGACCTCTCCGAGGCGCGGATCGGGCCGATCCCCCCCACGGTGCGTGGTGGAGCGGGTGCGCTGCCGCAGGTACGCGAGAAGCGGGTCACTGCTGTGGTTTGCTTCAACGACCTGATCAGCATCGGGATCATGCGTGCCGCGAAAGGCATCGGGATCCGGGTGCCGGGCGACTTGTCGATCATCGGTTTCGACAACATCTTCGCCTCGGACTTGGTCACGCCCGGCCTGACGACGGTGGCGGCGCCGCTCAGCCTGCTCGGCGAGCGGGCGGCGCGCAGCGTCATCGCGCTGGTCAACAACCAAGAGCCGGAGACCACAGCAGACTCGCCCTCGGTTCTGCCGATGCGACTCATCGTCCGCGAGTCGACGACGTCAGCGCCGCGGCGCTGACGTGCCGCGGCGCTGACCTGGTCGCTACTCGGCAGGGCGCTCCGACTCGAGGCGGAAGAGTACCTCGCCGGCGTCCCTGATCACATGGAAGTTCGGGTCGGCCATCAGCGCCGGGATCGAAGCCGGGTCGCGGTAGCCGACGTTGATGGACTCGCAGACCTCCTTCGGGATGCCGGTGGCGAAGGTCAACTGCAGCCGGCAGATCTCGACGCCGGTCTCAGCATCGTAGGTGCCTGCCCCCCGGCCGTGCGTGGAGTGCGCCAGCACGCCCCACGGCACCTCGGAGAACTTGTCCCACTGCTTCACGTAGTAGTCACGGCAGTGGTAGCCGATCTCATAGATCTCGGGATGGGCCTCCGAGACAGCCTCGATGTGCGGCGCGTAGATGATGACCTCTCCACCGTCAGCGACCGCCGGCTCGGACTTGTAGAAGCCCTTCGCGGCCGTCCAGATGTCGTGGTAGCGCAGCGGGATCTCGGCGATGACGTTCGGGAACGGCTCGGCGACGTACTCGATGTGGGTCTGGGCGGTGACCTTCGCCTGCTCAGCCCAGGCGTCCTCGGGGCTGCCGAAGGACGCCGATTCGATCTCGTCGGAATAGGCCTTCACCACGAAGGCCAAACAGTACTTCTCGCCCGGCACCATGGCCGCGCCTTCGTTGATCATGGCGCGCACCGGGGTGATGCCCGGGGTTCCGATCATCTTTGCGGAGGTGATCAGGGCGCCAACCCAGTGCGTCATGTCGATGAGCTCATGGGCGGCACAACCCGGGATGAAGTACTTGTTGCCGCCAGAGATGCCAACGACCTCGTGCGGCAAGATCGGTCCGACGATGATCTTGACATCGGCTTCGACGACGTCCTTGTTGATCTGCACGTCGGAGCCCTTCTCAAGGCGACCACCGGAAAGTTCGCTGATCCGTTCCGCCGAGATCTGACCCACGCTGACCAACTTGTCGCGGTCCTTCCACAGGTGGTTGATGATGGGCATGCCCGGGTACTCGGCTGCGAGGTTGGCGTCGCGGCTACCGGCTGCCCACAGTGCGATCTCGTCCGGCTCCATGTACTCGTGGGTGCCCAGTGCGATCACGGCCTTCACGCTGGCAGCGCGGTTGATGACGGACTTGTAGACGGCGCGAAGGATCCGGGGCATCGGACAACCCCGTGTGTCGTCCGGGATGATGAGGACGAGGTTCTTGCCCTCAAGGTGGACCTTGCCGATCTCGTCGGAGACGAAAGCCTCGAACTCCTCGACTCCGATGTGATAGCCGGGGCCTCCGATAGTGGGCACTGACATGTCTACTCCTGATCTAGGCGTTGCTCCGTTGCGGGGGCGCCCATTCTACGGCAACCCGTCTGTTTCAAGGATGTACGGTCCGAGCAGACCCCCCTTGGCAATCGCTGGCAACCGGGTGCAACGAAGGGTGACCATAGACCAGAATGTGCCCATGGCCCATGAACTCACCTTGAATGACGATCGTTTATTCCCGGCCGACGAAGCGGTCCGCCAGATCGCCAGACGGATCTATGCACAAACTCGTGATCTCCCGATCATCTCCCCACACGGTCACGTTCCGCCGGTCTGGATTGCCGAGGACACGTCCTTCGACAACCCGACCCGCCTGCTGCTGACCCCTGATCACTACATCAACCGGCTGATGCATGCCAACGGGATAGACCTGTCGACGCTTGGCGTCCCGGTCACCCGGACCGACATGACCGAACAGGACAACCGCAACGCTTGGCGCACTTTCTGTTCCCATTGGCCCATCTACAACGGCACTGCGATGCGCTATTGGATGACCGACCAGCTGGTGGGTGTCTTCGGTGTCACCCAACGTCCCAGCGCCGAGACTGCCGACGAAATCTACGACACCATCCAGTCGTGGATCGACACCCATCGTCCGCGCGCCCTAATGGACCAGTTCAACATCTCGTTCATCGCCACCACCGACGACCCGTCTGACGATCTGCGCTACCACGAGGTCATCGCGGCCGATACCGAGTTCAGCGCGAAGCACCGGGTGGCCCCCACCTTCCGTCCCGACAAGTACCTCGAGCCGGCTCGCGCCGACTGGAACCAGTTGGTCGACAAGTTGGCCGAGGCCTCTGGCGAGGACACCTCGACGCTGGCCGGCTATACCGCAGCCATGGAGAACCGGCGGGCGTACTTCAAGTCGAAGGGCGCCATCAGCACTGATCACTCCCACGGCGACCTGATCGCCGACTTCCTGGACGCCGCCACCGCCGAGCGGCTGTACGGCAAGGCCCGCCGGGGCGAGATCAACGTGGATGAGGCCGCCGCGCTGCGCCGGCATCTGCTGATGGATCAGGTGCGGATGGCCACCGAGGATGGCCTCACCTTGACTTTGCATCCGGCTGTTCTGCGCGACCATGATCCGGCGACTGCCAGCCAATACGGCGCCGATGTGGGCTGCGACATTCCGTATGCGGTCGAGGTGACCCGTGCCCTGCGCCCGATGCTGAACAAGTTCGGCAACCATCCCAACCTCAAGCTGGTCGTCTTCACTCTCGACGAGGACACCTACTCCCGCGAGATCGCCCCGTTGGCCGGTTTCTATCGCTCGCTCTACATCGGTGTGCCGTGGTGGTTCATCGACGCGCCCGAGTCGATCATGCGGTTCAAGCAGTCGGTCACCGAGATGGCCGGCTTCAGCCGGATCTCCGGCATGATCGACGACACCCGGGCATTCTGCTCCATTCCCGCGCGTCATGACATGATGCGTCGCCTGGACGCCGCCCATCTGGCAAATCTCGTCGCGGTCCATCGTCTCGACGAGGACGAGGCCATCGCACAAGCGATCAAGCTGGTCGACGACAACCCGAAGAAGGTGTTCAACCTGTGAGCAAGACCCTGAACCGTGCCGAGTACGGCCGTCCCGCCGCCCCGGTACGAATCATCCACTTGGGCATCGGCAACTTCACCCGAGCCCACCAGGCCTGGTACACCGAGCACGCCGCGGATGCCGACCAGTGGGGCATCGCCGGCTTCCCCGGCCGCACCACCTTGGCGCCGAAGGAATCGCCCCGCGACGACGCGCTGGATGCCCAGGAGGGCCTGTATCAGCTCGACGTCCAGCACCCCGACGGTGACAAGGTCGAGGTGATCTGCTCGGTCAGCGCGTCCTACCGTTCGCACGACATCGCATCGTGGACGAGGCTGTTCGCCGACCCGCAGGTGGCCATCGTCACCTCCACGATCACCGAGGCCGGCTACTGCCGTGACAAGGATGGCAACCTCGATCTGGACAACCCGGAGGTGGTTGCCGACCTCGACAAGCTGAAGGCCGGCGATCTGGACGTCGCCGTCTTCACCGGACCGGCCAAGTTCGTTCGTGGCCTGCTGGCTCGCCGCAACGCGGACGCCGGGCCGATCACCTTCGTGCCGTGCGACAACGTGCCCGAGAACGGCGAGATGGCCGAGCGCATCATCCGGCAGGCCGCCGAGTACGTCGACCCGACCCTGCTGGCGTGGATCGACCAGAACGTCGGCTTCGTCACGACGATGGTCGACCGCATCACCCCACGTGCCAGCGACGAGGACCGGGCGCGGGTCGCCGAGCTGACCGGGATCGCCGACCCCGGCCTGGTGGTCACCGAACCGTTCGCCGAGTGGGTGCTGGCCGGCGAGTTCAAGACCGACCGCCCCGCGTGGGAGACGATGGGCGCCAAGTTCGTCGACCAGATCGGCCCCCACGAGATGCGCAAGCTCTACCTGCTCAACGGGTCGCACTCCCTGATGGCCTACTGCGCGCCTGTCCTGGGACTCGAGACCGTCTACCAGGCGATCAACGACGAGCGGGTGCGCGGTTGGGTCAACGCCTACTGGGACGACGCGGTGCAGCAGGTGCCGCTGGGCGACGACGAGAAGCAGGCCTACCGCGACGCCCTGATCGACCGGTTCAACAACCCGCAGATGAAGGACCAGCTGGCGAGAATCGCGATGGACGGCACGCAGAAGCTGCCGATCCGCATCGTGCCGCACGTCAACGCTTTCGCTGGGCGGGGCGAGGTCGCCAAGGGAGCCACCCGGGCGATCGCTGGTTGGGTGCTGCACCTGCGCGGCGTCGGCGCCCCGGTCGACGACAAGGCGTCGGTTGAGCTGGTCAAGCAGGCCAATGCCGGCGACCTGGTAGCTGCGGTGCAGGCGGTGCTCGACTACCTGTTGGTGGACGACGCGTTGGTCGCTGAGAGTGTCCTGGCCCAAGCCGAGGAGATGCTGGGCATGCGTCCCTGAACGAGCACGAACAAGAAACCGTCCCGCGCCTAGCTGGTGCGGGACGGTTTCGTTGTTCGTGCTGGTGTGCGGGTTTGGACGCTCAGCCGCGGCGGTAGGTCCAGCGACCGCGCCACATGGTCGCCTCGATCGGGTCGGGCAGCTCCATGCCGTGGTACGGGTTGTTGCGGGACATCGACCGGCTTTGGGCGCGGTCGACGACTGCCCGGCGGGCTGGGTCGACCAGTACTAGGTTCGCGGGTTCGCCGGGACGCAGCGGGCGCCCCTGGCCGGAGGCGCGTCCGATCAGGGCCGGCATCGTGCTCATCACCCTGACCACATCGGGCCAGCCCATCCGCCCGGTGTGCACCATGGTCTCCATCACGGATGCCAACGACTGCTCCAGCCCCAGCATGCCCGGCTTGGCGTGTGCGAAGTCGCCCTGTTTGGCAGCCGCCTCGTGCGGCGCGTGGTCGGTGCCCACCACGTCGATCGTGCCGTCGGCCAGCCCGGTCCGTAGCGCCTCAATGTCGTCGGGACCCCGCAGCGGCGGATTCACCTTGAAGGTGGTGTCCAAACCGGTCAGGTGGGTGGAGTCGAGCAGCAGGTGGTGCGGGGTGACTTCGGCGCTCACCTGCACCCCGCGGGCCTTCGCCCAACGGACCACTTCGACGCTTTCGGCAGTCGTGATGTGCTGGCTGTGCAGACGGCCACCGGTCAGCTCGGCCAACTGGACGTCGCGGGCAATGATCGTCGATTCGGCGGCCCACGGCCACCCGGTCAGCCCGAGCGGCCCGGCCACCGACCGTTCGTCGGCGCAGGCGTCCGGCCCGGCCAGCATGTGGTCCTGGCTGTGTTGGGCGATCACCGTACCGGTCTGCGCGGCAAGTTGCAGGGCCTGGCGCATCAGTGCTGCGTTCATCACGCATTTGCCGTCGTCGCTGAACATCCGCACCCCGTGCGCAGCCATCTCGGCGAGGGGGGACAACTGCTCACCGGCGAGCCCGACGGTGATGGAGCCGACCGGGAAGACCTCGGCGTTGTTGGCCCGACGTCCCAGTTCAGCGACGTGCTCGGCGCGCGCCACCGAGTCGGTGACCGGGTCGGTGTTGGCCATCGCGAAGACCGCCGTGAAGCCGCCGCGTGCTGCACAGGCGGTGCCCGAGACGACCGTCTCGGACGCCTCGAAGCCCGGCTCCCGCAGGTGGGTGTGCGGATCGACCAGGCCGGGCAGCGCCACCAAGCCGTCCGCCTCCACCAGCTCGGCGCCCGGTACCGGTTCGCCGACTAGCAGGCCGTCGTGAACGAACAGTTCGATCGGTGCGCCACTCGCGGCTCGGGCGCCGCGGATGGTGTAGGCGGTCACGACTCAGCCTGTTCGGCCGAGCTGATCTGCTGGACGCGCAAGGCGCGCCGCGAGGCATCCTTCGACTCGGTCAAGACGCGGCGCACCTGCTCCGGCAACTCACGCGCTGCCATCCAGTCATCCAGCGAATCGAGCCATTCGGCGTCAGCCAGCGGTGTGGGCCACAGGTGTGTCAGCGCCGTTTGACGGGCCACGTGCCCGCGTTGGGCCCAGGAACCGGCAGAGGTGGCGATCTGCTCGCACAGCTCTAGATAGGCGTCCCGGTAAGGGGTGAGCATCTCCTCCTGGCCGTACTTCCAGAAGTTGCTGGCCACGGCCACATGGGTGCCGTTGGGGACGTGCGGGTCGTCGGTGGCCAGTCGCCAGGCCGTTGCCTTCGTCTGCGGGTCGGCCAGCGCCGAACGGGCACCGGCCGCCGCCTCGGCACCGGAGATGGTCTTGTCCGCGTCGGCCTCCGCGGCGATCTCAGCCAGCCCGATGCGTCCCAATTTGGCCAGCGTGGTGATGATCGCCCAGCGACGGTCGGTATCGATGGGTAGGCCGGGGGGCACCTCCTCGTCGGTCAACCAGCCAGTCAGCAGTTCGGCACCGGCGGGGGAGTCAATCGCGGAGATCATGGCGTCCGCGACGGCCACCTGCCGGTCCGATCCCGGTTCGGCCGCCTTGAGCAACTCGGCGAGTGCGCCCACCAGCCGGGCCCGCAGTGCCTGTCGCTGCTCGGGAGCCGCGTAGCTGGTCACGGCAAGGTGTGCCTGGCGCAGCTGGTTGATCATCGCGGTCGCATCGTCCTCACCGCGCAGTCCGTTGATGATCAGGGTCAGATAGTCCTGCGAAGCCAGCTCGGCGTCCCGCCACTGGTCCCAAGCGCTGGTCCAGACCACCGCGCGTGCCAGCGGATCGGTCAATTCGGCCAGGTGCGCGGTGGCGACTCGTTGCGAATCGGCGTCCATCCGAACCTTGACGTAGCTGAGGTCGCGGTCGTTGAGAAGCACCAAGTCGGCCTTGCGAGCCCCGGCCAGCGATTCGACCGGCGTCCGTTCCCCGCTGATGTCGACCTCCACGGAATCGCGGCAGGTCAGCCCGTCCGGGCCAAGGTCGTACAGGCCGATCGCCATGCGGTGGGTGCGCAGCGTCGGGTGTTCGGACGCCGCGCCCTGCAACACGTCGAACCGTGCATAGTTGCCTTCGGCGTCGATGTCGAAGTCTGGGCGTACCAGGTTCACCCCGGTGGTCTCCAGCCATTGCTGGGAGAACTCCGACAGGTCGCGTCCGCTGGCCCGCTCAAGTGCGCCGAGAAGATCGGCGAAGGTCGAGTTGCCCCACTCATGCTCGCCGAGGTAGCTACGGACACCGGCAAGGAACTGCGGCTCGCCCACGTAGGCGACCAGTTGTTTGAGCACTGAGGCGCCCTTGGCGTAGGTGATGCCGTCGAAGTTCTGGTCGACGGTCTCGAGATCGATCATGTCGGCGGCGATGGGATGGGTGGTGGGCATCTGGTCGACGCGGTAGGCCCACAGTTTGCGGGCGTTGGCGAACGTCATCCAGGCGTCCTGCCCGCCTTGGCGGCTGGCGATCTCTGCTTGGCAGTAGTAGGCGGCCCATTCGGCGAAGCTTTCGTTGAGCCACAGGTCGTCCCACCATTGCATGGTCACCAGGTCGCCGAACCACATGTGGGCCAGTTCGTGGAGGATCGTGTTGTTGCGCTTGGCGTAGGCCTCCTGGGTAACCCGTGAGCGGAACAGGTACTCGTCGCGGAAGGTCACGCAGCCGGCGTTTTCCATCGCCCCCGCGTTGTACTCGGGTAGGAAGAGTTGGTCGTAGGAGTCGAACGGGTAGACACGTCCGAACGCGGCCTCGAAGACCTCGAAGCCACGCTGCGTGGTGGTGCGCATCTGCTCGTGTTCGAGGTAGGGGACCATCGACTCCCGACAGACGAAGTCTGCGGGCAGTTCGCCCTTGCTCGAGGTGATGGTGCCCGGCTCGACATGGAACTGCCCAGCCACCAGAGCGGTGATGTAGGTGGAGATCGGTGGGGTGGCGGTGAACTCCCAACGTGCGAAACCGTCCTCGATGGGCGCGGGCGTCGGTTGCGCGGAGTTCGAGTAGACCTTCCAATCGGCCGGCGCGACGACGGTCAGCTGGAACGTGCCCTTCAGGTCGGGCTGTTCGAAGCACCCGTACATTCGGCGGGCATCGGCAGTCTCGAATTGGGAGTAGAGGTAGACACGTTCGTCGGCCGGGTCGACGAAGCGGTGCAGGCCCTCACCGGTACGCGAGAAGCGACACAGCGCCGTCACCGTGAGTTGGTGCTCGCCCTCGCTCAGATCGAGGGCGAGACGGCTGCCGTCGTGGGCGTCCACGTCCAACTGGACGCCGTCAAGCCAAGCGTCGATCAACTCGTCGGCGATCAGGTCGAGCCAGCTGCGTCCGGCGCCGCTGGCGAAGCGCACTGTGGAGGTGGACAGGAAGGTTGACGCGGGATCGGCCAGCGGCTCGTCGTCAAGGCCACGTCCGGTCAGGTCGACGCGCACACGGTAGGCGTGGGTACTGATCAGTCGGGAGCGAAGCTGCGCTTCTGCTCGAGTGATGTTAACCGGGTTGCTCATCGGGGTCTCCAAGTCGTCCGGCCGCACCTCAACTCTTCGGGCGGCACACTCCGAGGCTACCGTTAGCTGTTGACGAAGCGGCGTAGTCGGTATCGGACGCGCCGTAGTTGTGGCATCGGGGAGACTTGTCAAATGAATCATGAACCAAATGCGGATCAGCTGCAGATCGTGGACTTCTGGTTCGACCCGTTGTGTCCGTGGGCTTGGATGGCATCGCGGTGGATGCTCGAGGTCGAGAAGGTGCGCCCGGTACGAACCGTATTCCACGTGATGAGCCTGTCGGTGCTCAACGAGGGCCGCGACCTGGACGAGGACTACCAGCACGAGATGGACGCCGGCTGGGTCGGTTCGCGGACTGCGATCGGCGTCGAACGCGCCCATGGCAGCCAGGGGCTGCGCGAGTTCTACACCGCGATCGGCACGCGCTACCACCCGGGCCGCCAGACCAAGGGCGACATCGGCGTGGTCAAGGCGGCGTTGCGTGAGGTCGGTTTCGACGAGACCATCGCCGATCGAGCAGCTGACGGCGAGTGGGACGCGGAGCTGCGCGCGTCCCATATGGAGGGGATGGGCCCGGTCGGCAGCGAGGTGGGTACCCCGGTGATCCATATCAACGGCAAGGCCCTGTTCGGGCCGGTGATCTCGCCAGCCCCCAAGGGCGAAGCGGCCGGTGACCTGTTCGACGGTGTCAGCAAGGTGACCGCGGCCGATGGGTTCTTCGAACTCAAGCGAGCCCGCGATCGGGGCCCAATATTCGATTAATCCGTGTTTGACTTCCGCGTGGCTTCGTGAGTCTGCTCGCCTGACATCTAAAATCGGTCCTAGAATTGAGAACAGGCCTGCGGAGAAGAGGTGGAGATGTCTGCGGTCGAACATATCTACGAATCGGTGCCGCCTGCAAGGATCGCCCGTCGGGGCTATCTCGCCGAAGATGAAAGCGCTCACCATTTGCAGGTCGCCCCTCGACGCGCCCTGATCACCGACATGGTGGTGCCCGGTGCGGCATTCGGCCCCATCCCGGTCGTCCGGGAGAATCCTCGGCGACGGGCACCGATGCGGGCATTGCTCGACCGGCTGCTGATCGGGTTGGACGGCGGGGCACGTCGCGCTCTGGTTGATGCGGATGAGTTGTTGGCTGCCGAGTTGATCAGGCTGGCCGGGTTGGATCCGCGGTGGGGATTCCTGCAGTCTGCGCGGCCGGTCGACGGCGGCAGCGAACTCGACCACTGGGTGATCGGCCCGGGCGGACTCTACCTGCTCAATGCCAAGCATCTGCCCGGCTCGCGGCTGCGGGTGGTCGGTGACCGGTTCACCGTCGATGGCCGTGAGCAGCCATACGTCAGCGAGATCCGCGGCGAGGCCCGCCGCAGTGCCGACCGTTTCTCGTCAGCCACCCGCTGGGATGTCTCGGTGACCGGTGTGATCGTGCCCATCAACGACCGCCGGCTGGTGATCGAGCATTTCCCGGATGATGTGGCCGTGGTCGACCAAGTAGACGTGGCCAACTGGTTGGTCAATCGTCCCGAGCAGTTCAACAAGCGTCAGATCTTGGCGGCGTTCGGTGCAGCGCGTGAGAGCACCATCTGGAAGCCGAAGTTCGGCGTCTGAGCCGGAAACCGTACGAGGCTTGGCGGTTCGTCGGTGTGCCCTGCGATCATTGGCGCATGTCCGATGAAGAAGGCGATCTGACCGCATTGCAGACCAGCGATCAGCCCGAGGTGGCTGAGCCGGGACTGGCCGACCAGCATCGTTGGGCGGAGTTGGCCGACCTGATCGGTGAAGCCCAGGAGAGGTACTACGGGCGCGACGCGCCGACCATGTCGGACGCCCAATACGACGCTCTGATGCGCGAGCTTCAACAGTTGGAGGACGCCTTCCCGCAGCTGCGCACCCCGGACAGCCCTAGTCAGCGGGTGGGCGCCGCCCAGGCAATGACCGACTTCGCTCCGGTCACGCACCTGGAGCGACTGCTCAGTCTCGACAATGTCTTCTCGGCGGACGAACTCGCCGACTGGATGGCCAGGGTGCAGCGGATGCTGGCAGACGAGCAGGTTTCCTGGTTGTGTGAGCTGAAGATCGACGGACTGGTCGTCGATCTGGTCTACCGCGGTGGCCGTCTTGCCTCTGGGGCGACCCGTGGTGATGGCCGGGTGGGGGAGGACATCACCGGCAACATCGCAACCCTCGGTGATGTGCCGCGCACGTTGACCGGAGAAGCGGTTCCGGAATTGGTCGAGGTACGCGGCGAGGTCTTCTTCCCGATCTCCGGGTTCGCCGACTTGAATGCGGCGTTGGTGGCGGCCGGCAAGGCGCCGTTCGCGAATCCGCGGAACGCCGCCGCCGGGTCGCTGCGGCAGAAGAACCCCGCGATCACTGCATCGCGCCCACTGCACATGTTGGTGCATGGGATCGGCGCACACATCGGATTGCCCCTGGTGCGCCAGTCGCAGGCCTATGAGCTGTTGGGTGGCTGGGGTCTGCCCGTTCCGACATCCTTCCGAGTCGTAGGCAGCTGTCGGGAGGTGCTCGACTTCGTCTCGTACTACGGGGAACATCGGCACGACCTGAGCCACGAAATCGACGGCGTCGTGGTGAAGGTGGACGACCTGGCGCAACAGGCCGTGCTGGGGACCACCTCGCGGGCGCCGCGGTGGGCGATCGCCTACAAGTACCCGCCCGAACAGGTCAACACGAAGCTGCTCGACATTCAGGTCAATGTCGGACGCACCGGCCGTGTCACCCCGTTCGCAGTGATGGAACCGGTGCGGGTGGCGGGGTCGACGGTGTCGCGGGCGACGCTGCACAACCCTTGGGAGGTCGCCCGGAAGGGCGTGCTGATCGGCGACACGGTCGTCCTGCGCAAGGCCGGCGACGTAATCCCAGAGGTGCTGGGCCCGGTGGTCGAGCTGCGAGACGGCGACGAGTACCCGTTCGTGATGCCCACCAACTGTCCGGCCTGCGGCACCGAGCTTCGTCCAGAGAAGGAATCTGACAAGGACATCCGGTGCCCCAACTCGCGATCGTGCCCGGCGCAGCTGGTCGAGCGGCTTTTCGGCCTGGCGTCCCGGCAGGGCTTCGACATCGAGGCCCTGGGATGGGAGGGTGCGCGAGCGCTGCTGGCCAGCGGGGTGATCGACAACGAGGCGGGTCTGTTCGACCTCTCCGCGGACGACCTGCGACGCGTCCCGCTCTATACGCGGGCCGCGAAGAAATCAGACCCACCGGAGGACGTGGTTGAGGGGCGGGTGCTCTCGGCCAACGGGAGGAAACTGCTTGCCAACCTGCAGACCGCGAAGCAGCAGCCGCTGTGGCGCGTCCTGGTGGCGCTGTCGATCAGGCACGTCGGGCCAACCGCTGCGCGGGGGTTGGCGGAACGATTCGGCTCGATGGACGCGATCCGTGTGGCGTCTCTGGAGGAACTGTCGGGAACTGAGGGCGTCGGGCAGGTGATCGCCGAGGCTGTGCAGGACTGGTTCACCGAGCAGTGGCATGTCGACGTGGTGGGGCGCTGGGCGGCGTCCGGGGTGCGGATGGCGGACGAACCAGCCTCGAAGGCGGTGACGCTGCCGCAGACCCTGGCCGGGCTAACCGTGGTGGTGACCGGCAGCCTGGCCGGATTCACCCGGGACGAGGCGCAGCAGGAGATCGAGGCCCGCGGCGGGAAGGCCACCAGTTCGGTTTCGAAGAAGACCGATTTCGTGGTGGTGGGGGAGAACCCCGGCTCGAAGGCGGGCAAGGCCGAGGGGCTCGGGCTGCCGGTCTTGGATGAGAGCGCCTTCCGTGCCCTGCTCGCAGAGGGCCCGGACGCGCTGAAGAAGTGATCACGTTGGACGCTGACCTGGGTGAAGCGCCGACCACGAGGGTTCGGCCAGTTTGGCCGCATGGGTGACGGTGGGTCTGGGAGCATGGCTCCATGCGCGTTCACATTGGAACTGATCATGCTGCCTTCGAGCTGAAGGAGTACCTCGTCGAACACCTGCGGGCCGACGGCTACGAAGTCGTGGATCACGGCGCCGCCACCTACGACGCCCTTGACCACTACCCGGTCTTCATCATCCCCTGTGCCGAGGCAGTGGTGGCCGAGGCAGACCAGGGCTCACTGGGTATCGTCCTGGGAGGCTCGGGCAACGGTGAGCAGATTGCGGCCAACAAGGTGAAGGGCTGCCGGGCGGCCTTGGCGTTCAACGTCGAGTTGGCGCAATTGGGACGGGAGCACAACAACGCCAACTGTGTGGCGATGGGTGGCCGGTTCGTCACGCCGGAAGAGGGTCTGGAAATCGCTCGCGCCTTCCTCAAGACGCCCTTCTCGGGCAATGAGCGCCATCAGACGCGCATCGACATGCTGACCAACTACGAGGCGACTGGCTCAATCGAGGGCTGACCAGTCAGTCAGTGCACTGGCCGGGGTACTGGCGGGCCGGGCGGATGCGCGATCTCAGCGGCGGCGTCCGGCCAACTGGTCGAGCAGGGCAGGCAACGCGGCATCCGCGCGCTGCCGATCGGCCTTGGTCGGTTGCGCGACCTCACGCGCACGCAGGGCGCGGTCATGGTTGACCATTACCGTGATGCCGTCGCGTCCAAGCGATCTGGGCCGTCTCTCGGTCATCGTGTTCGCCTCCTCGGTTGCGAACAGTATCGCCCACCGCCGGCATGTTCGGGGAAGGGCGGCGGTCGTGAGCGGTGGTCGACGTCCAGTACACTAGGTCGGGTTGGTCTGCCACGGGGCGTAGCGTAGTGGCTAGCGCGCCTGCTTTGGGAGCAGGAGACCGCAGGTTCGAGTCCTGTCGCCCCGACCAGTTTGGCCTTACCCGGGGGCCACCATGAGTTCTGCCGGTGGGAACCGGCGAGCGTTCGATCGTCGTCCACACCACGACCAGTGGCCGTGGCGGGTCGAGATGTGGGGGTTCGCCCGTCCGTCACACCGTGGATGGGCTTGATCCTTGAACCAATCCGATCGGCAGGGCCGGGGCCTGCATGACGGGGGAGAGGGGTGCTGGGCGATGATCCTCGGCAGGCTTGGGCGCAGCAAGGCGATGACGTGGGAATCTGGGTCGGCACTTGGACAGTTGCGCGCCAGTGCCGTCCTGTCACCAGATGATGTGCTCGCACTGATGTCGACCCGCCGCACGGGGATCTCGACCAGACAGGCACAAGAGCGGCTCGACGAGTATGGCGAGAACGTCATCACCGTCGGGGTCCGCAACACCTGGTTGCTGAGGCTGGCGAAGAGCGTCGTCAATCCCTTCAACTCGATCCTGCTGTTGGTTGCTGCTGTCACCTATTTCACCGACATCGTGGCGTCGGCCAAGCCGGACTGGATCACGGTCGGGATCATCTTGACACTGGTCTTCTTGTCGAGTCTGGTCGCCTTCATCCAGGCCGAACGATCCAACGCGGCGGTCGAGGGACTGACTCGGATGGTCTCGAACACCGCAGATGTCTGGCGTGACGGTACGCTCATCGAGATACCGTTCCAGGAAGTCGTCCCCGGCGACATTGTTCGCTTGTCGGCTGGGGACATGCTGCCGGCGGACGTGCGTTTTCTGACCACCAAGGACACCTTCATCTCCCAGTCGGTGCTGACTGGGGAGTCCGATCCGGTGGAGAAGGCGAGCGAGGTGCCGGAGAAGCCATCCGGCACCCTCACCGATCTGCCGACGATCGGATTCCTGGGGACCGATGTGGTCAGTGGCAGCGCAACCGCGGTCGTCTTGGCCACGGGCACCCAGACCTACTTCGGCGCGATGGCCAAGACCCTGTCCGGGGACCGAGCGAAGACCAGTTTCGAACGTGGGATCGGATCGGTCAGCTGGCTGCTCATCCGCATGATGCTGGTCACCGTGCCAGTGGTCTTCCTGATCAATG
>ERZ1645192.1084-NODE-1084-length-22838-cov-13.850415_pt1 | contig 22838 bp, 18 predicted proteins | sample MGYA00575354_ERZ1645192 | MGnify/ENA primary metagenome ERZ1645192 (study PRJEB40844, sample SAMN11349763) | freshwater sediment metagenome | isolation source: river sediment | host: Sediment | place: India: Faizupur Khadar , New Delhi | collected 2017-02-21 ... | reverse complement strand
GTATCGGAGAGACCCGTCGATCGTGAGTTCGAATCTCACCAGCCCCACCTTTTTCTTCTCTGCGCCGCCAGGGCAAAGCCATGAGCTTTCTTTTGCTTGCGGGAGAATCTCCACAGCGTTTAAATAGCAACCGGGCCATCTCCTGGCGGGTGCCGAGATGTACAGAGATGTCATCACATTATGCTGGTCCATCAAAGAGGTCAACAAGAACCTCACCGACAGGAAGTCTACATCCGACTTATCCATAAAGTACCTTAAGAATGCCTGCCGTCTTTTAGCCGGCCACTTGCGGGAGATGAGCAAATCCGATCCCAGAGAGGCCATAGAGGTAATCGACAAAAAGGGAGGCAAGAAGTCCTTCGCCCTGGCTGAGGTGGCGGAGATGCTCTATGACACGCGAAAGATCATAGAGCTGAATCTGATAGACAACATAGCCGCCTGGGCCAAAGCCGGCCTTCCGGATTAACCGAGGAAAGAAGAATTTTTGCGCCTCAGAACTCATAGGGCTCATCACCGCATCAGAGAATGCATATCATCATCGGCGCTAGCTTAGACCATCTGTTGCAGGGCAGGTTAAATCAACCTTTCCGGGGCAAGCTCAGAGACGATGCCAGGGCAAGGTTCTTGCGATAGGCGCTCCAGCCATAAGGTATGATGCGACTTGGCGTGCACATCTCCATTGCCGGGGGCTTTGACCTCTCTGTGAGCCGGGCCCGGGAGAAGGGCTGCGACGCATTTCAGATATTCACCGCCAATCCTCGCGGCTGGAAGGCGAGGCCCATCTCCAGCGAGGCAGCAGAGCAATTTATCGCCGCGCGGCGGAGGGCGGGGCTTTGCCCGGCGGTCTCGCATATGCCCTACCTGCCCAACCTGGCCTCTTCGCGACCGGAGGTCTACGAGAGGTCGACAGAGGCCCTGATAGGAGAGATGGAGCGCTGCCGCATACTGGACATGGACTATCTGGTGCTGCATCTGGGAAGCCACCTGGGCGACGGCCGGGAGAAAGGCATCGACAGGATTGTTCATGCCCTGAAGACTGCTCTCTCTGCAGACCGTGGCCGGACGGTCCTCCTCCTGGAGAGCAGCGCTGCCAGCAAGAACGGCATAGGCGGGAGATTTGAGGACCTGGCGGCGATACTTGACCAACTGGCCGAAGAGGAAGGGGCAGGGCGCAGAAGGCTGGGCGTATGCCTTGACACCTGCCACCTCCATGCCGCAGGCTACGACCTGAGCCGCCCTGCCGCCCTGGATGCCACCCTGGATGAGTTCCAGGGGCTCATCGACCTGGATAGAGTGGCCCTGGTCCATCTCAACGACTGCAAGAGCGCCCTGGGATCGCATCTGGACCGGCACGAGCACATCGGCCTGGGCCGGATCGGGGAGGAGGGCATGCATGCCGTACTCTGCCATCCGGCCCTCTCATTGCTGCCCATGATCCTGGAGACTCCTGTGGACAGCCGTCGCGACGATGTGGGAAATATGCGGGAGGCAAGGAGGCTTGCCGGTATTGCCGGCACCAGCCAGGCCTCAGAAGGAGAAGAGTGTCTTTAAAACCAGCAGGAGAGCATCATTTGAAATGGGCTTGACCAGGTAGCTTCTCGCCCCCAGGTCGTAGCTCTTCTGAATATCCTGATCTTCATTGGAGCCGGTCAGTATGACCACCGAGATATCTTTGAACTTATCATCTTTTTTTATGCTCTTGAGCAGATCTATGCCGCTCATATCGGGAAGGTTTATGTCCAGAAGAATGAGCTGGGGGAGGTCGGCAGGAGAGCTGCTTTGCAGTATGGAGACGGCCTGCTTGCCGTCTGCTACAATGACCAGTCTCTTATCCAATCCGTTATGCCGGAGCAGCCTCTTTGCCGCCGCCGCATCCAGCAAATCATCCTCCACCATCATGATCCTAAATTCTTTATCCATACCTTCACCTAGAGCCTGCGCTCATCCCTGCCAATGACTACCTGAGGAGTTGTTGCACCTACCCACAAAAATAGTTTTCCCACTGAGCTGCGGGCCTGGCAGAGATGACGCCTTGGATCCCCTAAACCCGTTTCGCAATCCTGGTGTCCCTGCATCCCAGACGATGAACCGATATTTCATGAGCATCTGAATATTCAATATCCGTGGTAGTACTGATCTCAGTTCGGTGGGAGAAGGGTCTCCGGCCACTTCCACCCGGACCATCACATCCTGAATAAATCCTCTTCGCTCAGGAGCCTATTCACGCGCCGGCTGGATAGCAGAGCCACCCGGGATAGGGGCACATCCGCCTGCAGATCGTAGCCCAGCGCCTCGCCCAGTTCGCGCGAAAACTGCAGGATCTCCTCATGGCAGGGCATGGCCTCCCGGGACAGGCGGTCGCGCGAGCGGCCCAGGTGCATATAGGCTTTGACCTCCACGAAGTCCGGCTCGCCCTGCGCGATGATGCGGGCCCAATCGGCGGGCCGCTCCAGGTTCAGGCCGCGGGCGACCGTCAGTCGGACTACGCTCCGGCAGCGGTGCTCCCCCAGGACCTCCAGGCTTTGCAGTATGCGGGGCCACAGGTCCCTGGAGGGGCGGCAGACGCGGCGGTACAGCTCCTCATCGGGAGCGTTGAGGCTCATGTAGAGCTGAGTGGGGCGCAGCCCCTCCAGCACATCGGGATTGGTGCCGTTGCTGACCAGAAAGGACGTCATGCCCCTCCTCCTGATGAGGTCGAGAAGCTCCGCCAGGTAGGGATAGAGGGTGGGCTCGCCCATCAGAGAGAGGGCGACGTGCTTTGGCTGGCGCGCCTCAGCCAGGCGGGCCGGGTCGGTGGTCTTCGCCCCGCCGTAGCCGGAGAGAAACTTCTTCTGGCCGAGCAGGATGCCGTCCAAAAGGGGGCCGGGCTCCAGGGGCTCGCTGGCGGGCGCCGGTTCATCGATGGGCCTCCAGCAGTGCAGGCAGAGGTGATTGCACTCCAGAGTAGGCGTCATCTGCACGCACCTGTGGCTGGAGATGCCGTAGAAGTGGTGCTTGTAGCATTGGTCGCCGCCCCGCATGGCCCGATTCAGCCACAGGCAGGGCTTGACTGCTGCGCAGCCGACCAGGTGGTAGCCCTGGCGGGCGAGGATCTGGGCAGGCTGATTTTCCAAAGGCATAACGGAGGGAGATGGGGTGGAGAAGATAAAAAGGTGCTGATTCATACTGAAGAGATGTAGTGCGATTCGTCTGACTTAATCTATATTCAAACTGCAAAAGTGATAAATCCTGGCCCATCCAGGTAAATTTGATGCGAGCCATCCCACGGGTCCTGCCAATCTCTGACATTCGCTGGCGTCTGCCGCTCTATCTGCTGGCGTCCCTCTTTCTCTCCGCCCTTCTGCTCGCCATCCCGGCAGCCGCCCAGCAGGACGGCTTCGCGCCGCCTGCCCCGCAGAACTCGCCCCCCCGCCCGGAGGTCGCCGCCGCCGAGGTCCTGGCGGCGATCCAGTCGGGCGAGGCCGTGACCTACGACAATGTGACAGTCGCCGGCAGGCTGGACCTCGATGTCTCCGCCGGGCCGGTCAGCCGGCAGGTGAGCATTACCAATTCCCGTTTCCTGGGTCCGGTGAGAATTGAGGCCGCCACCTTCAGTGATAACCTTGACCTGCGCGGCTGCGTCTTTGAGGAGAATGTCAGCTTCATCAAATCCAGGTTCGATGGAGACCTGCGGCTGGCCGGGGCGGTATTTCTCAAGCAGGCCGATTTTGCCGAGGCCATCTTCGGCGGACCGGCCACATTTGCCTCCGCCCGCTTTCTCAAGGACGCTAGCTTCAGCAATGCCGAGTTTGACGGAGATGCCATCTTTCTGGATACGGGATTTGCCAGCGACGTGGACTTCAATTATGCCAAGTTCATGAGGACGGCCTACTTTTACAGCGCGTTCTTTGAGGATGTGAGATTCTTTGAAACCAGGTTCTCCGGCCAGGTGACATTCAGGTCTGTCCGCTTCTTCGGCAATGCTGAGTTTGCAGCCACCCGATTTGAGAGCGATGTCATCTTCCGCGACGCCCGCTTTTTGGGCGGCAGCACCTTCGGCCTCTCCAGCTTCGCCGGCATCGTCGACTTCGGAGGAGTGAACTTCAGCCAGACGGCCTTCATGGGCGGAGTAAAATTCTCAGATCTGGCCTACTTCACGGGAACCAGCTTCGGAGGTGACCTGATACTGGAGGAGGCGAGGCTTTACAGCATGCAACTGGAGAGCGCCTCGTTTGCAGAGGCATCGATGATCAACCTCAACAGCACCGACTTCAACAAGTTCGTGGTCCACTGGCCGACCATCCAGGACCGCCTGGTCTACAACGGCGCCGCCTACCTGGCCCTGGTCAAGAACTACAAGAGCCTGGAGTGGTTCGACGAGGCCGATGACTGCTACTACCAGTACCGCAGAGCCGGCCAGGACCAGGCCCCCTGGGGCTGGGGCAAGATATCGGATATCATCGCCTGGCTGTCCTGCGGCTACGGGGTGCGGGTGAGCTACACCGCCTTCTGGTGCCTCTTTACCATCCTCTTCTTCGGGGTGGTCTTTTGGGCGGGAAAGGGCATGAGCAAGTTCGAGATCGAGGGCATGGAGCTTCCCGGAGACACGCGCCTGTACCCCAGCAAGCGGGTCTCCTTCACCGATGCCCTGTACTTTTCCATCGCCATGTTCACCACCTCCCAGGCCCCCGTCAACACCTACCCAGTGGGGGTCTATAGACACCTGGCCATGGCGGAGGGTATCCTGGGCTGGTTCTTCCTGGGGCTCTTCGTGGTAGTGCTCAGCGCCGTGCTCATCCGCTAGAGGATGCTTCCGGAAAGGTTGATATACGTGCTGAGTATACGAATGGGCGGACAGGGCGCGTGGCCTAGTCAGGATAAGGCGGCAGCCTCCTAAGCTGTAGATCGGGGGTTCGAATCCCCCCGCGCCCGCTCATTTTGTGCAGGCAGATTTGTGTTTTTATATGAAGAGTTTTTTCGTCTCTGTGTCTCTGTTCCTCTGTGGTTTAGTTTGGTAAGTAGCTGAAGATTAGCCTACTGCTACTGAACAAAACCACAGAGACACAGAGGCACAGAGATGAGATTTAGGCCTGAAAGACAAACGGCTCAAATCAAGCATATCAAAAAGCGAGGAGCCAAAAATAGTGTTCAGGGGACGATCTTGGATATCCCCAATTCCAGTATATCCTCGGCCCCCGACCTCTTGAGCCGTGGTATGAGCAGATTGACCACACCTCTGTCCACCACAGTCTCCACGGCATAGTAGCCTGAGTTGTAGAGCTTGGAGATGGTGGGATTCTTCATGCTGGGCAGCATGGCCATAACCTCCTTCATGGCATCCTCAGGCACATTCATCTTCAAGAGAACCTTCTCCTTGGCCCGGATCACAGCAGAGAGCAGCGTCTCAACCGCCTCAATCTCCTCGCGCTTGGCCGGGTCGGCCCAGCTCTTCTTGTTGGCAATCAGCTCCGATGTGGAGCGGAGCATGACATCTATGATCTTCAGGCCGTTCTTCTTGAGAGTGGAGCCGGTCTCTGTCAGGTCGACCACCACATCAGTCAGCTCCGGGACCTTGGCCTCCGTGGCACCGAAGGAGAACTGAATCTCCACGGGAATTCCCAGCCCCAAAAAGAAGGACTGGGTGAGATTGGGATACTCGGTGGAGACGCGGCTGCCCGGCTTGATCTCTTTTGCAGAGTGGATGTCCAGGCTCTCCGGAACCGCCACCACCAGCTTAACCATGCCCGGCCCCTGCTTGCCGTAGTACAGCTCGGTGACCCGCGAGACCACCGCTCCGGACTCCATGATCCAGTCGGTTCCGGAGATGCCCAGGTCGAAGTAGCCCTTGGCCACATACCCCGGTATCTCCTGGGGGCGCAGTATCTTCACCTTGCCTATGCGGGGATCGTCGATGCGGGCGTTGTACTCCCGCTCCGTCCTCTTGACCTGCAGCCCGGCCTGCTCGAAGAGCTGTAGGGTCTGATTCTGCAGGCTGCCCTTGGGAATGGCAATGTCTATCATCCTGGTCATCTGGCTCTTTCAGAACATATTTTTGTCTTGTGGTTGACCCCTAGCCCGTCCCGGCTCCCCAGCAAATGCATTTGGCCGATCCGGCCCTAACAATATTTATAAATAACTACAGCAATACTCATGTGCAAAGGGGAGCGGAGCTAATGGCATCACTCATCATCTCGGACACCCACTTCGGGTCGGATGCTTCAAGCCTGCATGATCCGGCCAGGGTGGAGCAGCTCATGCAGGAGGTGGAGCAGTATCAGAGCGACTGCCAAGAGGCCCTGCTCCTGGGAGATATATTCGACTTCTGGAGGGCCCGCCCGGAGTGCGCTGTCAGGGGAGCCTTGCCCCTTTTCAGCCGGCTGAAGGAGGCCGGGCTGAAGATTCGCTACATAGTGGGTAACCACGATCATCACCTTGTGGTGCAGAAGCATGAGGAGGAGTTTTTGGAGAGGGCGGCCCGCGGCGACATATTTCCCGTCTATACCCCGGCCCTGCGCTGGAAGCAGACATTCGCGGGCATAGATATGGAGATGCTCTACCCCTGCTACAGGAAGATCTGCGCCGACAGAGCATTCCTCTTCACCCACGGCCACCACCTGGACGGCATCCAAAACCTCACCCTCCAGCTCATGGAGAGGATGCGCCGGCTCTCCGGAGAGGAGATCCTCCCTGCTGATCTGGAGATGATGATGACATATGCCTACGAGAGCATCTACCGCTCCGCCTGCATCGGAGAGATGGTCAGCCTGGAGGACTTCATCTGGAAGGCATCGGGCCTCTTGCAGAGGTTTACCATGGCCGTCTTCTCCCAGCAGCACCCGTCATCGGTGCAGGGCCAGTACGATGCTATTTTGCAGTTCATTCGCGACCGCCATCTGGGAAGAGTGGACTGCTTCGTATATGGCGATACTCACCGGGCAGGCATATTTCAGAGAAGGGACGGCCCGCTCGCCGTCAACTCCGGCTGCTTTACCAGAGAGATAGAGGGAAGATCCATAACGGCGAAGCCCGGCTCTAGCTTTTTATCGGGAAGCCAGACGCCGGAGACCTATCTGCTCCTGGACGAATGGGGTCTTGCCCTGAGACAACTGGGCCAGGACAAGCCGCTCTTCCTCTGTGAGCTCTTCTAGCCCGGCCAAACCTATTTCATCCAGTATCCACTAATTCCGGGATATGTTTGAGGCGAAAGAAGAGTCCTGGGCCCTGGAGGTCGTGAGAAGCCTGTTTGACATGCCCTCAGAGGAGCTGATAGAGATTGGCGATATGGTCAAAGAATCGCTATTTGATCCCAGCACGGGCAGCAAAGAGGAGGCTGTGGCCAAAATAAAAGCTGCGTCAGAGGGATTGTCGCAGGAGAAGCTGATCATCGCCGGCATGTTCCTCTCCGGCCTGTTGCGCTGCAAGCTGGCCCAGGATGCGGGAGGGGTGGGCGGCGAAGGTGGCAATGCCTGCGGTCAGCCGTGCGGCGAAGACTTCGGACCGGAGCCTGGTGCAGAGGGGCAGGGAAGAGAGATCTGAATGGCTCAGGCGTCTCCAGACGGATAATGAAGGCCAGGGCAATGGCTGGCGGGAGGAGCGGGAGGAGCAGCGATGATGCCACCTGGAAGAGGGAGATCAGAGGCATAGTCGAAGCCCTGCTGGCCGGGCAGGTGGCAGGCGAAGCAGAGATTGAGGCGAAGAAGAGGGACGTCTCCGCCCGCCTGGGACTGTCCTCCCTGCCCAGCAATGCCGATATCCTGGCAGCGGGAAGGCCGGAGGAGAGGCACCGCCTCAAGATGCTGGTGCGAAAGCCCACCCGCACTCTATCCGGCGTGGCGGTGATAGCGGCCATGACCGCCCCGGCAAGGTGTCCGCACGGCATATGCGTACCCTGCCCCGGCGGCATCTCCTGCCCGTCCCCGCAAAGCTACACCGGCCGCGAGCCTGCCGCTCTGCGGGCGGCTCAGCATGACTACGATCCTTACCGGCAGGTGTGGGCTCGCCTCTCCCAACTGGAGGAGATAGGCCACCGCCTGGACAAGTCGGAGCTGATCATCATGGGTGGGACCATCACCTCCCGCCCCCTGGGCTATCAGCACTGGTTTGTCAGCCGATGCCTGCAGGCCATGAACGACTACCCATCAAACCGTCCGCCGGCAGAGGGCCGATCACAAGCCCGATTTCGCTCTTTTGATGAAGAGGCGGCGGCCAATGAGACCGCAGCCGTCAGAAACATCGGCACCACATTTGAGACCCGCCCCGATTACTGCCGCCCCCAGGACATCGACAGGATGCTGAGCCTGGGAGCGACCAAGGTGGAGCTGGGGGTGCAGAGCACCAGGGACGACCTGCTGCAGGGCATGAAGAGGGGCCACAGCGTGCAGGACTCTGTCCAGGCCGCGGCCAGGCTGCGGGAGGCGGGCCTCAAGGTGGGCTTTCATATGATGCCGGGGCTGCCCGGCTCCACGCCTGAGATCGACCTGCAGGTCTTTCTGGAGCTGTTCTCGAACGATCGCTTCCGACCCGATTACCTCAAGATCTATCCCACACTGGTGGTGGAGGGGACGGAGCTGCACCGCATGTACTGCCGGGGCGACTACTCTCCGCTGCAGGACGGTGAGGCAGCGGAGCTGGTCTCCCGCATAAAGGAGGTCCTGCCCGGATATGTGCGGCTGCAGAGGGTGCAGAGGGACATACCCGCGCCGCTCATCCTGGCCGGCGTCAAAAAGTCCAACCTGCGCCAGTTAGCCCAGCAGCGACTGCAGGCCCGGGGAGGGCGCTGCCGATGCATCCGCTGCCGGGAGGCGGGGCTGCTCCATGTCACCCACGCCGAGGTCTCCCTCCGCCGCGAGACCTACCGGGCAGCGGGAGCGGAGGAGCACTTCCTCTCCTTTGAGGGGCAGGACGGCACACTGGTGGGATTTCTGCGGCTGCGCCTCTCGGAGCTGGCCCGGGTGAGGGAGCTACACGTCTACGGGCCGATGCTGCCCATCGGCAGCCGGGCAGAGGGCTGGCAGCACCGCGGCTTTGGGGAGAGGCTGGTCCAGTCGGCGGAGGAGCTGGCAAGGGACGCGGGCTACACCAGCCTGCAGATCACCAGCGGCATCGGTGCCAGGGGCTACTACCGGCGGCTGGGATACGGGCTGACCGGGCCGTATATGACAAAGGGGTTGGCAGACGCCGAAGTTCGCAAAACTGGAAAGGAAATCGAGGGAAGAAGTGTTCACCACAACCGTTAAATACCGCCCATCAGAGATGCATTTCGATCTGAGGAATTACAATATGCGTTGGCAAGGCAAATTCGGAAGGAAGCCCACCGGGGGAAAGCTGATTCCCGCCAGGGGCAAGAGAAAGTATGAGATCGGCAGAGAGCAGAGCGACACCACCATAGCCGCAGTCCGGGTCAAGAAGATCGAGGCCAAGGGCGGAAACCAGAAGATGAGAATGCTGCGGGGCGACATGGCCACAGTAGCCGACCCCGTGACCGGCAAGTCCAAGATCGTCAAGATCGAGACTGTAAAGGACAACAAGGCCAATCTGCACTACATGAGAAGGAGCATTCTGACCCATGGAGCCGTCATCAAGACTGAGATGGGGGATGCCAGGATCACCAACCGGCCCGGCCAGGACGGCGTCATCAATGCCGTGCTGCTGCCCGCCCAGTAAATTTTCCTTTTGATGTTCATAGTCTTCCGGTGTGCCTGCGGCAGGCACCTCTATGCCCCCAAGGAGAGCAAGACCAGATCCTGCCCCTGCGGCAAGAGAAATAGCCTGGCCAGGGTCAGGATTCTCGGCCAGGCTGAAGACGCCCGCGCCGCCGGAGATATGGTGAGAAGGCTGCAGACGGGAGAGCACGGCCTGACCGGATTTCACCCGGCCGGGCGGTAGCCGTCATTTCAATATTTATAGAAAAAGGTCTCCGTTCCGAGGGCAAGAGCCATGGCCTCATCGCACAGCGCCGTGTACAGGCCGCCCTGCAGCCATCCCACGCCGTGGGATTAAATAGGTGGTGGGAGCAGAGAGACCGGATATATGACCATCCTAGTGGGCTGTAGCGGCTGGTCCTATGACGACTGGACCGGCAGGTTCTATCCCCATTCCCTGGCCAGGAAGAGGGGCGAGTGGCTGGTCTACTACTCCCGCTTCTTTCCCACAGTCGAGATCAACAGCAGCTTCTACCAGCCACCGGGAGAGCGCCAGGTTGCCACCTGGATCAAAAAGGGCCAGGCACTGGGTACAGGCAAATTTGAGTTCTCCCTAAAGATGCCCCGCACAGTGACCCACATCTGCATGGTGCAAAAGGATGCGAAGGAGGCCGCCTCCTCCGCCCGGGCATTTGAGCAGACCTGTGCTGCCCCTCTGCACCAGGCCGGGCTCCTGGGTTCGGTGCTGCTGCAGCTCTCCCCTTATTTTATAGCCAGCCCTGAGAATCTGGCAGTTATCAGGGAGGTTCTGGATGCCCTCCGCCCGGAGGAGCATTCCTATGCCGTGGAGTTCCGGCACAACTCCTGGCGGGATAGGGTGACGGGAGCGATAGGCCAGCCCGTCAGCCGGCTCCTGGCGGAGAAGGGCGTGGCAGAGGTGCTGACGGACGGGCCAACTGCGCCCCCCCATCATGCCGGCACGCTACAACCTGGCCGCTATTCGTCCTTTGCTGATATGGCCTCGGCCGGGATTTCCGCTCCACCAGGCAGCGGCCAGGGCGCAGGCCACGCTTACATCCGCTTTCACGGCAGAAACTGCGACCTGTGGTTTGGCAGGGAGAAGGAGGAGGGCGACTTTCGCCTCAATCGCTACGATTACCTCTACAGTAAAGAAGAGATCCGGGATTGGGTGCCGCGCATAAAGGCGGAGGAGATCAGAGCGGACCGGGTGAGAATCTACTTCAACAACCACGCCCGGGCCAAAGCAGTGAGAAATGCCTTTCAATTGATGGATATGCTGGCCCTGCCCCATGAAGAGAAGAAGATCGATCTTCAGAACCAGTACCGCCTGGGAAGCTTCTAATGGGAGTCTTAAGCTCATGCGCCTGAAAGAGAGATTGAGGGGTGCCGTGCCTGAGGATCTGCTGCAGAGGCTGCCTGGCGGATTTCACATCATCGGCGACATCGCCATATTGAGCATTCCCGCGGAGCTGGACGAATACAGGGGGGTGATCGGCCAGGCCGCCCTCTCTTCGGGAAAGGGCATCAAATCAGTCTTCAACAAGACAGGAAAGCTACACGGGGAGCGGAGGGTAGCAGGCCTGGAGCTTTTAGCAGGCCAGCCGGGGACGGTGACAGTGCACAGGGAGTTTGGCCACCTCTATTGCCTGGATGTGGCGGAGGTCTTCTTCAGCAGCCACCTCGGCTATGAGAGGAGGAGGGTGGCATCTTTAGTGCAGGCGGGGGAGACGGTCCTTGTCCCCTTTGCGGGAGTGGGTCCCTTTGCCGTGCCCCTGGCGGCGCGCGGAGCGAGAGTGCTGGCCCTGGAGAAGAGCCACAGAGCATGCCTCTTTCTGGCGGACAACGCCCGACTCAACCGGGTCGAGGATGGGATGGCTATAGTCAACGGCGATGCCCTGCAATCAGCGCGCCTGCTGAGAAGGCAGTTTGACAGGGCAGTGCTGCCCGCGCCCTACGGCCTCACGGGGGCCCTGGAGGCGGTGCTGCCCCTGGTGAAACGTGGCGGGTGGCTGCATTTCTATACATTCGGAAATCCGCTGCAGATCGAGCCGCTGTTCAGCCATTATGAGGATCTGGGCCTGTCGATAATGAATTGCAGGCGCTGCGGCAATATCGCCCCCCGAGTCAGCCGCTGGGCCTTCGACATGAAACGAAATCCTTAAATACGGTGATTGACGTAAAATATACTTGGCAAAGGTCGAAGACTCATTTCTTTCCCAAGCGCAGGACTTTTGCCTCCCTCCTAATTACATCACTTCAGAATTCATAAAGCGCCGCTCACCACCGCCAGGGCCAGGGCGAAGATGCCCATCAGGCTGAGGGGCAGAGTATATGCCAGTGCCGTCTCCTTGAGGCTGGCCCCGGTAGCGCTTTTGACCAGCCAGAAGAAGGGATCGGTGACATAGGAGAGCATGAAGGCCCCGGCGGCGATGAGCAGGGCCAGGGTTTCGGCGGGCAGGGGATAGCCGGCCAGGACCTCTGCCGCCAGTGCCGACGTTACCACCCGGGAGCCCTGGGCCAGCTCCAGGGCGGCGGAGAGAAGAAACGGCAGCAACAGGACCGGCAAAAGCTGCTCCTGCCGGAGGATCTCCCCGGACAGATCGCTTCTCGATACCACATAGCCGAATGCTCCCGCACCGCACAGGTCCAGAAGTATCACCCCCGACCTTCGCGAAGCGGCATGAATCAGTTCCTGCATCTTATCTCTCTGCCAGACCAGTCCCAGCAGCGCCCCCAGCAGCAGCGCCATTCCAGGGTCGGTGAGAATGGCAGAAGCCGACCGAAAGGGGGCCGCTGCGCTGCTGCCACCCAGGCTCAATTTCGCGGGTACCGCCAGATCGACCAGAGCGCCGGCCAGCATGAGGAGCAGCGGCAGAAGCAGAGGAGCCCAGGCGCGAATGCGGCTGATTTTGAGGGGGATAGGCTGCAAAGCGGCGGCCTGCGCTGCCGGGCCGCTCCCGCCTTTCTCCGCCCTTTGCACCGGTTTGTCCTCGCGACCTGCGGCCAGCACAACTCTTCCATCCGCTCCTGCCTGCAAGGGGATATAGCGCATTATGAGACAGGCAACGGCAAAGAGTGCAAAAGAGATGGGAATGGCCCTGTAGAGGAGGCCAGACGGGCTGGCCGGCAGAGAGGAGGACAGGGTGATCATGACCGGAGAGGGATACAGGAGGTTGAAGGAGATGATAGAGCAGACGGCGGTCATGAAGAGGGCCCTCTTTTCTTCGAGGCGGGATGAAGCATTCGTGGCTGCCATCCCCCGCACTACGGGCTCTAAAATCATGAAGGCGGTGATGCTGCACATCACGGGAAGGGAGATGAGAAATCCGGCTGCCCCGCTGGCGATCAGGCTCCTTTTAGCCAGCCGCGAGAGATCAGAGACTATCCTCTCCAGGCTCCCCGTCCTGCGAAGGTATTCTGCCAGCAGAGCCCCTCCAACTATCACCAGGGCCAGTGAGGAGAACATGCGGGCCAGGCCGGTGGATATGTAGCCTAAAAGCTCCGGCCCCATGCCGGAGAGAGTCCCGAAGAGTAGCGAGGCCATGATCAGGCTCAGAAAAGGCCCCAGCCAGGGGATGATGATGCTGGCAGCAATTACGGAGAGGAGGAAGGCAAAGAGGGGATCCATGCTGTCAGCCATATACCCCTGGCTATAAATTGGTAATTATGACGCCACCCGCCTAATCCAGGGCCACCTCCGAAACGCATTTATAGGTAGAAATATAAAAAAGACCGAGAAGGGATTTAGTCTTAACTGACTGGGCCGGGATCGCAAAACCGCCATCCTGGCAAGGGATTCTTGGCAGAGGGATATCAAGGGAGTAGCATGAGGAGAGGTAGCTTTGGGCGCAGACTACCTCGGGGGAGTCTTGGCTTTGAGGGCGGTCAGGCACTCCTGGGAGTAGCCGTGTTAATGGTTATTCTAGTCTCTTCTCTGCTCTACCTGTTTCCCGATATTCTCTCCAGTTCGATTCCTTCCGATTCTTCATCTTCCCAATCCGCTACTTCCTTTGAGATGGATATGGCCCTCCATGTGCTCTCCTATGATAACAGCGCCGGCAATCCCGCGAATTCCGCTCCCTCACCCCTCTCCGGTATCTCACCCCAGACTCCTGCCGGGGCCCCTGATTCAGCCCTTCCCGCCACCTCCTCCTTCACCACGCCCACCCAGGAAGAGGAGAGTTCTGCCTCTTTGCTGGCCACAGTGCGTGTCATGTCCGACCTCAGCGAGGTCTGCCTGGAGAATACCGGACCTGATGATCTGCACAATGTGGTGGTCGCGGCAGGGGGCAGGACGCTGGGCACCATCTCTGAGCTTGTGCCCGGTGAAAAGAAGGTCCTGGCCCTGGCCGGAGGGCAGCAGGACCTGGCGGTATCCGCTCAGGATCCAGAAGGCAGGAGGGTTATCGCCCGGGTCCAGCACATCCCTTCCGAGGGCCAGGGCAGCGCTGCCGCTCCGGCCCCCCTGCCCAAACAATCCGCCCCCCTGCCAGCGCCACAGCCTGCATCCGCCCCAAGCGATGAGGTCCTGACAATCAAATCCGTCCCTGCATCCAACAGCCCCCTTGAGATCAGCCTCTCTGCCAACAGGTCGGAGGGCCTGGCAGGCCAGATCGCAGGCTACAGATGCATAGCCAAAAACGCCGGAGGCCAGGAGCTATCCGAAATCATTATCCATTGCGGAGGGAGGATGGCCTCCACCAGGTATCTGCCTCCCGGAAAAGAACTGGTGCTGGAGGGCGCTTTTGCTATAGAGAACTGCACCACCCTCTCCGCCACGGCAGAGGCCAGGGACGGGCGGGGCAATTCCTACCGCAACAATACCTCCCTGCCCATCTGGATGAGATCCTCCCGCCTCAATCTGTCCGTCTCCGCTCCCAGGTATGCCCACCGGGGTGAGAGCATACCTGTGCAGATTCGCATGGAAAACCGGGGCGATGACGACCTGGCCGGACTGACGGTACAGTACGGATGGGGCGGCAAGGAGGAGATCGCTCTGCTTCCCGCAGCAGGCAAGAAGGATCTGAGCAGGGAGATGGTTGCCGGCCAGAGCGCCGCCAATATCACCGTCTCCGGGCGGGATGAAGAGGGCAGACTGGTTTATGCATCATTTCATCCCAGGATTGAGGTCCTGTCCTCCTCTCTGCAGATTCAGGCCGATCCGGCTTTGGTCAATGTCTATCCCGGCCAGCCGGCTGAGGTGGGCTGGATACTGAAGAACACCGGACAGGAGACGCTGAGAAATATAACCCTGGAAGGCGACGGCAGCCGGCGCATCCTCAAGGAGCTTTCTGCCGGCAGTTCTGTGAGGATGGCGGCCATCTACAGCAAAGACAGCACATCATGGATCAATGTCACTGCCAAAGGAAGCGACGCAATGGGCTTTGAGACAACTGCAGAGGCGGGCGTTCTTATAAAAGCAGTCGCTCCAGGCATCAGCATCAAGCTCATGCCCTCACAGATCGAGGCCTGCCCGGGAGAGAAGGCGGCAACAGACGTCCTGATCACCAACACCGGAGACGATCCCCTCCAGGACGTGCGCCTCAGGCTCAATGGCAGCCTTATCTCCAACCTGGGGGATATCGGACCGGGCGAGTTTCGGGTCGTGCAGAGCCAAACAGCTATATATGGCAATTGCAGCCTGAGCTTTCTGGCAGAGGGCAGGGACTCTTTGGGCAGGCTGCAAAAGGCAGAGGCAGCCGCCCAGGTGGAGGCAGTGGTCGCAGCCCTCAAGATCTTCGCCGGAGCCTCGCCTTCGGCAGTCTCTGCCGGGGAGAGCTGCCGCATCTCCTGCACTGTGGCCAACACGGGCAAGGTGCCGCTCAACAGCATATTCGTAATCAGCAAGCGTCTGGGGCCGCTTGGCAATATCGATTTCCTCTCCCCCAAGCGGCAGATGACCATCGCCTCAGAGAAGACTGTCAATGAAGAGCTGCAGGACGTGATAACTGCGGAGGGCTTCACCGAGGACCGAAAGCCTGTGCGGGCCACATTCAACCTGAAGGTGGGAGTGCTCAGGGCGGGAGAGACGCCGGTGGAGGATGTGCCCGGACCCGGCCCGCAATACGACCTGGATATGTCCCCGGTCAACATCACCTACGGCAATGTCTCCTTCTCCTTCAACCTCCCTGAGCAGGAGCAGACGGAGAGGCAGGTCTCGGCAACGATCGCATCAGACATCGACAGGGCTTCTGACCGGCAGAATGAGGGGGTGCTGGAAAGGATCGAAGGCTTCTTCGACTACGTGGAGAGGCTGTTGGGCCTGTCGGAAGGCGAGGGCGGGCAACAGGGATCAGAAGATGGCTCTGCCAAAGACAGCAGTTCGACTGCGATTGATTCAGAGAGTCACGCCGCCCGGCAGTTTGCGGCAAAGGACGCCTCCGACCAGGGCAACTATGAGCTTTCCATTGAAGGGGTGAAGGGCTCGGAGCACGGGGCCATAACCATTCTCGATGTCAATGCCCAGCCCACTCAGCCGGCGGCGAACGAGCCGGTCAAGATCACAGTGCACCTCCAGTGCCCGCAGGGGGTCAAATCGGCCAGCGTCAAATACGGACTGTCCGACCTGCCCCTCACCAAGCAGGATATGCTCAATGTGGACCGGGTCTATGACTGCCCCCTCTCCCTGGATTCGGGAGATGCAGTGGACGGATACTGGAGCGGCACCATCCCCGGCCGGGGGGCAGGAGTCTACATGCCTCTGTCCGTCTGGATCTGGGATGGTGAGAGCAGCACCGAAGGAGGTCCCTACCTCATCCACTGGAGCACAGTAAGCTCCACCGCAGCATCGACTGCCGCTGCCCCCAGTGCAAACGGCATGCTCTTCATAGAATCGACATCAGTCAAGGGCAGAGGCGAGGTGGCCATCAAGGACACCATTCAGGGCAGTACCATGCGCTTCAACGAGAAGATCACGGGCAACGGCTCCATCAGCCTGGAGACGGTGCGCTGTATAGACCGCAGCAGTTCCGTTGACAACTTCACAGAGAAGAAGGACCTGGTCTTTACTGGCGGCAACCTCAAAGGCCATCAGTCGGTGGAGTCGCCAAGCTTCCACGGCGGCATGGGAGCTGCAGTCACCGAGAGGTACAACCTGACCCATGTGGACCGGAGCGAGACGGCCAGCGTCAGCAGCAAGAATTCCGCCAACAATACCCTCTCCTTCCAGACGGAGCAGGCATTCAACGGCACCTGGAACATCCAGACCAAGTACGCCAAGTTCTACAAGAAGATCAAGGCCGATCAGCAGTACGCCGGATCATTCCAGACCCAAAAGGAGATCAAGTTCGCAGATGCGGGACAGAGGCAGTGACCAACAGAATCCTCTGTGGTGAAAACGTCGTTAGCCATCCGATTAAGTTATGGCAAGAGAGCGGAAAAAGAGCCTAAGAGTTGCCCCTTCCCGCCCGCGAGGCCCTCTGCCAGACGTCCTCGTAGATGTCTATGGACTCGATGTGATTGTGCATGTTTATCCTGTGCTGGACGTCCGCCGCCCTCAGCCTCTTCTCCATGGAAAGGCGCAGCATCTCCTTGGCCGACTCATGCAGCTCCTCAGCCTCCTGCCACAGCCGCTCTGCCTCAACGGCGTCTGTCTGCCGGCTCTCCACAGAGAGCGCCCGCAGATCCATCTCTTTCTGCAGGGACAAATCGTGCTCCCTGGCCAGCCTCTCCGCCTCGGCCAGCAGCTCCTCGACCTCTGCCTGCATATCCTCCACGCTTCTGGTCACCAGATCCTTCTCAGAGAACATCACTATGCCTCCAGCATATTCAGAAATAATTGATGAACGCGAGTGTCTTCCGTCAGCTCGGGATGAAAGGCCAGCGCCAGCAGATTGCCCTGCCGGGCGGCCACAATGGCTTCGCCCACTCTGGCAAGCACCTCGACATCCGGGCCGGCACGGCCTATGGCCGGGGCGCGGATGAAGACCGCACGGTAAGGCCTGTCCAGCCCCTTGATATCCAGGTCAGCCTCGAAGGACTCCCTCTGCGGCCCGAAGGCATTGCGGCTGATCTGCGTGTCCATCAGGCCCAGTGTCCTCACCCGTCCGTCGCCCTGCACCTCCCGGGAGAGCAGCACCAGTCCGGCGCAGGTGGCCAGGATGGGCTTGCCCTCCTTGGCTGCATCCACCAGCTCCTCTGCCAGGCCGGAGCGCTCCAGTTGCCTGGAGATGGCTGTGCTCTCTCCGCCGGGAAGAGCCAGCGCCTGGCACTCTCTCATCTGGCCGGGCCGCCGGACCTCTACCACCTCACCTCTGCCGGATAGAGCCCTCTCCAGGGCCAGGACATGCTCAGATACATCACCCTGCAGAGCCAGGACGCCGATGCGCAGCACTTACCAGCCCCTGGTTTGCAGCGTCTCCCCTTCCGGGATGCTGGCTGCGTCCAGCCCCTTCATAGCCGTTCCCAGGCCCTTGGATACACCGGCCAGGTGCTTGGCATCATCGTAGTGATGGACGGCCTCTACAATGGCATGGGCCATGGCGGCGGGATTCTCCGACTTGAATATCCCTGAGCCCACAAATACGCCGTCTGCTCCCAGTTGCATCATCAATGCCGCATCTGCGGGCGTTGCCACTCCTCCGGCGGCAAAGTTGACCACCGGCAGCCGCTGCATAGTGGCGCACTCCCTGACCAGATCAATGTCGGCTTCAATCTCCCTGGCCACATTCATCAACTGCAGATCGTCCATGCCCTTCAGGCTCCTGATCTGACCCAGGATCATCCTCATGTGCAGCACCGCCTGGCTGACATCACCGGTGCCTGCCTCGCCCTTGGTCCTGATCATGGCTGCTCCCTCTTTGATGCGCCGGCAGGCCTCTCCCAGGTTTCGAGCACCGCAGACGAAGGGTATGGTGAATTTTGTCTTCTCGATGTGAAACTCATCCGCAGGGGTGAGCACTTCGGACTCGTCCACCATGTCCACGCCTAAAGCTTCCAGTATCTGTGCTTCCACAAAGTGGCCGATCCTGGCTTTGGCCATGACGGGGATGGTCACGGCATCGATGATGGCCCCGATTATTGCCGGATCGGCCATCCTGGCCACGCCGCCCATCTTCCTGATGTCCGCAGGAACGGCATGAAGGGCCATTACAGCCACGGCGCCCGCCTCCTCCGCGATCACAGCCTGATCCGGAGTGGTGACATCCATGATGACGCCCCCCTTCTGCATCTTTGCGAAACCGCGCTTTAGCAGTTCCGTACCAAATCGAAGATTTTCAAGCTCCATGAATTGCCCCAAATGCTATTAAACGGGAGGCTAATGCGGAGAGGATAAATAAACTTTGCCCCGCCTGCCTTCGATGGATATAAAAAAACAAAAGCATGCACGGGCCTCTCCGCTTGCACCCCGCGCATCAACTATAGCTTTCTCATGGCATATAGTTTTCGTAGATGTATATATCTTTGTCTCCGCTGCGGTTGTCCTCCCAGACAATCCTTCCCGTCCTTATGCGCGGCCTGGTCTGATCTCCCCCGTCGGTGCAGATGGCCTTCTCCCTCTGCACATTCAGGTCATAGACATAGAGATCCCAGTTGCCGTTCCTGCTGTCCTGCCAGACGATCACCCCGTCTTCCACATCTGGATAGCTCTGATCAGCCAGATCGCTGGTGATCTGCGTCTCCCGGCTGGAGTTCAGGTCGTAGGCGTATATGTCCCAGTTGCCGTTCCTGTTGTCCTGCCAGACCACAGTACGCCCGTCCGTTGCCGCATTGATCTGGTCGGCGGCGTCGCTGGCCAGTGGCAGGGCGCTTGCATCCCCCTGCTTTTGCAGGTAGATGTCCCAACTGCCCTTCTTGTTGTCCTGGAAGACAACATACTCTCCCCCAGCCCGGGGATTTATGCCGTTTGGCGGATAGTCGGGAATGTTCTCCTTCTCATAGAGCGGCCTGGTATAGACCATCCATCCGAAGTAGCTCTTGCGCAGATATGCCAGGTACTCATCGCTCAGGGACACGGGGGTGGCATTCTCCAGTCCGTAGATCAGCTCCGTCGAATTTTCAATGGATATATCGAACGTCCGGACGGACCAGTAGTCTTCGATACGGTACTGGTTGAGGGGATTTCTGGCCACCCAGGCGATGATGCTTCCCTGAATATCCGGATACATATCCTGATAGGGTGTGGCCGCCAGGGGCAGCTCAAGCTCCTGGTTGAGGCTGTAAACATAAATATCCGGTTCAGATGTGCGATTGTCCATCCAGACCACATAGTAGCCCACCTGGTCGTTGCCGCCAACTACAGGACGGCTCTGCTCTCCGGGTGCTTTGCAGATGACGCTGCTCTGCCCGGCGGCAACAGCCACTGAACGCGGCCTGCCGGTCAGGCTGTTCAGCCAGACCAGCTTTCTGTCCATGCTGGGCTTCACCTGGCCGGGACCCACCTGCACCAGTTCATCCTTCCAGTTGGACAGGTCCAGTTTGCGAATTGATGAGTTCTCTGCGTTTCCTTCCATATAAGCAATGAAGTTGCCAGAGACCACGGGGCTGGTCTGCTCACCCTGCCGGGGATAGCTCTTGCCCCATTTCTTATCCCAGAAGTAATAGGATATGTCCTGGGTCCTGGCATCCTCCCAGGTGATGGTGCTTGCCGAGATATCGGGATAGAGCTGATCTCCTTCGCCGGTGAGTTTGGTCTCGTTTGCAGTCTCAATGTCCATGACATAGACATCGAAGTCGCCGCCACGGTTGTCCTGCCAGGCTACCAGATTGCCGGAGATCACAGGATACATCTGCTGGCCGGGCCCTTTGTGGACAGCCAGCTTCTCCCCCTGGCTCGCGTTTTCCAGGTCCATCATATATACATCCCAGTTGCCGCTGGAGTTGTCCATCCAGACCACCCTATTCCCGGAGATGGAAGGCCAGGTCTGGTCCCCCTTGCCTGCGGCCAGGGCGGATTCGATGCCGTCTGTCAGGTTCTTCACGTAGATGTCGGCGCTGCCGTCTCTGTAGTCAGCCCAGACCACCCGATCTGCTGAGGCTTTGGGATAGAACTGGTCGTAGTCTCCCTTGGAGATGGGCTTCTCCGCCCTGGTGGAGTAATCAAAGCCGTAGATATTCCAGTTTCCGCCCCGATTGTCGCTCCACACCAGCAGGCTGCCGTTGGTGCTGGGATAATCGGAGGCCCGGAGCAGCATTGGATCGGAGTTGATGTACCTCATCATGATCTGGGAGTATCCGCCGCTGTTGTCCATCCAGACCATCTTATTGCCGCTTATGATCCGGGAGGAGAGGTACGGCTTTACCTGATAGGGATCTCCCTTGCCGTCGTTGGGCGTCTGTTGCAGGGGAAGGGTGGCTATCGGCACCTCCACGCCGCGGTCCAGGTCATAGAGGTACAGGTCCGAGTCGCCGCCTCTCACATCCAGCCAGGCCACATAATTTCCCTGCACCACAGGATTTCCCTGATTGGCCGAGTTGGTGACTATCGCTCTCTCCCTGCCGGTCTTAAGGTCATAGGAGTATATGTCCCAGTTGCTTATTTGCGCGTTGCCGTTTCTCCCGTCCGCCCAGACCACAGTATCTCCCCACACCCAGGGCTGGGCCTGGCGGTTTGCATTGGTGCATATGGCAGTCTCAACCCCGTCGGTCAGATTATAGCGGTAGACATCCCATTTGTCATCTCCGTTCCGGGAGTCGATCCAAACGATGCTCTCACCGCTGATGACCGGAGAGAGCTTGAGGGCCTTTGCGGTTGTGACCTGCCTCTCCTCGGCTGTGGAGATGTCGTATAAATAGATCTGCTCGCCTCCGGTGCGGGTGTCGATCCAGATGATATTGCTGCCGTCGATCATGGCATAGCGGCTGTCGGTCGAGCCGTCGGTGATCTGCTGGGTTTTCTTCGTCTTCAGGTTGTAGAGGAAGACGTTGAGCACTCCCTTGCTTTTGTCCGTCCAGATCACATTGCTGCCGGAGATGTCCGGGCTGCTGTGATCAAAGTCGCTGTCGGTTATGCTCAGCCGCTCGCCGGTGGTGATATTGTAGAGGTAGACATTGAAGTGTCCGTTGCGGTCATCCGTCCAGACAATGCTCTCCTCGGAGATGGAGGGATTGGTATGGTTGTAGGGGCCACTGGTTATGGGTACGTCCGCCAGGACCTCTGTGTCGTACATCTGAATGTCCGGATCGTCGGAGCCCCTCCGGAACTCCGTCCAGACTATGCCCCGTTCGCCGATGGCCGGCTCCATCTTTATGACTCCGGGAGCCAGAGCGTATTCCTCCCCGGAGGAGATGTCATAGAGATTGATGTCGGTATGATTGTTGAGGTAGACGATGGTATGGCCGTAAATGCGGGGGTCGGTCTGGGTGCCCGGCCTGGCCAGAGTCTGCGTCTTGCCCGAAGAAAGGTCCTTGTAGGCGATATCCGTCTCCCCGGTGCGGTTATCAGCCCAGACTACAGTGCTGCCGGAGATGGAAGGAAATGATTGGTCCGCCGGGCCGGAAGAGACGGCGGACTCTTTGCCGCTTCCGATATCGTAGACGTAGACGTCAAAATCACCGGAGCGCTTGTCCATCCAGACGACCCGGTCGCCGCTGATCCTGGGCTCTATCTGTTCGGCCTCACCGGATGCGATTATGCTCTCCTTTTTGGCGGCCAGATCATAGAGGCGGATATTGTATATTCCCTCGCGATCGTCGGCCCAGACAACTCTGTCGCCGCTGATATCCGGCTGGGTTTGATTGCCTTCTGCAGCCACCACAGCCGATTCAGTGCGGTTGACCACATCGTACATGTAAATGTCTCCGTTGCCGGCACGCATGTCCTGCCAGACGATGCGCTCGCCGGATACGACGGGACTGATCTGGAAGAATGGATTGATGCACACCCATTTCTCCAATCCGGTCTCCAGATCGTACATGAATATGTCATAGTTTCCGCTGCGGTTGTCGGACCAGGCCACGATATGCCCGTCTGTATCCGGTTGCTGCTGCTCCGAGCCCACAAGGATGGCTATGGGGCGCTCTTTTCCATAGTCCATCCCGCTCCCGGCAACGACCAGAAACAGTGCTGCCGTCATAATCATGAGGAATACTGCCTTTTGCATCTTATCACTCTGCGATGGTATGATTGTCCCATCTATGGCGAACCCCTATATGGACTTTTCTCGGCGTTTGTCGTATAAGGAGCATTCAGCGGATCATGGTCCGGCCCAGGCTGACCAGGAATAAGGCCAGCAGCAGCCAGCCGAGAACCGACTCAAC
>ERZ1645192.1083-NODE-1083-length-22870-cov-5.179882_pt1 | contig 22870 bp, 14 predicted proteins | sample MGYA00575354_ERZ1645192 | MGnify/ENA primary metagenome ERZ1645192 (study PRJEB40844, sample SAMN11349763) | freshwater sediment metagenome | isolation source: river sediment | host: Sediment | place: India: Faizupur Khadar , New Delhi | collected 2017-02-21 ... | reverse complement strand
ATTCGTGGCCATTCGTGTCCGAATTCGTGTCATTCGTGGTTATGTTTTGGTTGCGTCTCTGCTGTTCGGGGGCTTGTTTTTGAAATTTGTCTGCAAGCCGGCATCTCGACGCTTGGCCCCGCATCCCGAGCCCTGAGTCCCCAACTCCGCCTTTCACCGGAAATTTTCTCTTGGTTTTGCAACCATTTCGGCACTGCGGGATTATACTGGTGGGACTTGAAGGAAGTGGCAATGGACGCTGACGCCCTGCTCATGCAAAAAGTGAAAGACGGCGACGATCGGGCGTTCGATCTTTTAATCAACCGGTACAAGAAGCCCCTCATCAATTTCGTCTACCGGATGGTGCACGACCCGGCCCTGGCCGAGGAACTGGCGCAGGAGGTGTTCTTCCGGGTCTACCTGGCCCGGCACCGCTACACCCCCTCGGCCCGGTTTTCCACCTGGCTTTTCACGGTGGCCACCAACACCACCCTGAAACACCTCCGGAAATCGAAGCGCTGGGTCCGGGAGGCGGAGTTGTCCGGAGACTCCGGAGACGGCGGCGGCGCTCTGGACCGCCTCGGCGCCGTCTCGGGCGAGGGCGCCTTCGAGGCGGTCGAGCGGGAGGAGCTTGGCATTCTGGTCCGGCAAGCCCTCGGCCAACTGCCGGAGAAGGAGAAAGTCGCCCTCACCCTCCGCAAGTACGAGGACTGCTCCTACCAGGAAATCGCCGAGATCATGCGGTGCAGCGTCGCCGCCATCAAGACCCACATCCACCGGGGCAAACTCCGCCTCAGGGAGATTCTGCTCCGGATGGAGCGCCGGCTCGACCCGGCGGCTTCCCAAAGGCAGGTGTGACATGAATTGCGAACAAACCCGAAAGACCATTCTCGTTCTGGACGATGGGCCGGACCCGGACCTGGAGGATCAGGTCAACCGTCATCTCGAAGGCTGTGAGGACTGCCGGCGTTTCCGGCGGCAGCTCCACCAGGCCTGGGAAGCGCTGGACGGGGCGCCGGTGCTGGAACCCTCGGCCGACTTCAACCGGCGGGTCTGGCAGCGGATCGAGGCCCGGCGCGAGAGCCCGGCCGCCGGCCTGTGGCGGTCCATCTGGCCCGTCTCGAGGATGCCGCTGGCCGGCTGGGCCGCCCTGCTGGTCCTGGCCATGGCGGGGGGCTTCCTCGCCTACCAGGTCCACCGGCAGTCGCCGCCGGCCGCCGTGCAGTTCACCGCCGGCGATCTCCAGGACTCCCAGATGCTGCTGGAGCTGGACACGCTGATGAGCGTCGACGAAACCGAGTTCCTGAACACCTTCCAGGAATGGGACCTGTCGCGGGATTCGGCGCCCGCGGAAGAGGAGGCGCCGGCCGCCTCGCCCGGCCAGAACAAACCGGATCCCGTGCCGGGGAGCCAAAACATGAGCCGTCTGGCGACTCGAGCCTTTTCGGCCTGAAACCATAGGAGGATGCCATGTTTAAATTGAATCGACACCGCCTGCTTCCGATCCTGCTGCCCATCCTGGCCGGCCTGTTCTTGTGCCCGCTGACGGCCCAGGATCCAGAAATGAAGAAACTCGAATTGCTGGACCTGCCCGGCAAGTGGTGGAAACATCCGCTGGCCGTGGATGAACTCAAGCTGTCGCCCGCCCAGATCGAGCGCATCGACACCATCTTCGTCGAGCACCGCAAGAAGCTGGTGGACCAGAAGGCCCGGATGGAGAAGCTGCACTTGGACTTCATGCAGGTCATCGACCAACCCGAGCTGAAACGCGCCGAGGTGATGCAGCTCACCGACCAGATCGCCATCACCCGGGCCGAGATCCTGCGCGCGACGATTGCCATGCAGTTGGATATCCGGGAACAGCTCACCCCGGAACAGCGGGCCACGCTCAAAAAACTGCGCAACATGCTCCAGGACGAGATCCGCCGCAACCACATGCAGAAGCGGATGGAGGGCCAGCGGCCCGGCGAACAGCGCCCGCCGCGCCAGCGCCGGATCTCCCAGTAAAACTCACGGGGCCGCCGAAGCGGCCCCGTTCTCATCTTTCGCGGCATTCAGGCCCGTTCCCCGCCGGGGGCGGGCCGTTTGTTTCCTGTGTCAGGCCTGGAGCAAGATCCCGTCGATCCGGGCTTCCACCTGCTCCTCGGGAGTGTCCTCCACGGCGGCGATTTCCGAGACCACCAGCCGCCGGGCCCGGTCATACATCTTCTTTTCGCGGAAGGAGAGGCTTTTCTGGTTGTTGATGGTGGAAAGCACCTTCAGCACGTCCACCACGTCGCCGAGGAGACCGGTTTTCATCTTCTCGGTGTTTTCCTTGAAGCGGCTTTTCCACTCGCGCTGGACGACGTCGAGTTCGTGACACGGCTTCTGCAGGTGGAACAGCAGTTCCTGGGCCTCCGGGGGGGACACGATCCGGCGGATGCCGACGACCTCCGTGTTCTGGGTCGGGACCATCACCACGGACTTGGTTTCGGCCAGCCGCAACTGGTAGAAGTGGATCTCCTGCCCGCCCATCCGCCGGACCAAGACGCCTTCGATTACTCCAATCCCATGGGTCGGGTAGACCACCTTGTCGCCCACTTCAAATTGCATCACTGAACCTCCTGCGACCCGCATCCGAAACCGGCCGGCCGCTGGCAGAGACATCTGCCTTTCCCGGACTGCCGCCAAGCTCCCCTTGACTGGAAAACACCCAGAGACATTATCTACCCATTCTCTCCTCAAAGTCAATTCGGCACATTTCAATTGCGCTTGGCTGAGAAGCCGCCCTCTGGGTTATAATGAGTCGATTTTCCCACTCAGGAGCCATCATGCTGAAGCAGCTCGGCAAGTATGAGGTCATCGAGGAACTCGGCAAGGGCGCCATGGGTATCGTCTACAAGGCCTACGACCCCCTGATGGCGCGCTACGTGGCCCTCAAGACCATGTCCTGCACCAACGCCAGCGACCCGGAATTCAAGAAACGGTTCTACAAGGAGGCCCAGGCGCCGGGCCGGCTCCACCACGACAACATCGTCACGATCTACGAGCTCAACGAGGACCAGGGCATCCCCTACATCGCCATGGAGTACCTGGAAGGCTCCGACCTGCAGCGGCTGATCCACTCCGATCACATCTTCACCCTCCGCAAGATCATCGACATCATGGTCCAGGTCTGCGAAGGGCTGCAATTCGCCCACCAGGGCGGCATCATCCACCGGGACGTCAAGCCGGCCAACATCTTCCTGATCAAAAACACCAAGGTCAAGATCGTGGATTTCGGCATCGCCCATATCAGCCAGAGCTCCCTCATGACCCGGACCGGGGTGATGCTCGGCACTCCCAGCTACATGTCGCCGGAGCAGGTCCGCTGCGAGCCCCTCTCCGGCGCGTCCGACCAGTTTTCGGTGGGCGTCCTCCTTTACGAACTGTTCACCGGGCACCGCCCCTTCGAAGGCGACACCTACACCAACATTCTCTACAAGATCCTCCACGAGGAGCCGGCGGCGGTCCACGATTTCTACCCGACCTGCCCGCCCGAGCTCGAGGCGCTGGTGCTCAAGACCCTGTCCAAGATCCCCACGGACCGGTTCCTGGACCTGGCCAGCGTGGCCCGGCGGTTGCGCAAGATCGAGGCCGAGCTCGACCAGGACATGACCATGGAGCCCACCCTGCAGCTCACCCGCTCGCCTCAGGTGACGGCCGGCAAGAGCATCAAGCTGGACATGATCCAGCGCTACGTGCGGGAGGGCAAGTACGACCAGGCCCTGCGGATCCTGGAAAAGCTCCGCTCCAGCGGGGAGTCGCCCGAGATCCTGGAGGCCCTGCAGGAGGAGATCCAGGACAAGCAGCGGCTGGGCCGGATCGAGGAACTGGTCGGCGAGGGGAGCGAATTCTACCAGGACGGCCACTACGAACTGGCCCTGGAGTGCTTCAACGAGGCGCTGGCGATCGATCCCGGGAACGCGCGGGTGCTGGAGTGGGTGCGCAAGACCCACCAGAAGGAGACCGAGCAGCGCGTCCGCCATTCTATCAACCAGTACCTGGAGAAAGGGAGCCGGCTGATGGAGGAGGGGAACCTCCAGGAGGCGCTCCGGGTGCTCGGGGAGGCGCTGAAGCTCAACCCCGCCTCGGCCGAGGTGGCTGACAAGATCAAGCAGGTCCAGCACCTGTTGGAGCAAAAGGATAAGGAGACCCAGTGCCATACCCTTTGCCAGCAGGCCCACCAGATCCTGGAAGCGGGCAAGCAGGACGAGGCCCTGCAGGTCTGCCAGCAAGCCCTCGAGATCCTCCCGAGCTACCCCCAGGCCGTGCACCTGGCGCAGCACATTGAGAAGCAGCGCCGGGAAGAGACCATCCAGATCGCCCTGCGGGAGCTCGAGGCCCTCTTCCTGAAGAAGAAGTACGACCAGGCGCTGACCCTGGCCGGGGACACCATCCAGAAGGTGGGTGCGGACGACCGGCTGCGGGGGCTGGTCACCCGGATCGAGTCCTCCCGCCGCCGCAAGGTCCTCCTGCCGGCCATCCTGGCGGTTCTGGCGTTGCTGGCCGTGGTGGTGATCCTCGTTCTCTGGCCCGGCGGCGAAGTGAAGCCGCCGCCCCCGCCGCCCGGGTTCCTGGTGCTGGACATCCGGCCCGCGGCCACCCTGGCCGGGGTGGTGGACGCCGATACCGGAAAGGCGGTTTCACTCTCCGACAAGGAGCTGCCGCTCCGCCTGGAGCTGCCGCCCGGGCGCTACACGGTCACTTACCGGAACGATTCCCTGCTCAAGGAACCGGCCCATGAACCGGTCCAGATCCAGAGCGGCAAGACCGTCACCATCAACCGGAAGTTGCCCGGGTTCAGCGCGGCCGATGCCGTCCAATCGATCCTGGACCAGGAGAAGCAGCCATGAAAAGACGGGTTCTGCTCGCCCTGCTCCTCTCCGGGCTGGCCGCCGCCCTCCAGGCCCAGAAACAGGAATGGTACAAGTATTATGCCGACGCCGAGAAGTTCATCGCCGAAGGCCGCTGGACCGAAGCCGAGGACAGCCTCCGCGTCTGCATCACCCAGAAGCCCAAGTCCAAGGCCAACGCTCAGACCCAGAGCCACTTCTATATGGATTATTTCCCCCACCTGATGCTGGCCAAGGTCCAGTTCGCCCAGAACAAGTTCGAATCGGCCCTGGACTCCATCAAATTGGAGGAGACGTTCGGCGAGGTCCGCAAAGAGCCCGAGTCCCTTGCCGAGCTCAACGCGCTCAAGACAAAGGTCCAGGAGAAACTGGCCGAGCAGACCCGCCCGGCCGTACCGGCGCCCCCGCCGGCGGGCGACCGGTTCAAGCCGCTGCTCAAGCAGGCGGAAGAGTTCTTCAAAAAGGGCGACTACGACGGGGCGCGCCGGCTCTACCAGCAGGTCCGCCAGGAGGCCGTGGCCGCGAAGTCGGCCGAGGAGGCCGAGGAGGCCCGCCGGCGGCTCGAGGCCATAGACCAGGAAGAAGCCGCCTGGGAGAGCCTGCGGCAGGCGATGCAGGCCGGCAAGTTCGGCGAGGCCGTGACCTTGGCCGACAGGGTGGTGGGATTCGGCGGCAAGTACGCCCCGGAGGCCACCAGGATGAGAGCCGACGCCAATAACCGCCAAGTCGGCGAACAGAGCCTGACGGCCGTGCTCAAGACGGTCGACGGGATGGTCCAGCGGAAAAATTTCGCCGGGGCGCTGGAGACCATGGACGCCGCCGGCCAGCAGCACGGCTCCAGCGCTGCGATCGACGCGTGCCGGCAAAGGCTCACCACGGCGCTGGTGGCCGAGATCGGCGAGCGCCTGGACCGCGGGGAACTGGACCCGGCCGACTCTCTCTGCCGGTTGGCCGAGGAGCACCAGTTGGCCCCGGCCGAGGTCAAGGCCCGCCGTCAGCGGCTGGCGGATCTCCAACGGCTCGCCCGCGGCGGGCAACTCATCCGGGAGAAGCGCTGGCAGGAGGCCCGGGCCTTCCTGGAGCCCCTGCTGAAGGTGCCCGGTCTGCAGTCCCAGGCCCGGCAGGCGCTGGGCCAGGTCGAGACGGCCCTGAACCGCTTCGCGGCGGACCTGGCCCGGACCGACGAATTGCTCAAGGCCAACCAGACCGCCGAGGCCCGGAGACTGCTCGAGTCGCTCCGCCGGGACTTCCCCGAAGCTCCCGAGGTCTACCCCCGGCTGCGGCAGATCCAGGAACGGGAAGCCAAGAGCGGCCGGATGGAGGTGGAGGACTACCTCCGCAGCGCGCTGGACGCGTTCTTCGAGAGCGGCGACTACCCGAACGCCGTCTTCTACCTGACCGAGTACCTCAAGCGGGAGGGCGCTCGCAAGGATCTGGCCCTGTTTTTCCGGGCCGTCGCCCGGATTTACCTGCACCGCCTGGAGGGCGACACCGGCAAACGTTACCTGGAAGACGCCCGGCAGGACGCCGCCCGGATTTCCCGGAGCTTCCAGCCCCCCCGCGGCTGGGTGGCGCCGCCCGCCCTGCGTCTCTACGACCAGTGGCGGAAGTGAACACTCCCCGCGCAAGCTCCGGGACAGATCCAAACTAAAATCTTCGCCCACCCCGGCCGGGGTTCTCAGCGGTTCTTACTCATTGATCTACAAACATTTCACTCCTAAAGGAGCGAGCGCGCTTAAAGCGTAGCGGCACCCTATCCAGACAGGATCTGGCCTCCTGTGTGGATCTCGGCGTCAGCGCGCTCGCTGGCGGTTTTCCCTATCCCGAGCATCCTGTTCATCCTGTGCATCGATGTGAAATTCAGTTTTTTCCGTGTTTTCAGTGTGTTCCGTGGTGAATCATTCGTGGTCATTCGTGTCCGCATTCGTGTGATTCGTGGTGATGCTCCGGCTGCGGCTCCGGCGTGCCGCTTGTGCCGGAAGACGGCCTGTGTTACTCTGGGCGGCGACAGCGGCGGGGGAAGTAGCCATCCATGTTGAAAGTGCGCATCCTGGGCAGCGGCAGCGGCGGCAACGCCACCTTGGTCTCGTCCGGCCAGACTCATATCCTCATCGACTGCGGCCTGTCGACCCGCCGGATCGTCCGGGACCTAGCCGAACTGGGCCTTTCCCCCGATCGGCTGGACGGCATCCTGATCTCCCACGAGCATCACGATCACACCAAGGGACTCGACACCCTCCTGAAGAACATTACGGTGCCGCTCTATCTGACCGAGGCCACCGCCACCGGAAAATGGTGCAACCCTGATTGGCCGCGGCGCCCCTTCGTCTGTGGCGAGCCCTTCCAGGTCGGAAATCTGGAGATCGTGCCATTCCCCGTGCCGCATGACGCCGCGGAACCGTGCGGTTTCCTGATCCGGTGCCGGGGCGTGCAACTGGCCCATGTCACCGACCTGGGGACGATGACCGAACTGATCCGGCAGCGGCTGCGCCGGTCCCACTGCCTGGTGATCGAATCCAACCACGACGAGGAAATGCTCAAGATCGGCCCCTATCCGTGGCCGCTCAAGCAGCGGGTATTGAGCCGGGTCGGCCACCTGAGCAACCGGGCGTTGGCCGATTTCCTGGAGACCGATTTCGACGGCGACGCCGGCCACGTTGTCCTGGCCCACCTCAGCCAGCAGAACAACCACCCCGGCCTGGCCCTCGACTCGGCCGGGGGCGCGTTGAGCCGCCGGACCGGCGCCGCCCGCGCCTGCCGGCTGATCCTGGCCGGCCAGGGCAGTCCCACTCCCGTCATCACCATCGAGTAAGGAGCGCCATGATCCCCCGTTACAGCACCGCCGAGATGAACCAACTCTGGTCCGAGCAGCACCGCTTCGAGACCTGGCTCCAGGTGGAGATCGCCGTTTGCCGGGCGCTGCATCGCCGGGGCACGATCCCCGGAGAAAGCCTGCGGGCGATCGAGGCGAACGCCGCTTTCACCGTCGAGCGGATCCACGAGCTCGAGGCGGTCACGCACCACGACGTGGTGGCCTTCACCACCGCCGTCGCCGAATCGGTCGGCGAACATTCCCGATTCGTCCACTTCGGCCTGACCTCCACCGATGTGGTGGACACCGCCCAGGCCCTCGTGCTCCGGGACGCGCTGCGGTTGATCGACACGGAATTGGCCTCCTTGCGGGAAACCCTGCGGGAAATGGCCCACCTCCACCGGATGACGCCCGTCATCGGCCGGACGCACGGAGTGCACGCCGAGCCGACCACCCTCGGGCTCAAGTTCGCGCTCTGGTTCGAAGAGCTGGGCCGCTCGGCCACGGCGCTTCGCACCGCCGGCCGCCAGGTCGCCTGCGGAAAAATCTCGGGCGCTGTCGGCACCTTCGCCCACCTGGACCCCGGCATCGAGGCGGAAGTCTGCCGGGAACTCGGCATAGGCCATGCCGCCATCAGCACCCAGATCCTTCAGCGCGACCGGCATGCCCGGTTTGTCTCCACCCTGGCCGTGCTGGCCGGGTCCCTGGAGAAGATCGCCCTGGAGATCCGGCACCTGCAGCGCACCGAAGTCCGCGAGGCGGAAGAACCCTTCGGCCAGGGCCAGAAAGGGTCTTCGGCCATGCCCCACAAGCGCAACCCGGTCAAGTGCGAGCAGATCTGCGGGCTGGCCCGGCTGGTCCGGGGCTGCGCCCTGACCGCCATGGAAAACCAGGCCCTCTGGCACGAGCGGGACATTTCCCATTCCTCGGCCGAGCGGGTCATCCTGCCGGACGCCACCACTTTGACGCATTACATGCTGCGGAACATGAACCGCATCCTGCGGGGCCTGCGCCTGTACCCGGACCGGATGGCCGCCAACCTCGGCCTGACCCGGGGGCTGATCTTTTCCGGCCAACTGCTGCTGGCCCTGGCCGGGAAGGGCGTGCTCCGGGAAACGGCTTACCGCTACGTCCAGCGCCACGCCATGAAGGCATGGGAGGGGGCGGGCGACTTCAAGGAACTCGTGCTCGCCGATCCCGAGATCACCGCGCACCTCAGCCCCGGGGAAATTGAACCACTTTTCGATCTCGCGCATCATCTCCGTCACGTGGAGACGATCTTCCAGCGCGTCTTCAACCCTCGCGAGGAGGAAGCATGATCCGGATCACCCTCATCCTGCTTGGCCTGACCCTGGCGGCGGCCCCCGGCGGCGGGACCGGCCGGCTGCTGGCCGCGGACGGCCTGGTGCTGGCGGCGCCCCTGGTCATCGAGTACGAGGGCTCTCCGCGCCAGGGCAAAACCCAGTATCTCATCCGGATCCTGCAGCTCGAGCCGGAACTCCGGGCCGAGTGGGAAGAGGGCTTCAAGCTGGGCGCCTATTCGGTCGACCGCCGCGCGCTGGACGGCTCACGCCAGTTCCTGCGCCTGAGCGCACTGGAGAACGGCCGCGAGATCGCGCTGTCCGGGACGGTCAACATGCTCAGCCGGGCGCTTTTCGACGCGCTGGCCGGGGGGGGGCGGGTCTCGCTGAAACTCCATCTGACCGACGGCTGGCTGGAGCGCACCGGAGAGGAGACCTTCGCCCTGGATGGCCTGCGGTTGCCGGCCATCGCCGCCAAGGACAGCCTGGGCCGGACCTACCTGTTCCTGGACAACCGGGACTTCTCCCTCCTTCTTCAGTACGCCACGCCTTACTACTCCGAACGGCTGGTCCGGTGCGTGTCCGACGCGAACATCCCGTTCAAATGGTATAAGCCGAAGCGGTGACACTCTTTCCCGTGGCGGCGCCTTTCGTGGGCCGCCTGTCAAGCGGCGGATGTGCGTCGGTCTGTAACATCCTGCGACTACGTCTCTTCCGCCGGCCGGGCGGCCGGCCCCACGCCGGGCGGCCCACGCCGGGCGGCCCCACGGCGTCAGGCCCGCACCGACAACCGCTCGTAGCTCAGGCTGGGGCCGAAAAAAGCGGATTGAAACCCGACTACTTCCGGACGCGCGAAACGGCATTGCTGCTCATGAAACAAAGGTACGAGCAGCGCCCGGGCGGCGATGATCTCCTCGGTTTGCCGGTAAATCTCCAAGCGCGCCGCCAGGTTGGTTTCGGCGCGCCCTTGCTCGATCAGCCGGTCCAGTTCGGGCACTCCGCACCGGTGTCCTTCGTGTCCGTCCCGCGTGTGCAGCAGACCGGAGATGTACGCGTCGGGATCGGGATAATCGGCCACCCACCGGGTGAGGTGGTAGTCAATCTCGGCGGCGTAGGTCTCCGGGTGGCCTGTTTTGATCGGCAGGACCAACGGCGACAGGTCGAACCTGGCAAAAATCTCGCAGATGGCCTCGGCCACTCCGGCATAGGAGCCATCGAAAAGCTGATGGTTCATCCCGGTGATGGAACCGCCGAGCGTGCCCGCTCTCACCGGAGACCGGCTTCGCCGGACCCGTTTTCTGGGATCGACGCCGAGCAGCATGGGCGGGATGAGACTGTGGGCGGGGACGGCCAGGCCGCCCAAGTGGCGCCGGGTGATCGCGTCCGCGTCGATGGCGTCCGCCAGGCGGAGGCGGAATTTCTCATCAGAGAACGGCTCGCGCCGGATATTGAAGACCAGAAAACAGGTCGACAGAGTCGAGGACTCGTGATATTGCACGGAAAGATCCCGCCCCTGCTGCAGGGCGGCCACGTCCGCCGGCCGGAGATCGGACGCCAGCAGGAACCGGCCTGACCGGAATCCCTCGCAGATGTCGCCGGGACTGAGGTTCAGATGGATGACCAGGCGATCGCAGCCCGGCAGGCCCTCCTGCCAACAAAAGGGGTTCGCCTCCAGTTCCAGCCGCACCCCCGGTTCGAAATCCGCCACCCGGAACGCGCCGGTTCCCAGGCACCCATCCCGCCAGTTCCGGCCGAATTCGCCGGTCCCCTCCGGAACGACGGCCGTGGCATAGTGGGTCAACATCGTCGGGAACAGGCTGAGCGGGCGGGACATCTCCACCGAAAACGCCAGATCTCCGTCGATCTTGAAACCGTCCAGGTCCGTCCGTGACCCGGCCAGGAGTTCCTCGGCGCCCCGGATGCCCGCGAGCAACCAGCGGTTGCGGCTGGCGGGGTTTCTCAGCAGCCGCTCGAAGGAGAAGCGGACATCCCGGGCGGTGAGCCGCCGGCCGTCGTGAAAACGGATGTTCCGTTTCAGCTTGAACCGGAATTGACGGCCGCCCTCTTCCACCCAGTACTCGTCTACCAGCCAGGGGCGGATCCGGAAGGAGTCCTCCGCCCGGAAGAGGGTCTCGAAAACGGACTGGGTGACCTCCGCTTCCTGCGTCAGCAGGATGTGGCCCGGGTCCAGCCGTTCGAGCGCGGCCGACAGGGGCAGATCCACCGTCCTCGGGGCCGGCGTTCGCCTCGGGGCGCCGCCGGCCGGGGACAGCTTGCCAATCTCGCCATAGTTGACGTAAGGCGCCGTACTGCCCAAGGCGAGCCGCTGCACCCCGGGACTGGCCAACCGGTAGTCGACGCTGTGGAAGAGCGGAATCAGGTAGCCGCCCCCGAGCAGCAACTCCTCGATCCGCCGGTAGAGGCGGGCGCGTTCACCTTGCCGGGAAGCGGTCCGGGCGTCCATGATCAGGCTGTCGAGCTCCGGGGAATGAAAGTATTGCCTGAAGGTGCCGACGCTGGAATGGAACAAGGGGTAACTGAAATTGTCCGGGTCGTCGTAATCGGCGATGTAACGCAACAGGATCAGGTCGGTCTGCACCCGGCCGTCGAGGGCCGCGAAGAAACGTTCCATGGTCGGGGTGACGGTTTCCACGACGATCCCGGCCTCGGCCCAGCAGGCCAGAAGCGCCTCGGTCAGAACGGCGAACTTTTCTTTGAAAATCGGGTGGACGGCCGCCCGCAGTTTCAACTCCGCTTTGCCGGAGTTCGCTTGCAGGATCGCCCGGGCCTCTTCGACGGACAGGAGTTTGCTCCGGCGCGAAGGATTATGGCCGAGAATGCCTGGCGGGATCAGGCCGCCGGCCGGTTCCGCGAGGCGTCCCAGAGTCCGGCGGACCAAATCGTGGGTCGGGAGGAGCCCGCCGAGCACCCGCCGCACTTCCGGATTGGCCAGGAGCGGGCTGAAGCCGTTGAGAAGGATGAAATGCAGGTTTTTCTTCAGCGCTTCGACCATGCGCGGCCGCAACCGGCGGTCGGCGATGATCCTTTCCAGATCGCCCGGGTGGATGTCCCGGACCAGGTCCAGCCGGCCCTGCATCAATCCGGACACCATCTCCTCCGAGGCGAGCCCGGTCTCGAATTCAAGACCGTCCAGCAGGGCGGGCGCCTCGCGCCAGTAACGGGTGTTCCTTTCCAGCCGGAACAGGCAGTCCTGCCGGGCGATCAGCCGGAAAGGCCCGGTACCGGCGTACCCCTCCGCGTCAGGCGGCTCGGCGGGCAACGCCACCGCGGTCCGCATGTGGGTCAACAGGGCCGGGTAGATCGGGAGCGGTTCAGACAGGCGCACCTCCAGGGTTCGCTCATCGGGGCAGCTCAAGCCTTCCAGGCGGTCCCTGCCCCCCTCCCGGAACTCCGTGATGCCAATGAGGGGTGTGTACGCGGGCGGAAGCACATCCCGGGTGTAGCGGCAGCCGGCCTCGATGGATGCCTGGACATGCCCGGCCAGCATCTGGCGGCCGTCATGGAAGTACACGTTTTCCCGAAGACGGAAGACGAAGGTGCGGCCACCCTCTCCGATTTCCCAGCTCTCGGCCAGGCAGGGCAACAGGTTCCCCTGCGCGTCCGCGCGCACCAGGGTCTCGAAGACATTGGCCAGCAACTCCACTTCCTCGTCGAAACGGATCTCGATCGGTTGCATGGCCCGGGCCGGCACCGTAAAGCCGACCCTGAGCGTCCCGCCGGGGGAAACGGTCTCGTCCGGGGAGGGTGCCGGCGGCGTCAGTTGATTCAGTTCGGCCAGACAGGCCCTGGCCTTGTCGTATTGTCCGCGCAGGTTGGCCAGGGTGGCGGAAAGGGAAAGCAGCTGGACCAGGTGCGAGTGATCGCCCGTCTGCCGGGCCAGCTCGATGCCGCGGTCGGCCCAGCGCTGCGTCTGCTCGGGCATCCGCCCTTCCCAGGCGACTTGGGCCGCCTTGGCCAGAGCCGGGAGCAGGTGGGCCACGGATTGCTTCTGCTGAAACGCCTTGATGGCCGCCTCCAGCTCCCGCAACGCGGCTTCCCGGTCTCCCTTCATCCGCTGGGCCATGGCCAGCAGCATCCGCGCTTCGCCTTCCAGGAGCAAGTTGTCACGAGATTCCTCACCCAGAAAATCGAGGACCAGCCGGGCCGCCCAGATCGCCCGGCCCGGGCTGAAGGCGTCGATGGATTTGCGGGCCAGCCTCATGCCATAGAGCACCACCTTCTCCGGCACATCGGCCATGGCGAAGTGGTGCACGAGGTCCGGAAAGACCCGTTCGATCCGCCCGGCGAAACGTTTTTCCAAGATCTCGGCATAATTCCGGTGCAACTGGCGTTTCGGACGCCGCAACAGCGAGGCGTAGACGACGTCCCGCAGGATGCCGCTGGAAAAAGCGTACCGCTCTCCGTGAAGGACGTGTTCCTCGCGCAAGAAACCTGCCTGGACGTACTGTTCGACGGCTTCCTCGACCGCCCGCCGATCGCCTTTCAACTCGGCCAGATCCGCCAGGTCGAAGCTCCGTCCCAGCACCGAGGCGGTCGTCAACAGCCCCTGCAGTTCGACGGGCAGGCGATCCAGCCGCTGCTGCACCAACTGCTGGATCGTGGCCGGCAGAGACTGGGCCGTCCAGGCCTCCTCGCCGGCCGTCACCCAGCAACCGCTCCCATCCAGGACGATGCCGCCGCTTTCCCTGAGGGCATGCACCAGTTCACTGGTGAAATAGGGATTCCCCTCGGTGCTGGCGTAGATCCGGTCGGCCACCTCACGCTCGAACCGGTCCTTGCCGAGCAGGGACTCCAGGAACGCCAGGTTTTCCGTCGGCGTGAACGGCTCCAGACGGATCCAGGAGAACCTCCGGTCGCCCTCGAGGCTGGCCAGCAATCGCGGCAACGGATGGCTTTTGCCCATCAGCTCCCGGTGAAACGTCCCGACGAACAGGATCGGTTTGTGTCCCAACCGGCGGAAGAGATACTCCAGGGTGTCGACGGAAGCCTCGCCGGCGTGCAGGTCCTCGATCATCACGAGGAGCGGCGTTTGCGCCGCGATGAGCGCGAAACTCTTCGCGATCAGCTCGAAGACCTTGTTGCGGTCTTCAATGCGCGGGCCGCTGAAACCCGGTTCGAGTTGGGCGACCGCGGCCGCAGGGCTCCGGAAGGCCTCGATTTCCGACAGCGCCGGAAACAGCGACTCGAGTTCGGCCGCCAGCGGACCGAATCCTGTCTGGCTGACGCCAACGCCCCCCGGCAATTGGCGGAAGTAGTCCTGAATGATCTCGCAAAAGCACTGGTACGGGGTGGACTGGTGCTGCTCGAAAAAACGTCCCCGCAACACCAGCACCTGGTCGTGCCGGGCGGTGAGGGCCAACTCCTCCAGCAGGCGGCTCTTGCCGGCCCCGGGAGTGCCTTCGACCGCGACGATCTGGCATTCCCCCGCCCTGGCCGCATCGAGCCGCCGCAGCAACTCGGCGATTTCCTTCTCCCGGCCGATGAACCGGCCGAGCGCCGGCGGCGCTTCGGCGCGTCCGGAAGGCGCCGGCTGGGCGACCAGGCTCCGCGTGTCCGAGGTCATCCGGGCGCGGGCCAGGGCGATCACCTCGGCGATTTCGCCGCAGGTCTGGGGACGCCGGGCCGGGTCTTTTTCCAGACACCGCAAGATGATCTCTTCCAGGCCGGGGTCCAGCACTACACCCCGGCTGGACAACGTGGGCGGATGCTCGTACAGGATCCGGTACAGGATCGAATAGGTGCTCCCCGGAAAAGGCAGGCCGCCGGCCAGGCTTTCATAGAGGACCGTGCCGAGCGCGTAGATGTCCGCCCGCTGATCGGCCGGCTGCGACGAGATCTGCTCCGGGCTGAGATAGGCCGGCGTGCCCAAAAACGCCCCCGACTGGGTGATGGACCGCTGAAAGGAGGCCGAAGCCAGGCCGAAATCGGTGATCCGGGCCCGCCACGTCCCGTCCTCCTGCCGGGTCAGCAGGATGTTCTCCGGTTTGATGTCCCGGTGCACCACGCCTTGCCGGTGGCTGTAGTCCAACGCCACGGCCACCTGGTTGGCGACCGCCAGAACCTCGCCGAGGTTAAGCGACCCCTCGCCGAGCAGGACCCGCAGGTTCTGGCCGGTGATGAACGGCATGACGAAATAAAGCGACCCCTCGTGCTGGCCGATGTCGTGGACAACCACGATGGACGGGTGGTCCAGCCGGGCCGCCACCCGCGCCTCGCGCTGGAACCGCTCGATCGCCTCCGGGTTCAGCAAGCCCGGACGGATCACCTTGATGGCCACTTCTCTCTGCAGCAACGGATCCCGGGCCAGGTAGACCACGCCCATGCCGCCCCGGCCCAACTCGCTGACCACCTCGTACCGATCGGACAATTTCAGACCAATCATTCGCCTGTCCCCACACCCCCCGGCACTTTGTCACAATGCGTATCTGTATACGGCGTCCGGGGCGATTTGGTCTGAAAAATGATGGCCGGCCCTCTCAGTGACGTTGGATAAGCCCCGGCGCGCCCTCGAGCCGGATCAGGCGCATGTCCTCGCCGGCGTGGGCCAGGCGCACCCGGATCGCGCCGTCGATGTCCCGGTCCAGCCGTTCCGCCCATTCCACCAGCAGCACGGGACTGGTGTCGAGAAATTCGTCGAAGCCGATGCCGGCCAGGTCGGCCGGCCCCGCCAGCCGGTACAGGTCCAGGTGGCGGACCAGGCAGCGGCCGCGGTACTCGTTGACGATGGTGAAGGAGGGGCTGCGGACCGAGCGGGGCGGCACCCCCAGGGCCTGGCAGAGGCCCCGGATGAACACGGTCTTGCCGGTTCCCAGTTCGCCGAAGAAGAGCACGGCGGCCGGGATCGCCAGGGTCCGCCCCAGCGCCTCGCCCAGGCGAAAGGTCTCCTGCTCGCCGGAGGTTCTGAAGGACTGGCCGCTCACGTCTCGGTAATCTTCTGCATGCCGGCGTGGATTTGGTTGATGATGTCCCGGGCGATCAGGCACTCCTCGCGGAACGCCTCGGCCGCGATGTCGCCCGCCAGTCCGTGCAGGTAGACGGCCGAGATGCAGGCCAGCACCCAGGCTTCGGGATTCTGATGGTTGATCCGCGCGCAGAACGCCCCCAGCATGCCGGACAGCACGTCTCCCGAGCCGGCCGTGGCCATGCCGGGATTACCGGTCGGATTGATCCAGATCTGGCCGTCCGGATCGGCGATGACGGTCCGGAACCCTTTCAGGACCAGGTAGAGCCCGTGCCGGGTGGCGAACTCCCGGGCGGCCTGCTCCCGGTTTTCCTGGATCTCGCCGGTCTTCCGGCCGCACAGGCGGGCCATCTCCCCGGGGTGCGGGGTCAGGACCAACGGCACCTTCACTTTTTCGAGGATCCCCAGGTCGGCGGCCAGGCAGTTGACCGCGTCGGCGTCCACGACGGCCGGGACTTCCAACCGCGGCAGGAGTTCGTGGACCAGCCGGATCGTCTCCGGGTTGAAGCCGAGTCCGGGACCGAGCACCAGGAGATCACGGTTTTCCAACAGACGCAGCACGTCGTCGACCGAAGCCGGTCCCGGGAAGCCGCCGGGCGTCGCCCGCAGGGGTTCCGCCATCAGCTCGGGGCAGTCTGGAACGACCCAGCCGGCATAGGGCTCGGGCACCCCGACCGTGACCAGGCCGGCGCCGCTGCGCAAAGCGGCCAGGCCCGCCAGCTTGACCGCCCCGGTTTTGCCCTGGCCACCGCCCACGACCAGCAGATGTCCGTAATTGCCCTTGTGGGTATCTTTCTTGCGAGGCAGGAAAAACCCCTTGACCTCGTCGAGGCCGACCAGGTTGATGGCGTGTTCCGGCCGGTCGATCAGGAAGTCCGGCGTTCCGATGGCGATGGTGTAGAGGCTCCCCACGTACGTGCACGCTTCGCCGAGGAGCAGCCCGGGCTTGGCCGCGGTGAAGGTGACCGTGATGTCGGCGTATACGGCGGTTTCCACCGGCCGGTACTCGTCGGCGAACAGGCCCGAGGGGATGTCGACGGCCACGACCTGGGCCGGAGAATCGTTAATGGCCTGGATGACCTCGGCCAGGAAGCCCTCCACGGGTTTCTGCAGCCCCGTCCCGACGATCGCGTCCACGATGAGCTGGTAGGATTGGAAGGCATGCCGGTAGGGCTCGAAACTTTCGACATCGGGGATTTCAAACAGCGGGATGGCCCGGTATCGGCGGATGATCTCCAGGTTGACCCGGGCGTCTCCCTGGATGTCCTCTCCCCGGCCCAGGATGAAGACATGGGGCACGATGCCGCGCATGTAGAGCTGCCGGGCGATGACGAAACCGTCGCCGCCGTTGCTGCCCCGTCCGCAGACCACCGCGATCTGAAGGGCTTCGAGGTTGTCGAAATGTTCCTCCAGCACGTGGACCACGCCGATCCCGGCGTTCTCCATGAGCGTTGTCCCGGGAATCCCGATTTCAGCCATGGTCTGGCGGTCGACGGCTCGCATCTGTTCGGCGGTGAGCATTTTCATAGGCACCTCTCAAGCGTTCGAAATGATGGCGTCCAGGCAGTCGAAAAACGATTCGATCTCCCCGGCGGTATTGTAGAAATGAGGCGACACCCGGATCGCGCCGTTGCGGCAGGACACCTGGGCGCCCTCCCGTTCCAAGGCGTCGACCAGCGCCTGGGCTTCCCGGCCGGGCACCTTGAAGGAAACGATTCCGGACCGGGGCGCTTCGCCGGGCCGCAGCAGCGGCCAGCTTCTCTTTGACGCATGTTCGGCCACTCTCCGAGCCAGGCCGGTCACCGCCGCCTCGATGGCTTCGCCGCCGGTCCGGCCGATGAAATCGAGGGAGGCGGACAGATTGCGAAGCCCGAACACGGACGGGTTGCCGGTCTCAAAGCGGCGCGCCGTTTCCGGGAACTCCAGCCGGTAGTCCAGGAAATCCTCCCACTGCCGGACACCCATCCAGCCGGTCGCCGCGGGCCGCAACCGCTCCAACAGATCCTGGCGGCAGCAGATGAAACCGGACCCCTCGCCTGCCATCAGCCACTTGTGGCTGCCGCAGGCCAGAAAATCGATCCCGGCCCGTCCGGCGTCCAGCGGCGCGACCCCCAACTGTTGGATGGCGTCCACGCAGAACAGGACCCCCTTGTCCCGGCAGTACGCGCCGAGGGCCTGGAGGTCAGACCTGAATCCGTTCAGGAATTGGACCGAGCTGACCGAGACCACCCGAGTGCGGGCGTCCACGAAGCGGGCCACGTCTTCAACCGTGAAGCCGCCTTCCCGGAGAGGCACGAACCGCACCTGGACGCCCAACCGGTCCAGGTTCAGCCACGGGTAGACGTTGGCCGGGACCTCGATGGCCGGCAACACCACGTTATCGCCCACTTCCCAATCAAGCCCGTTGGCCAGGATGCCGATCCCCTCCGAAACGTTGCGGGTGAACGCGACCTCCTCCGGACGCATCCGGACAAACCGGGCCACCTGCCCGCGCAGCTCCTCGATCAGTTCGGCTGTCCGGAGCCAGTGGCGGGCGCCCGAGTTGGAGATTTCTTCAAGGTATTCCAGCGACGCTTGCCGGACATACGCCGGCAGCGGTCCGATGGCGGCATGGTTCAGGTAATTCCAGCGACGGGTCACCGGGAAGAGGGTGGCGCGCTCACTTGGATTGATCAGGAAAGTCGATGCGTTCATGGCCTGTCGAGATCTTAGTCAGTTTTTTATTATACCATCGGCGTTTCAGGCAACCCAAGCGATTTGACGGCGCGCGCAAGAACTTCTGTCCCCCGGAAACATCCTATAAGGTGGAGACGTAGAAAGGGTGATTCGAAGAAGGAGTGGTTTACTCAATATGAAACGGTCTCTTACTTTATTCATATTCGCTTTCGGGCTCGCGGTCTCGGGCGTGGCCGAGCCGCCCGAACTGTCGCCCCGTGACCAGACCATCCGGCAGATCATGATGACTCCTGAATTCATGCTGGAGCGGGACTACGAATCGGCCGAAAACAACATCCGGGAAGTGCTGCGCGGCTCTCCCAAGAACATCCTGGCCCTGCAACAACTGGCCCACTTGCTGGTGGTGCGCGGGCGCGAGGAGGAAGCCGTGCCCGTCCGGGAAAAAGTCAAGAGCCTGTACCCCAAGGCCTCCCTGCCCGAACGTTGCTATATCGACATCACCACTTATCCATTCCCCAAGGGAAAGGAATCCAAGCTCCAGCCCGCCGAGGTCCGGGAGATGGCGGACAAGAACCCCGACGATTATCTGGCCAACTACGTCGCGGGCCTGTACTTCAACAACCTGCCCGACGCCGAACTCACCTGCCTCTACCTGGAGCGGGCGGTCAAGCTGGCCCCCTGGCTGGGCCAGGCCCACAACCTCCTGGGGTATACGTATACCTACCTCCGGCGATACGACAAAGCGGTCAGCCACCTTCGCGAGTACGCCCGGATATACCCGGACCGGGCCAACCCCCACGACAGTTTGGGGGAATCCTATTTCATGACCGGGCGATATGACGAGTCCATCACCGAGTTCCAGGCCGCCCTCGCCATCAACCCGTCGTTCACGGCGGCCCGCCTTCACCTCATCGACGCCTACCAGGCCAAGGGACAATACACCCCGGCCAAGCAACAGGCGCTTAAAATCTGGGAGAAGGCGGAGTCGGACGACCAAAAAGTGGTCGCTCTGGCCTTCCTGAGCGAGATTTTCCGTCACCGGGGCGACCTGGCGCACGCCCGGTCGAAGGCCGAAGCGATTCTGGCGCTGAAGCCGGAGTCAAACGCGGGTTTTTTCCAACTGGGCATGGCCCTCTGGCAGATGGGCAGATGGGATGAGCTGCAGCAAGTCCTGGACCGCTGGGCGGTGATTTTGAACCGGAAGTCCCACCAAAATTCGAGCGGCAAGAAGTGGAGTTCGTCCGATTACGATTTTCTCCTGGCCAAGCTCAATGCCAGTCTCGGCAACTTCAACACGGCCATCGAACTGTTTCAGAAGATTAACACCCAAATCCTGATCCCGCACCAGAGCATCGACGTCAAGCACGAGCTGGCCGAGGCCTTCTTTGCCATGGGCGACAGCAAGACGACCCTGGGCACGCTGAACCAGATTCTGGAAATCAACCCCAACTACGTACCCAGCCTGTCGCTCAGGGCACGGCTTTACGCTTCCAAATCGAAGCCGGATCTGGCCAAGAAAGACGCCAAGCGCTGCTTGGACATCCTCCGGGACGCCGACCGGAGTTCTCCGCAGTACGTCGAAGTGATCAACCTTTACAACCAATTGCAGAAGCGATAGCCCGGCCCGGCGGCGTTCGGGCGGCCGGACAGGCGGGCGGGTGTCCCCGGCAACCGCTCCGGCAGCGAGGGGCACGCGCTTGCGCGCGGCGATCGTCCGTGCTACTCTGGCTCAGGCCCACCGCCAAACCCAGAGGCGGAGATCTATCCGGTGAAGGATCAGCACCCACACTCCATCAAACCGAATCGAGGCAGACACCTGTGGCTGCTGGCCAAGGTCGCCGTGCTGGTCCTCGGCGCGCTCATGATCTGGCTCATGTTCCGAGCCATCCACGAACTGAACCGGGCGCCCTATGCCGGCTTCGAGATGGAGGACCGGCCCCTGCTCATGGTCCGGCAGGCCGTCGGGGACTTGCTGGCCGAGGGCGACATCATCATCTCCATTGACGGCCACCGGGTGGCGGGCGCTCTGGATTGGGAAATCCTGCAACGAAGGCTGCCGGCCCGATCTCCCCTCGAGATCACCGTCCGGCGGCAGGGTCAACTTTTTCCCGTCCGGATGACCCTGGCCAAGTTACAGACCGCCCGGCTGGCCCTGGGCCCGGAGAGCCTGCTGCTGATGATCGAGTCGGCCGGCGCGGACCTGCCCTTTGACCCGGGCAACCGCATCCTGTCTGTGGATGGGATGCAGGCCACCGAGGCCAATCTTGCCCGGATCGGCAGGTTGCTCGCCGGCGAAAAGGACACGGTCATGCTGATCGTCCTGACCAAGGGCCGGATCAAGCTGGCCGCGGCCTCCAGAGAGCAGCTCAGGCAGTTGCGGACCCGCGTGGTGTCGCGTTACCCGGTCTTTCTCACCTCGGTGCATCGCGCCGCTCCGCCGGACCTGCAATCCGGCATGCAACTGGTCGTGGTCAACGGACAGCCCGTCATCAACCGGGACCAGGTGGAAGCGCAGCTCGCGGAACTCGGTTTTGGCGCCGACTTGATCCTCAACCTCAAGACGGCCGAAGAATATCAGTCGGTCCTGTTCACAATCTCGCTCAACCGCTGGGAACAGACATTTCCCGCGCCGCTCTTCCACCTGATTTACGCGCTGGCCAGTTTCGCCCTGCTGGCGTTTCTGGTCCTGCGCTACCCAAGGCCCGGGATGGCCGTCCTGCACGGGCTCTTCTTCGTCGGAATGATGAGCGCCATTCTGTCCGGCTGGAGCCGGTTCTACCCACCGCTGGCCGGATTGCTGAGTTGGTCGTGGCCCGCGCTGGTCCTACTGCCGCCCCTGGCGTACTTGCTGTTGACCGAAACACCCATCCGCCTCGAATTTCTGCGCGGGCGGCGGCGGTTGCTCCAGGCCGGCGCCGCCTTCGCGGTCATCTGGGCGGCCGCGCTGCTCCTGTCCCGGTTGGGCTGGCCGACCGGCCGGCTGCCCGGCGCGGTCTCCACGCTGCTGGCCCTGGCCCTGGCCAGCCTGCTCCTGGTCTGCTCCTTCTGGACCCTGAAAAAGACACGGCAATCCTATGAACGGGGACCTTTCACCATCCATCTGCTGGGGCTGATCCCCGGCGTGTGGCTACCTCTTCTCGGCCTGACCATCGAGGCGGTCTCGCCGGACTGCCGGCTCTGCTGGCCGACCGCCTTGATGGTCCTGGCCGGCGTCAACCTCCCCTTGGCGCTGTGGTACGATTTCTGGCGCCGGCGCGTGCAATACACCGATGTCCTGTTGAAAAAAACACTCGCCTTCCTGCTGGCCTCCGGCGTCATCGTCTTGCTCTATTTCACCGCCGTGGTCTGGTCCGGCACGGCGATCCACCAATTCCTGCGCGTCCCGCCCCTCTGGATCGTGCTGGTGGTGCTGCTGCTGTCGGCCTTCCTGTTTCATCCGCTGCACGCGCTTTTCCTCCAAGTGCTGGACCGGCTGTTTTACCGGAACCAACTGGGGTATCGCGCCTACATCCTGCAGGCGTCGCGGGAGCTCAACTATGTCATGGAAATTTCCCGGATCGTCGACCTGACCCTCAACAAGATCTGCCAGGTGGCGTTTCTGCAGGGCGGTTATTTCTTCCTGCGCAAGGCCGAGGGAAGGAACCTGGAGTGCGTCGCCGCCCGGACCGAGGCCAATGGCGCCTTGCCTGAAGAGGTGATCGCCGACGATTTCCGCCTGCTCGACTGGCTCCGGGAGCGGCAGGAACCGATCGAACTGGCCGAAGCCAACAATTACCGGTACTTCCAAACCCTGCCCCCGGAGGAAATCCAGATTCTGGAACGTCTGGACGTCTCGGTGCTGGCCCCGCTCATCTCGCGCCAGGAGATCATCGGCCTCTTCCTGCTGCAGGGCAAGCTCTCGGGCGATCTCTTCACCTCAGAGGACCTCGATTTTCTCGGCATCCTCTGCAACCAGGCGGCCATCGCCCTGGACAACGCCATGTACCATGAGAAGGAAAAGGCCATGGTGAGCACCATCCATCACCAGAAACGCCTGGCTCTCATCGGGCAGATGGCGGCCAACATCGCCCATGAGATCCGCAATCCGCTGGTGGCCGTGAAGGGTCTCGGGCAACTGGTGGCCGAAAGCTTCGAACCGGAGGACCGCCGCCGGCAGCACATGCAGATTCTCAACAGCGAGGTGAACCGGCTGCAGAACGTGGTTTCGGAACTGGTCCGGTTCGCCCGGCCTTCGGCCTTGCGCCTG
>ERZ1645192.1082-NODE-1082-length-22883-cov-13.420711_pt1 | contig 22883 bp, 32 predicted proteins | sample MGYA00575354_ERZ1645192 | MGnify/ENA primary metagenome ERZ1645192 (study PRJEB40844, sample SAMN11349763) | freshwater sediment metagenome | isolation source: river sediment | host: Sediment | place: India: Faizupur Khadar , New Delhi | collected 2017-02-21 ... | reverse complement strand
TTGCCGAACTCAATCGCCAGTTGCTTGCGCTGTTCGGCGTTCGGTTCGATGCGGAATTTGTAAGCGCGTTGTGTTATCATAGTCGCCAGCGTACTACAACAAGCATACGGTGTCAACATGGCGAAAATACTTTTGAACGTCCGCATCGACCGCGATCTACGCGAACAGCTACAGGCTATCGCCCGCGAACAGAATCGAACCTTGAGCAACTTGGTGGAAACCGAACTCAAGCGAGTGGCGGCTACGGGCCAGCCCGCGCAAACCGAGCCGAAAAACCGGCGCGGATGAGGGTCCAGAACCGCTGGACGGGCCGCTCCGGGTGGGCGCGCATCGCCGGATGGCTGGCGCGTCCCGTGCCCTACGCGATCCCTGCTACGCCCAGCGGGGTCGTTCGTCATCCATGACTCACTTCCAATGCTCCAGAATGAATAAGCCCATGGATTGGGCTTATTCATTGTCATGATTAGACCTTAGCCAAGACTTCCGTACCGGCATTGTTCTTGACAAATCCGAGTTCGATAGCTTTTTGGAAAGCCCGAACTGTATTCAAGTGAACGCAAACTCTTCAATTAAGTTCGTTAAACTTAATCCGCTTTATGCAAGCTGCTCGTTATTACTAACGATGTTGGGACTATATCTTCACCCGACTGAACATCATGTCCGCTTGATTCGGGGCTACGCACTTCCGTTCCACTGGGAACGTACTCCCTTTCGGGATAGTCTCTGAACCTTCTGTCTTCCATTCCAGCTTGGCTGCTGATTGTCCAATGAGTGAATAAGGTCATTGGAGTTTCCAGCAATTCACGTAGTAACACTTGTTGATCGCTCAACAATGAGGCCGATTGACCTGCAAGCTGGACCGTTTCATGGCCACCCCGCGCTCCACCAATATCTCCATGGTTTGGTCTATAGTCAGATCCATGTTGTCACATAGGATGTCCCGGACCACATCTGCTGCAATGGGACCTTCCCGCTTGGGCTTGGGGGGAGCTTTTTCCTTCTTGACCTTGGGTTCCTTGGGGGCTTTAGCGACCTTCTCCTTTTTGACTTTGGCAGGTTTGGCAGGTTTGGTATCTGCTTCTACTTCTTCCAGCTCTTCATCTTCCCCTTCCAGCTCTTCATCTTCCCCTTCCAGCTCTTCATCTTCCCCTTCCAGCTCTTCATCTTCCCCTTCCAGCTCCTCGTCCTCTACTTCGTCCTCTTCCACTTCCGGTTCCACCGGCGCGGCGGGCGCGGCCTTTGCTACCTTTTTGGAACCAGGGGCTACATAACCAGGCAGATCTGGCAGTTCTTCATCTTCAACATCGCTGGATACGATTTCCGCCGCTGCGTTGTACCAAACTTGCAAATCTTCTGGGAGCTTTTCCCAGTTACTTTCTGGCAGGGCCGAAATGGTTGTCACGACACGGTTCAAGTAAGCTTGAACCGGTTCTTTGGCTTTTTGTACCAGCTTCAGTGAAGTTACGACATATTCAAAAGGAGTTGCCATACAAGTGCTCCAATGGGTTTTTGAGAATGACATGGGTTATGCACGTTTCACCGCACACGCCCCAATACCTGAAATTGTACTCGCGTTATTCTGCATTTGCAACCTGCATTCTACACTTTATCTGTGGCTCCCCCTTATGATATTCAAGTTAAACTGCCTGTCCAATTCTAGCAACGCTTCCACGTTTCCCATAGCATCATCTACGGGGTTGTGCATATGCTTAGTTTTGCGTAAGTGTTTGAAATTCAACTTTAAATTTGTTACTAAGCCTTTATATAGCGATTCCAGATTAGTAGAACTGTGCCCGAATGGATTCCCACGGGAATACGTCCAGAAGTACCAGTTGACAAATTGCCAATCAAACCCATTGTTGTCGGAGATAAACTTGGGTTTGTTTGTTACCGATAACAACCACGTTTGAAAATTAAGTATGGCTATCTTTGGGGGCGTTCCTTTCATCGTGTCTTCCCTAGTCATGCCACTGACTGCTAGGGCCTGGGGAATCCACTGATCGGAAATGGGGTAAAACGTTTGATAGAACGTGCGTTGAGGTGGTGGTTGCACTACCACGGCTCCCAAGGAGATCATCGAATATGGCCCCGGAATGGGACCGTCTGCTTCAATGTCTACCATAATATATCTTGATGCCATGTTAGTTCTCCAAAAAACTGACATAAAAAAACCACGCGCTCAAGTTTCATGAGAGTGTGGTAGCAGTAATCTTAAAGTGGTGCTGGTGGTGGGATTTGAACCCACAAGGCCGGTCAAGGCCGCAGGATTTTAAGTCCTGTGTGTATACCATTCCACCACACCAGCGGGGTTGGTTGACTAGAGTTAGTGAGATTTTACGGATTTGAACCGTAGTAACTCGCCTTGGGTACAACTTGGGCGGCAAGAAACATAACCATGTAATCCCACAAGCATTCAACCAAGATGTTGAATTAAGCTCTGATTTTCCGTTCTAACTCATCTAGCTTCCGTGCTTCTTCCAACGTGAAGTTAATGAGTTTGTCCAATGTAGTTGCTAAAGAAGTCATTGCTTGTGCAATAGTCTCTAATGCAACCGTTTGTCGTTGAACATATTGATCTGGATTAGTTCTGGGTATGCTCATGACTACTATCGGATGTAAATATTATTAACGGCACGGGGTTCGATATGTAATGCGTTATCAGAATTGATTACCAAAATCTTAGTTTGGTTTTCGTCCCGGAGATGGACGCGAACCACAGTCCCATTCACGGAGAAATGGACAGTGGTGTGATCGTGTAAATTGAAGGTTGGGTACATGGAGTGGGAGGCTTTTACTATTCCGGTACTTTGAGGATGATCAACTTGTTGAGCAACAATCAGAGATTCTTTTAGCTGCTCTACCTGTTCTTCCAATTCAAGGATTATCGATCTGACCCATGCGGGCAGTTTTTTGAGGCGTTGGTCAACCATTTAAAAATCTCCAAGTAAAGTAAAAGAGGTTTGACTAAAGTAGTGAGATTAGTTCTGGTGATCTAACCACTGATCTACTTCCTTTTTACAGGAAGGATGGACTCGAACCATCGACCTACAGATTGGATGTAGTCCCACAAGCATTCAAACCTTGTTAAAACATTAACGAACCATGCGGGGATCGAACCCGCCTGACTGGAATGAAAGCCCAGTGATCTCACCAGAAATCGAATGGTTCATGGAGAACTGTGTGGTTATCACAGGTCCCCACCCGATCCAAAATGAATTGAATATGTAACCACACAGACGATATGAGCAAAAACACTCAGAAGCTTTAAAGTAAAAGTGAGTCAACAAAGGTGTTGAACGATGAGATGTCATACCCAATATGTAATCCCACCAGCATTTGACTCAAAACAAACTCCACCACACGCACCAACAGAACTGAATCGGTCTGACTAACATATAATAACGCGGGATCTGTTTCGACCATACCGTCGAAATGATGTAGTGCTATTCGCATTCAGACCTGTAAAAAATTGGAGTGACTAAATAACCAAGACGTGTACCTATAACAGTCCACCAATACATACATGAACCTTTCGATTCATGAAGGGGCTCGAACCCATGACCGCATTTTGCGATGTAGTCCTGATTGCATTCACCCCGATAATTAGAAGGTCAGCTAGGGTTAGTGAGATATCGTATGCGAGATGTAATCCCACGAGCATCTGACCTATAATCGGGATAGTGGACAAGTATTATGAGACATTTCGGCAAATCAGGATGCTGTGTAGTCCCATTTGCATTCCACTAAAAACAGTTTAATCGGGATCGTGGACAAAAGTACCTGAGTTATGGGATTGATTAGAAGTCAATGTAAACCCAAGCTGCATTCCACGAATTTGATAAACAGTATAATCGGGGCTTGAAGCATTGTCAAGCCCCGATGCTACTATAAGTTTATCGCTTCTACATCTTTAACCCAAAAGTCCGCCGACCATTCACCTTTGGTGAAGCGCTCCAACAACGTGAACACGTTATCGGAGAATCCACCAACGTTCAGGATGTCTTTGCTGGACGATGGGGCTTGAACCGACCTGTTGGGGCTCAAGTCGATGCAGATTAGCTTCGCGTGTTTGTTTCGACGCTTGATCTCGACCCATTCAGCCATTGCTTCTGTCGCTGAATTGCTGGCATTCCCCAGCATTCTCGTGCTGATGAAGTCCAGCCAAGACTCGTTGTCGGATACGTAGATGACCGAGTCCACATTCTTTCCACTTTCCTTCAACCATTTCATCGGCAACCCACAACGAGTTCCTCCGCCACCATACTTGGCTAAGGTTTCTGTCATGGTTGCGATTGAATCCAGTGGATTTAACCGCACCCGATATAGTTGCGTGTCAAATGGTAAGACTATGGTTTCCGGATTCCGTTTTAACAACGCCGCTGCAATCATCGCGGCCACGTGCGTACACGTAATCTTGCTGGTTGCCCCAGCTCTAACCCCAGTAATGGGCGACCCCATGGACCCGGACACGTCCAAGAACAAATAAGTTTGCCCCGGAATCGTCGGGATGTTTTCCAACGACACATCCAAGATCTTTTGCAAGGCAATCTTAATGGCCATGGGAACAGCACCATCTACGTACATGAACGAAGTCAAGCACTGATACGGAAACGGTCTGGCTCTTCCCATCAACTCTTTATCTTGCAGCCGGTCGGCAATAATTTGCACCATTTCCTGGTCAGCAAAGACGTTATTGCGTAAGAACGTGTTTAAGTTCATGCGCAACATCTGCCAACCCGCTTTTTTGGCGATTTGCTTCCAGTGTTGAGGAGTCAACTTGGTTGAAGTTAACAACTCGAACGGTACATCTGGTTGTTCCGCTGTGGGGTCAGCACGGAAAGCGCGCAACTGCTTGACCAGTTCGGGCATCACTTCCCAATCTTCCGGCTTTTCCTTTCCGATGACCCACGAGAACAATGCCGCTTGCTGCCGGGATTGGGGTTTGGGATGGACCATCTTAATGATGTCGGCCAGCGATGGCTGGTTGCCTACACTCGCCCGCACGATACCATAAGAAGATTCCATCAAAATCCAGTCGGTGATCAGCCGCTTGGGCAGAGTCCCCAACGACTTCCGCCCCGTGACGCCCGACCGCAAAATTTGCACGTAGTTCCGTAGCATCTTACCGTTGTCGATCACATGCGAGAATGCGTGTTGTAACAACTCCTTGTTTTCTGGTTGGGAGATGCTGGCCAGCAAAATAGCGGGCATATCCTTCATAAAACCCTTAGTACGAGAATACACTGCCAATTTGGCAACGTAGTCTGGACACTCGGTGCCAACGACCTTGGCCAGTTCCAATACCTTATCCAATTGAGCTTGGGCAGATGTGTAGTACGTATCGCCAAAGCAACCGGTTAGTGCGTATTGAGTCAACGCTTCTTTAGCGCTCCGCGAGTAAGCAACCCCTCCCGCGTCATTGGTCGTATCGGCGACGGGAGGCTTGGATGAAGCGGATTGAAACAATGTCTTTGAAGCCACGTGCATTTGCTCCTCAAGTAAAGCAACAAAAATTGGAACCGGGAGCGTATAGCCCCCGGCGGTAGCTACTTTACCAACAATATAATGCACTGTCAATAGCGCAAAGCATTATAATTTTGGCTAATCTTTCAAGTAGCTAAGCATTTGTTGGAGGATGCAATGCTGTGGAGGCTTCCCCAACAAACGACACACAATAGTGTTAGCTGGGTCGATTAAGTCTTTTTCGACGAGCGTCGTAATTACGTTTAAAGTCTCCGTGGGTAGTTTCAACATGAGCATGATTCCTTGACGAATTTCATCCGGGGCGGTGGCAATTAAAGATAACACATAGCCATCGTTGTCCGTGCAGCCCGCTATGGTTTCTTCGATGTAATTGTATGTGGGGTCAGTGATGGTCACCATTTTGATTTGTTGGCTGTTCTTGTTGGCCAGTGTAGTGAAATGGCGAGACCAGCTAGTCCGAAATAGCGCCATCATGTGTTTTTCATTCTCGATGATGCAACCGCGCCGAGTCAATCGTGAGACTGTCCGCCAAAATTGCAGTTGGGCTTCTCCAAGGGTGTCGTCGTATGATAACAAGTCTTCTACTCGCCAGTAATTATCCCGTAAAAAATGAAGCACATACGGTTTGACGGTGGCGAACTGGGGTTTGTAAGGCATAACGTCTCCAATCGTTGGTTTTTGTGGGGGTTCCCGACGGTTATTATATAGTATGTAAACTTTCCCAGCAACTTTTTATTGTGCTTTATATTTATATATTGTATACTGTGCTCAGCGCAAAGTTGCGCGAACACGACACTACAAGGTGAGCTAAAGTGAATCCCCAAATTATATCCGTTTTCGTGGATCAAATTCAGATTGTGGAAGGCCGCAATCCTCGTTTGACATTGAGCGGGATTGAAGATCTGGCCGATTCCATTTTGGAGAATGGAGTGGTCACTCCTATCAAAGTGGAAGTTGTTGCGGGGCGTGGTAAGGCCACGATAGTCTACCGATTGGTAGATGGTCATCGGCGTGTAGCTGCGTGTCAGTATTTGGTTGAACATCATAAGACTAACATCACGATCCCAGCCATTGCCGTAGACTGTCGAGATGAGTCTGATGCATTAGTGCAAATGCTCGTATCGAACGACTCAGAGCCATTTGCCCCGTTTGAAGAAGCGATGATGTTCCAACGGTTGAAAGAAGAGTTTGGTTTGACCGTAGAACAAATCGCTCAGCGTTGTGGCCGATCTCCATCTCACGTAAGCGACAAGCTGGCGCTGCTTCGGGCTGACCCAATCGTTCAAGATGCAGTAAAAAATGGGGAGTTAACGCCAGCAGATGCGAATACAATCATCCGTAAATCGAGGGGGGATAAGGAAACCCAACGGGAAGTTACCGAGCGCGTACTTACTGAAGGGCGTGAAGCCGTCATCGAAAAAGAGCTGCTACGGGGGAGAATGCCCAAAGCTGCATGGAATGTAGCGACGACAACGTTCGATCAAGTTTGGCAAGCGGCGCTGCCCGTAGGGGGAATCAAACCGTTGCTAGAACAAACGGACCCCGTGGAACATATCTCCGCCATTCCAACCGAGGTCAAAACAGCAGTAGAACTTGCTTTTTATATGGGCAAAATGCAAGCGTTTTCTGAGTTGTCCAATTTGACTATGCCCGAATTATGGGCTAAATTGGAAGAGCGTAACAACACTTAACCATTTGCGAGCCCCAATCATGGGGCTTTCCTTTCTTTGGAGATTTTCATGAAAAAGGTAAGATTCACCGTGACCCACCTTCCTAGTCATCAGGTGTTTCCAGAATCCATTTGGCACGATCAGCAAGAGGATTCTCTGGATACGGGTCATTGGTTGGTCACTACCATATCAGAGCTGGTCAATAGCGGCTCGTCTTTAACGTACAAAGATTCTAGTGGGTCCCTTGTCTTTGTCCCCAATGATGTTCTGACTCAGTCCGTCATTCAGTTTGAGTCAGCAGAATTTCCAGACCCAGAAATTGTGCATTAAGTGTCTTGACGGAAATGATATTTCGCCGTAACGTATAAAGTCCCATTTAATCTAAATGAGACTTTATCATGAAAGCGAAATCGCTAACTCTGCTAGTAGCTTTGACTTTTCCGGCTTCCGTATGGGCGGCTCCGTTTTTGGTGTGTGACCCATATCCTTCTACGGCTCCACAGCCTACCGAGTTTGTCATTACGTTAACCGGGCAAACTACGCCTATCATTGTCCCCGCTATTCCTGCTGTTCCCGCCAGTGCAGGCGTATATTTGCATTGGGATGTGGGGACACTACCCCCCGGTTCCAAAACTGTTACTGTACAAGCTAGAAATGCTAATGGCAGTTCGGCGGCTTCTGCTCCTTTTACTTTTACTGTTGTCGCTCCCGCACCTGCTGTACCCACTGGGCTGAAGTTGCAAGCTGATTGATGATCTATATCCCACTTAATCGTTAAAATTAAGTGGGTGGAGGTTTTAGACATGAAATCCAAGATTGTTTTACTGCTTGGTACGATTGGCTTGTGGAGTGGATTGACTACAGCTAACCCATTTTTAACGTCGGATATTGTCCCACTGTCATCGCCACAACCGACCGAGTATTTGATCTCCATAGTAGAGACTACCAGTCAGGTTGTTGTCCCAGCAACGTTGACCCCAACGGGAGCCATGCTCCGTTGGGATGTCAGCACGCTCTTACCTGGAGTGAATACCGTTAAGATTCAAGCTCGCAACAGCGGTGGTATTTCTGCTCCTACTACTTTTTACGTGCTATATAGCAGCCCAGACGTACTGGACAACACGGGGAAGTACCGAAACTATGCGTTCTCCCCTGAGTTGCGGATTCAAGACACGCCAACTATGGCGCTAGTCGGTAAAGATGTTGGTGCGGTGACCGCAGCGGGGAGTTTTTCTTCTACGGCAGCGGGAATCGTCATCAAAGGAGATGGTGCTGATATCTGGGGCATTGCCGATGCGTTCCACTTTGTATACAAGCCTTTATCGAGTAGTGGTACGGTCACCGTCCGCGTCGCCACGTTGACCAATTCCAATGCATGGGCAAAGGCGGGAGTGATGATTCGGGAGTCTTTATCGTCCGGGTCCAAACATGCATTGGTCGCAGTCACTCCCAACAACGGGGTTGCTTTCCAGCGCAGGCTTACTACAAACGGAGCCAGCTCTCACACGTCTGGGATTGCCGCCAAGGTCCCGTACTGGGTGAGATTAACCCGTATCGGCTCGTCGTTTGTAGCGTATCAAAGCAGCAACGGTACGAATTGGTCTCGTATTGGATCTGCGACGATTCAAATGACCGACCCCGTGTATGTAGGGGTGGCCATCACCAGTCACAGTCCGGGGGTGTTGGCTACAGCCAACATGGACTCTTTCACCGTTCAGTAAGTCCTTCTACCTTTGTATTGAACGGAAGGTTGTGGCCGATCCCGTGGCGGGTACGCGGGGTTGGCCACGTTCCCCGACCGGGGCTGATTCATTTTCCGTGCGTCTGTTTTACTCTTCATTGCCTGTTTGAACAACTTTGCCTTAATCTGCTTTAACAGAGTTGTAGCTTTTTCTCGATCTTCATCGGAGATGTTATCGACGAACTGCTTGTCGATAGTAAACCGGCCATACCCTTTATGGATGTTTTCCAAGTAACCAATACTGGACGTGTGGTAGTACAGCGCCATATTGATGATCTTGTGTGGGACGGTTGGATAGACCTTATGCAAGACCTTATTAACTTCCAGTTGCAATGGCAATAGTTCTGCCATTGCTACATGATTCTTTCGTAAGATTTCCAAGAAAGTTTTAGCCCGGATCGCGGCGTTTCCTTCCAACTCTGGAAAGTCCGGAGACTTGGAAGCCTTAGCACTGGGACGAGTGACAACTGCTTTTACAACACAAGGAACTCTTTTCATTTCAAACTCTCCAATTCTAGTAGTTCGCACAGTACGAATTCTGGGTAGGCATTGACGGTTCCATATCGCTTGTCCGGGACTTGATCTATCATCAAGTTATGTTGTCGGCAATATTTCCCCGCTTCAATGCCCAACAATCGTTTATCTTCTGTGGTCATTTGAAGGTGATACTTCGTGCATAATCCCAAGATCGTTATGTACTGATCTCGTGGTAGTGCTTCATCCAGTCGGTGTTCTAGCTCTTGTTGTTTGGTTTCCATGCCCAACAAACGTCGTTCGTATTCCAAGAACTGTTGGGCAACCAAAACAAACATCTGTGCCGGAGTCGTGGGTTGCGGAATGGCAGCGGAAGCTACTGCATGAAAAATTTTGTGGTAAATTTCAAAGACGGGCAAACAACGACGCGCGACCATAAATTCAAAGGTTAATGGTGCCAGTTTATACACGTCTTTGGGGGTTGGATTTCCGCTTAACCGAATGGTTGAGCGAATAAAATCAATGGGTTGGGAAAAGTCTTTTTCCAATGCCTCCACAGCTTTTTGCTTGGACGCGAACGCAATCCCAACTAGTTCTTCAATATCATACGGGTATTGCTCCCCATGATCAAATCGATCTTTGATGTACTCAAAGTAAGTTTTCAAGTTGTGGGGCGTGTTTAGTTTCAGTTGCCCCGACTTAAACTCTTCACGGGTGATGACTTCACTTAATGTAATGATATCTTTCATACTGAAACTCTCCGGTTGTGATCTCACTTTTGGGGAATACTACGGCGACGAATCATACACATCTCCAAAGTAAAAGTTTCGTTTGTTAACTGACCGCTGAGTATACGCAGCGGTGTTTGATAGATTCTTTCAGTGGCAACACGCAATCGTATGGATTGGTTTCCACTGCTGGGGGCCAATCTTTAACTTGGTACCACTGCCAAGCAATAGTGAACACAAATCCGGCAATGGCCGCCAGCAGCCCATAAAGAATGTGGATAGCTAATTCTTTCATGCTGCATCTCCAGATGAGCCCATATCTTTGTAGTCATTAAGTTCTTGTTTCCATACTGGACGTGTTAAAGGCTTGAGGGGACGATTCGATTTGTCGTCCGTGATGACAACAGATATTAAGTAATGAAATTGCTTGTCCTTGCGATGACAAACCAGTTTTACGGAATCTCCGTTGATGTCTACCTTCAACATTTTGGCTGTCGTATGACTGTCGGGCAACCACACTACTTCGATCTCATCATTGGGCTTTAACATCCCAGCGAAGGTCGTCCATACAGGATGGACGCAGGTATTGACCATGATCAAATGGCCTTCCACGTGCGGCTGTTTTAATCGGGAGGATAAGAACTGAATTTGGGCACCCGCCGTGAGTTCGGTTATGACCCCGCCTTGATCGTCCAAGCACGTGATTTTGCTGCGGGGTCTTTTTCCAGATGTGAATAAACTCTGTAGCATGATGTGTTGCGCCGTTGCCAAGTGCTCAATGTCGATTGGCGTAATCGTCAACGGTTTGAAAGTTCTTACGATAGCTTCCACGAGATAGTGTCCCAGTCAAGTTTGGTTTACCAGTTAAAAAGCCCCATGGCGGGGCTTTTTGTTCGGACTTGGAGAGCTTTACCGGGACTATAGCAATAATCCCGTGGGATTGATTATAAATCATCCAATCGTGTAATGCAAGCAACTCTATAACTTACGAATATTGACAATAAAAAGTTTTATAATTATAATTACACTGTTTGACGCTTACCTCCTTTGCATGATTCATCATCACAGAATGCCCGCCTCGCCAGCGGGCATTTTTTATGGCCGAAATAAAACCTTTTGGAAAATTTTATGAACGATTATACTGCGGACAATATCGTAATCTTACCGATGGCAGAAGTAGCCGAACGCTTTAGCTGGGCGAAAGTGGAACAACTGGCTCAACAATATAACAGACCTAATAGCTGGATCGCCAACGGGTTGAAGGCGTGTGAGCGAGCCGGAGTACCGGATGATTATTTCATCGACCGATACCTTCGTAAACAACCGATTCCCATGCGAGAAGATGTTAACGAAGCGATGCGGGAGTTGTGGAAGGAAGAAAATCGGATGGATTTGGGGGCGTGATGGGCTGGAACCGGGGTCGGTTTGGAACCGGGGTTTTAAGTATCGTTCCAAATCGTCTCAAAATGGCCCTGGGAAGCCCCACAAGCGATTTTGCCAGCGAAACCATGCCAACATAGCCCGGACCAAATGTGACAGTCAAAAATCGGCTTCCAAAGCGGGTGTTCAATTACATTCCTTTTTGGGGGCGGCGGGCGCGGAATCCCCGACCCGAATTCTTGGTCCGAAATGGTGGATGGGATGAAAATTAATTCTTGTGATGATGTCGATGTATGAGACGTGGATGCGATGTACGTCAATTGGCACTCCGAAGTAGTCACGGTCCGAAAGAAGAATGGGGTGGGGTATGTCGTGGACTTGGAACCGGGAGAAACTCTTTCGATGGTATTACAGCGAGTAAAAGAGTTGTATACGAAAGAAGTGATTCATGAATTGAATCACGTCATTTATCCGTATGGAAAGAATTCTTAAATCCACATAAAAAGTAAGGTTTCTGCGGAACTTTAAGAAGATGTTGATAAGTCCATTACTTTTGTGTGGTTTTGTAGTGGCTTTAAGTTTCCGAAAGAATTGTATTGAATTTTTAATTCTTCCGGAGCCGTGGTTGGGTACTCGAAAGAGTACTGATGGAATCAAAAATCATAGACCAGAGTCATATCCAACCGAATCAGAGTGATTTCCAAGACGAGCGAAGCGAGTCGGAAATCACTCCGGTTGGATGTGTGTCCGTGACACACACTCAGCCAGAGTACTTAGTAAGATATTTGGAAGAGTTTTGATCGATTTCGCTCCAATTTTTAAGGTTCCAAAACCCCAATACCAACCCAAAATCCAAACATAAAACCCAGCGAAAAAACCGCCGCTAAGTATTTGATTTTGTTCATGTTAAGCAAAGCTTACACCGAGTTTGTGTACTTCGACCGTCACGGGTTTGTACTTCGACCGTCACAGGTTTGTACTTCGACCGTCACAAGGTACATACTTCGACCGTCACGGGCTCATACTTCGACCGTCACACGAAATTTTTTAAGTTTTGGAAGAATTTTACGAAGAATTTTACGAAGAATTTTGATTATTATTTTCGTAAAAGTGCTTGATTTTATCTTCCGAATATTATATATTATACAAAACCACAGCAAGTATTGATTATGTCCATTTCCCGCAAGTCGTTACATCCGGATTCTGAATCATTGGAAGCGAAAGCGCCAATCCAACGAGTAGCTTTACTTAAAAATCCCAGATTTCAGCCCATCAAGACTGCGGATGAAAGACACCATTCGATGGTGGTAGTCAATAAAAATTTTTTACCTTTGTTGTTAAACCCCACGGATGATATGACGATAGTCCGGCGTGAAGCATTGACACCGAAAGGAACCATTTTGGTTCAAGCGGTGGGACGGAAAAAGGTAGATGAAAAATTGATCAAACCCGACCCCGAAACCGGGTTGAAGAAGTATAATGATTGTGACGACTGGCAAGAAGCTCATATTCCCACTCGAATTGAGTATCAAATCTTTTTGGGGATATTAGCATTGGCTTGGAAAGAAGGCACTCACCAAATCCGTTTGGATAGTTGGCGGAGTCTGTTGGAACATTTGGGGTTGGAAGTCAAAGGTCAAAATTTGGATTTAGTTAAAAGAACATTACAATCGTTTTTTAATTTGGTCATCACGTTCCACGAGACTTATTTGGAAAATGCCCCATTAAAAAACAATGCAAGTAGCTACAAGCCGAGTTGGTACTATCGTCAGTATTTTGTGATCAGTGGTTTCGGCCACATGAAGGATTCTCGCGGGCGTGTATCGGGGATTCATATCGATATTGATCTAGGATTTTTTATTGAGTGTGATTTAGCTAAATTCGTGCAACGAGTAGATGTTACTAAGGTTATGAAGTTTAAATCCAGTCAAGCTCTTTCATTGTATTTATATATGCTACGGTGGTGTGAAAAGATAAAAGATAAAGGTAATCACGTTGTATATACTAGAGTACAACCAGAGGAGATAGATTTCTTGTATGATTATTTGGGGTGGAAGCGCCCAGAACCGTATATGGAAGACGGTTCGGTTAATCAGTTAGCTCAACCATCAAGAGTTAAACGATTGATCAATAAGGCAATTGCTGAGATTAAAATGATTGATGACCGCTTTGATTTTTACTTGGATGAAAGTCTTTTTAAAGGGGGAAAAGTTAAGTTCGTTTTCCCCGATCCAGATTTAATTGAGAGTAATTATTAATGACTAAAGAATATTTAATGGATTATATCCCGCCGCAAGGCAATGGTAAGAATCCATTGTATGCGGCGGTGATGTCCGCACGTGAAGCTATTAGAACTGGTTGTGAGCCAGGTCGGGCTATTGGGTATGCCGCGAAAAGATTTCATGTTATGTCTAGTGATGTAGCTCATTATGTGGGACAGGTAGGTGGTAGAATTAATAGTTTTCAATCGGCAAAGATTAAGCAACGACCTTTAACTCATAAAATTAAAAAAGAATTAGTTCCCATTGTGAATAAACCATTGAACGAGTGTACTAGAGAAGATGCTAAAAAGGTAAGTGAAGCGGGAATATTATCTACAAGCTTTTTATCTAAAAAGCAGTTTATGGTTTTTAATGATTTATTAAGTAAAAAAGATGTTTATAAAGATTTACAACAACCAATTTTTGGTAGAGGTGCTGTTTATGGGGATGAACCAGAAGATTTTGATTGATTTTTACCCAGCCATCACTGGAAATTTACTTGTTTGATGCGAGTTTTTTACTTGTTTGATGGGAGAATTTACTTGTTTGATGGGAGTTTTTTACTCGTTTGATGGGCTTCCCAAGCGTATGAAGCGTACTTCAAGCGTAATAAGCGTCAAGCGGGGCGCTCTGCCGCCCGCGCTATTGAGCGCGGTGCGGCTATCGCGCGGTCAGTAAAAAATTTCCAAAAAAATAAATCAAGTGCAACTCTTCGTAAAAGAATCGATCCCAGTAAAAATTGACCGAAACTTAAAAAGGCATGAAAAACATTTCGGGAAATAATAGAGGCGTTGATATTGTATACTTGCTATATTAAAATACTGACAACATGCTTCGGATTGGGGACATTATGATGAAGACTTTCTTTTTGTGGGCTGGAGCTTTTTATTTGACGAGTATCTTTATTTTTTCATGGATTGCATATGTTAACCTTTTTAGTGGAAAAAAAAAAGAAAAAGAACTACTCCCCAGAATAAGAAATACCCAGACATTTATTTGGCGTATGATCAGCGCATTCATGATCGACGTAAATGTAAAGATCGTCGTACCAATTCGGTAGGTGGTCGGCGTTCTACTGATTATCAAAGGGATTGTTTGGAAGCTTAATATAAAATGTCTTATAAGCGTGGTAAGTTAAGAGTTCACGATTTGATTAAGATTGTGCAACCCATTCGGTATATTCGTTGTGGTTCCACCATTTCTCCGAAAGAAATACGTAGAGACTTTTTAAAGCCGGAACATTGTACTGTTATTGATTCGGTTATTAATTTTCTTGGATTGTCGTCGTTATCGGCGTGGTTTAAGAATAAGATTTATGATGCATTTGCTGTTGCGTTGATGAAAGTGCATTACAGTTCAGAAATGCGACGAGAGTTAGTTACTGAATCTGCACCAGAATTAGCAGGACTTTGTGGTATTATTGTAAGATCTGAGTGGGTAAAAACGGGGCAGTATCCTGTGGACACTCGTCGGCGTTTGGAAAATATGGTTATTTATCAGGTATTATGGGTGGAAGTGACGGATAACTGCCCGCTGTATCAGCAGGTCGTGACGGTATTGGCGGATCATGTAGTGTTACTGGAAAAGAATGTGCGCCCGCATTTTGTGTGCAACTGTAGTAAGTAACCAATTTTTTTGGAGTGCTTATGATTGTTTACAGCGTGAATGGTGAAGATGATTGGCATGAGTCCATGCTAGATGTTGTGTATGAACTGGAAGAAGCTGGGTTATTATTCAAGGGGTCTACGTATTATACGGGGACAGCTCAAACACCACTGGCCAGTTCGTTTCTCAATTTGGATGTATTATTGGAGTATATGGGAGATGCTGCTTACAACGATTATGGGGATGCCGCAGAGGGCTTTACGGATTTGTCAGTCAATCAATACAATCAGTTAGAATCAGTTATTAAGAACTGGTTGGATGAGAACTTACCCGTGTGTTTTTATTCAGTGGTGGACAAGCAAGTTCAATACATCACTGAAGAGTGGTTAGCGGAAAACAGTTGAGGTATTGACTAGTCAATACCTCAGAGTGGTTACTTCTTCTTGTCCTTTTTCGGACCTTTTTCCATGCCGACCGGGCGCTTGTCCGGGGCGGGCTTTTTCTTGGACCTTGCGGGTTTACTCATTGTACACCTCGATTGGTGGGACTGGCGAAGGGATCCAGTCCCAGTTGGGTTAACGCGCTCTCATCCTCTGGGAAGGCATAATACACCTCCTGTGGAGTCATTCAGTCTCCACATGGTCGAGCATAGCGCGTTGCTGGAAAAAAGCAAGTGGAGATTGGGCTTGTGTTTTAATTTTATAAAGTATATACTGCAACCGTTCACGGTTCATTCACTTGGAGCGCAGTCATGGCTAAGGTAGATAAAGTGGTAGTATCGGGTGTTCCATCTTCGTTGGTGGACGAGTACGTCCAGATCGAGCGGGAGATCAAAGCGTTGACCGAGCGGAAAGCTCAAGTACGCAAGGTATTATTGGCATATGTGCCAACTGGCTTGGAGCAACAACCCGTAAGTTTGTTATTGCCGGGGGCGACTTGGCAGATTTTATTGTCTAAGCCCACCGAAGAGTTGATGTTTATTGACGATCCCATTCACGTTAAACAATATATTCAGAACAAGTTGTCTCCGGAAGCTTTTGTCCGGTTGGCCCGTTTCACGATTGGCGATCTTCGTACTGCGATGACTCCACAACAGTTGGAAGATATTACGGTAGTATCTCCTGATAAGGTGCGGAAGTTCATCACGCAAGCGAAAGGATAATGCGATGAATGCGGAAACGCTACGCCAGTTTTTTCCAGAGCAGTATGCAGAATTGAATAACGTGTCTATACTCCCTACGTTGAATACGAGCGTAGTGGCCGCCCGCAATAAGTTTTTCCATGACCATAAAGATCACTATGTCAGTTATCAGATGATGACGGACCCCACGGGGGAAAAGATCCCCGTGGGACAGTGCTTGGTCTTTGCGGAAGATGGTCATGGTGAGCAAGCACTGTTTTTCGTGAGTCAAGAGCGTTATGAAGCGAAGGTCACCCCGTTTGGTTACGTGGTGGATGAGGCGTTGGATGAAAAGAGGGTTTTGTTATGAGTCACGCTTCATTAAATTGTGTTTGTGACTGGGTATGGGTAGAGCTGTGGTCGGACTTATCTCGGATTGGGGTGCATGAGTCTTTTGAAGCTGCGTGTGCAGAAATGTATGCAGAGCTGGGGTTAAGATCGGGTATTGTTAGCACCTCTTCTTACACCCCAGCGGATGATGGGGTGGTGAAGTTTCGAGTGTTGTGCGACCAAGGTCTGCAAATTTTGATTTTGAAGATGTACTTGGGCGATTCGATTCACAACTTTTTATGAGGTCTGTTTGGATGGGATATAACATGGTAGATGCGTATTTTGACCGCAATCAAGCGGCCTTAGCGCTGTGTGCGTTGTTGAGAAAGTTGGAAATCACGGTCGGTTGGAAAGATGATGGGGATTATGTGGACTACGTGATTATGTTTGCCGACTTACCTACCGGTCAAGTGTCATGGCATATCCCTCGCACAGAAATCCGATTGGAAGATTGGCCCAGGTACGAAGGGCTGTGGGATTTTCATGTGACATCCCAAAAGCGAGATCGATTGTATGAATTTATGCAACAGACGTTGGCTTTGTGACTTGACATGCCCCCGTTGTTGTTATATACTATGTATAGCGCAGCGGGTGAATAACTGCTGTCAATCGAGGTCCTGACTAATTTGGAGAGTTACTGATGATTACGATACCAGAATTAAGTGATGCTATCTGTGAAGCGGAAGATCAAATTGCTGAGATTGTTCATCGGGTATGAGCGATTATGATCTTATGGAATTACAAGTGCAAGTTCATTTGTGGAGTTTGGTGGACTTTTCTCCTTAATTGATTGAGGAGGTGTATGGGGACCGGACGATTAACCCGGTGGGTAGTATTCAGTTGGGGGTGGGTGTCACTATTTTGGTGCGTCCTTAACTTGGAGAGTCGTGATGGGCAATAAAAAAGTTATTTATTCTGCGCCGTTAAAAGCGCTGAGTTCAGAAAAGTTTCATGAGTGGACGCGAGGGGTATTCAAGAACCAGACAATTATTCAGTTGACTGGTGATACGCTCACGTCTCCAAAAGTCCGGGCTGAAATGATGCGGAAGTGTCAAGATGCCGATATTGTTTTGATGACATCCGAGTTGTTGGATTCCTTAACCCGGAATTTCCAGTCGGAGAATTATCAGTGGTTGATGGATGTGGAGTTATTGATTTGTGATGAAAGTCATATCATCACTTCTCCAGGCCGTGGAGATTGTGTCGAAGCATCGATCATGCGCTTTTCCCAGATCAATCCCAAAGCTAGATTGTGGATGTTGTCGGCAACGATGCCCAACGTGGATGAGTTCTCCACGTGGTTATCTAGGTTGAATGGTAAGTCCACACAAATTTTAAATTCTACATGGCGTCCAACAACCTTGGTGTGGCATTTTGTTCCACATTTAACGTTTGGTAGTTATTCGGAGATTCAATCGGATAAGATATCTAAAGCCGTGAAGTTGGTGCAAATGAAGCCCACGGAAAAATTCTTGGTATTCGTGTGGGATAAGAATACCGGGCGGAATATCATTAGCCGCTTGCGGGAAGAAAACATCGTGTGCGAATTTCACAATGCCGACGTGGATTTTGAAGGGCGCACTGAGATTGTGCAGCGGTTTGAGGATGATAGTGATCCATTGCAAGTGATTGTGGCGACGAGCACGCTCTCATGGGGGGTAAATACCTCAGCGCAAAATGTGGTGATGGTAGGCGTTCATCGGGGATTATCGCCCGTAGATGAATTGGATGTGATCCAAGCGGGAGGTCGTGCTGGTCGCTTTGGTAAAGCACCAGAAGGTCATGTGTATTTGATTTGTGATGACCCGAAAGAGTGGGAAATTAGAGTCAAAAACCCCCGTCCCGTAACGTCTACGTTGTTGAATGAAGATGCGTTATCGTTTCATATATGTGCTGAAATCAAGAATAAAATCATTAAAGATGAAGCGTCGTTGTATGCGTGGTATGGCCGGACGTTGGCGGCCATCCAAGAGCCATTGACCAAAGACATGATTAATAACGTGTTGGCCAAGTTGGAGGCGTGGGAGTGTGTCAAGTTAGATCCACGTGGATTCTTTCAGTGTACCCAATTGGGGGTGGTCGCGGCCACGTTGTATTACCACCCGAAAGATGTGTATCACTGGGCAAAGTCTTTTGCTTACATCGAACAACAGAACTTATGGGACAGTGACGTAGCACTGGCGTATGCGTTGGCGATGCCTTCTTCCCAACTGCCATACATTGCCCGGTCGGAACAAGATCGAGTGATGGAACGGGTGTATGCGTTGCGCCGGGTATGGAAGGCGCCCATTCAGGCGTCCACACTCTTTGCGGATGTGTATGATATGCTGGCGGGGGAAAAGCCTTCCATGCAAGCCCGGCAATTCAAACAAGATGCAGAGCGGGTGTGTGCCGCATTGAGTTGGATTGGTGGAATCAAGGCGATTGCTCGGTCAGACATGTGGGCTATTTTACCTCTTCGGTTGAAATATGGTGTCCCCGCGAAATTGGTGCAACTCTGCCGACTTCCCAAAATTGGAGCCGCACGGGCGGAGAAATTGTGGGCGATGGGGGTCCAAACGTTGGATGATGTACTTGCTAATCCAGCGAAGGTCCAGCGTGCTGTGGGCGAGAACTTGCTGCCAGAAGTGATGATGGCCGCTAAGAAATTGATCAGAATGGATCAGCAGCAATAAAGGTTTTACGTTGCGGGTATTGCGCTATCATTTTATATAGTATAAAATTATGGCGGAAGCAGTTCATTGGTAACATCAACTTATTAGGAGAGTTTTATGCAGCATGTTAAGCAGATTCTTGTTCCACAAGAAATTTGTACTGTAGTGGATTACATTACGTGTGATCTCTGCGGTCAGAAGATAAAAACAGAGCGAGAACATTATTCGGAGTATAAAGAAAATAAAGTTGAGATCGAATGGCGGCATGGTATGGTCTACCCGGAAGGGGGGTTCTGGAGAGGTTGTGTCGGTAGATATGTGTGCTACTTGTTTTGAAACGAAGCTCATTCCGTGGTTGAAATCTTTTGGGGCTCAACCTCATCAACGCGAGTACGATTTTGAGGAATGCTAGATGAAGATCACGATATATGTTAACCGCATTTTAGCGGTGGGTTGTACCCAAGATGGGCAGCGTAAAGGGATTATTTACGTACTGAGTGATGCTGATTTTTTAAAGCTCTATCCATATCGTCATCGGCGAGATGATTTGATAGCGTGGGTGGTGAGTATGGGGGAATTAGTTGAAGTGCATGACATGCGGGTGGAGATGTTGGATGAACTCATAGATTTCCGTTTGTCTGGGTATGATTTCTTTTTGGAAGATGTTTCGGTAATGGAAGCCACGATTAAAAACTGTCCAGCACCTCCATCCCAAGTGTCGGCTTATTTTTCCAAAGAGCGTGACATATTGCATGGGGTTATATTGCCCGCATTGCAGAAGGAATTGCGTAATTTTTTGGCTGACAATCGGCAGGTTATCATTCAAACACTGTCTACTGAGTATTACGATTACGGTGATGGTTCTCAAAAGTAAGTGACCAACTTGGAGAGTAGCTATGAAAACGTTTGTGTTCTTAACGCAAGCTGATGTAAAGGCGTGGGCAGATAGTTTGTTTGGACAAGAAGCATATCAGATGACTGTTCCCAAACAAGGCTTAGAGTTGGTGGTACGACACGATTTGAATATCCAAGGATTGGAGATCTTGATTTATACGACGGTGCTTCCACAAACCGACCGGTCTCGTGACAAAGGGGAAGATGCAATCCGGTTTGTGTTGTACGACCGCTTTGCTGGTAAACCCGTTGGGGTGGAGAAAAAGGTACTGCGGGTGGATGGAGATACTACGGTATTCGAGCGGTGTACTGATCGGGTTAAAGAACTAATCGAACTGGCAAATACGTTCAAAGCGAATGATTGGTTTTGTAAGAAATGTAGGACCGAGCGGGCGCATACGGTGGAACGAACCAATCGCCAGAACGGAGAGAAGTTCCGTGGTTGTGCGTTGTTTCCCAAGTGTGGACCAGATAAGTTAGCTGTATTGCAAGGGGCTTATCCGTTAAAGTTCAATCCGTGGGGGTCAGTTTCTCAATCGGAACCTTTGGTGGTTGTTCCGGTCGTGAGTTCACCCCCATTGACAAAGTCTTTGTATGCGGAGATGAGCAAAGACGTGGATTTGGTGTCTACCCAGCAGTATCCTGAGTTGGGTTATCCGTTCCCATTTTTTAATAAGGTCCAATCGGGGGTGATTGCCAGTGGTGTTTTGTTTGCGGACGCTAACATGGTGCTATCTACTGCTACATCCAGTGGTAAAACCATAGTAGCAGAATTGGTGATTGGTGCAGTTTTAGGGATTATTAAGGAGATTAAATAATGTCTAAGCAGCGGGGAATTTTATCGTTGGAGTGTAGATTTTGGAAAAAAGTAAATAAACAAGGTCCTTTGATTTTGGATACAAATTGTTGGGTGTGGACGGCTGCTACAGCGGGGGCAGGTCATGGGTTGGTTGGTTATGGAGCTATTGGATCGGGACGTAAACCATGTAGACAGTTGTGTGCTCATCGAGTGTCTTGGGAGATTCATTATGGTGTGATTCCTATCGGTAAAAAAGTTTTACATAAATGTGACAATACATTATGTGTGAATCCATCCATTTGTTTTTGGGAACGCAACAAGATAATGTTATCGATATGATTAATAAGAAGCGTAAATTGGTGGGGGCAAAATGTCCTTGGTCGAAGTTAACGGAAGAGCAAGTATTATTAATTAGAGATGATGAAAGACCCATGATAGTTATTGCTGAGGAGTATGGTGTCCATCCGGTAACTATAAGAGATATTAAGGTGAGGAGAAATTGGAAATGGTTATGAACTCGTTATCGCCTCGATCTTGGGGGTAATCGTTGATGGAAAGAAAGCGGTTAGTGAAGAAAAAGCGTAGTAAGAACAAGTTGTTAAAAGTCCAAGATTCGGACTTTAAAGAACTGATTGTTCAAATGGTGGCTCAGCGAGGTACGATTGCTGCCATGGCCATTCGTTATGGGGCCAATCGAGAATGGTTATCCAGGCGGATTCTTCAGTTGTTTGGGGTGACTTATCGGGTTTTGCTGCGTGGTGGAGTTAGGGATGAAGATGAAGATGAAGAAGGTGATCAAGAAGTATATTACAATCCGGTTGGGGTTGAATATCAGCAGTTGATTTTGGCTACTTTTAAAGTAGATCCAGAACATGCTGCTTGGATGGCTCGCGTATCACAAGATATTAAAGCACGAAAAGCCAGCATTTTGCGTGTTCGTAGTTCCGCGCTGTATTGACCGGGACTGGGGTTACTCACTCAGGTATGGGTGAGTAATTCCCAGTGCGTAGCCCCGGTTCCCGCTTGTTGTCGTTGGGGTTCCATTGGCATATACTGGGGGAAGTTTTACTCTAACCCTTAGATTCCAAAGGAATTTTCCCATGATCCCCAATTTGTCGATGTCATCTACCCAGCCCGTCCACTTGTATTCGATTCGGTTATCTGATTTGAGTGTGATTGGAGCGATGGACCGCTGGCTTCCACAGCCAGAGTCCGATGAAGATGATGTAGCCGCTCAATCCGATGTTTGTGTAGAACTTCAAACCAGTACGAAAATGCAGATATTTTATTTGGCGTTGATGTCGGTGGTGATTGAAGGAGGCTTGAACCAACGAGATCGCTTTATTAAGAATAAGAAATTTTTATCGCTGGCCGAGCTTAAAACGGTGACGATATCTGGAGAACGAGAAAAGCAACACAGTTTGGATTCATTAGCAGATTTGGTTGGGTTAACTTATAAAAAGATTTCTGTAATATTTAGACATAGACTATCGAATTTGGAGAATAACTTTCAGCTTTTTTGGTTTTATCGGCATGTGTTTCAAGCTTCTTTATCCCTCCTCAAGCAGTACTCCCGCGATGAATTCTCCGGTTTTGTTCATGCTAAAAGTTTGTTGACTGTTTTGACCAAGCAAAAGAATCCCAATACGTTGATCGACGAAGTCAAGCGTTTCTTATAATGGT
>ERZ1645192.1081-NODE-1081-length-22886-cov-7.692392_pt1 | contig 22886 bp, 25 predicted proteins | sample MGYA00575354_ERZ1645192 | MGnify/ENA primary metagenome ERZ1645192 (study PRJEB40844, sample SAMN11349763) | freshwater sediment metagenome | isolation source: river sediment | host: Sediment | place: India: Faizupur Khadar , New Delhi | collected 2017-02-21 ... | reverse complement strand
ACTAGTAAGAAAAAACTTCGTAGTGAAATTGTTTCTTTGGTACTCCCAGTCTGTTCAGAGATTGCACGACTATATTTCTTACTGTTGGGGAAGAGCAGATATAATAGGAATAGGTTTGTGGTTCAGGTATCTCGGATCCAAAAAGCGTTTCGGAATAACGGATGCCATCCTCTTGATAGACATAAAACACCAATCGTAGCTGAGGAATGGAATCAGCTATCTCACGCAGCTCCTTTTCATAAAGCAGTTCTTCCCGTATGTTCACGGCAAGAAAACAAAGCACCTGCTGCTTTGGCGGATGGTTTTTCATATCGCGTAGCAGGCTGACAATCGGGACAATACCTATTCCTGATCCAATGAAACAAGTCCGTTCTTTGTCATACCGTGGGATGAAATTGCCAAAGCCGCCATTGATTCTTGCCATGGTTTTTGGCTCTATGGTAGTTACCTTTTCTGTAAAATCTCCTAATACTTTTATTCCAAGCGATATATATGGATCGGATGGGCAAGAGAGGAAAGAAAACGGATGCTCTTCAGCTGACAACGGAGAATGCAAAAAACGTATATAGGCAAACTGACCGGCTTGGTAATGAAGTTTCTTTTTTTCAGGTTTTTTAAATGTCAAAATCTGAATATCTGAAACTCTCCTTTTTTCTATCAGCACTAGTTCAGGCAACCAGGATTTTCGTATTTTTGAGTAGGCAAAAAGCAGAAACACGATGATAGGGTATCCTAGTGAGAATATGAATATAAGAGGTGTACCGGCATTTGCTACCATAGCCATGTTGACATGAAAGGTGACGAGTATGCCGAAAAGGAAAAATACATACCCATGGTGCTTCTTGATTGTATCATAGGCACGTAATGCAGGATGTTGTATGCGATTAAGAATTTTCTTACGAAATTTTCTGAATAGGGGAGTCTCGATCCATAGTATAGCGATAACGTACAGTAAACTAAACAGGACCAAAAGTATCCAGGATAAAAGATCTATGGAACTACCAGTAAGCAATTTGGAAAAAAAATGGAAGTAAATACCGATAATTACGAACAATCCTGTAAAAACATGGACCTTTATCATTTTATCATGAGGCAATCTCAGTTGAAATACGGGTATTTTTAACGAAATCAAAATATTGTTGATCACTACATAGAAACTGAAGATTGAAAAGAAATAATTCACTACCGACAAAGGGGAGTAGACATATAACCCGCTGAGGAAAAGAATAAAATAGATAGCTGGCAATACTACATAGAGAAAAACCAAGGTGAATGTCATCATCGGAATTTCTCCTCAATAATAGCAAAAAGCTCTTTTGTCCATTCCAGGTGCATGTCATAATTTGGATTTGAACCACCAAAAAGCCCGCGATCTTTCCATTTGGAAGCAGCAGAGATCTCATCTACCCCAAAGGGCGATTCTGAGGCAGGGGTAATCTCAACAAAGACCTCTTTCCCCACAGAATAGAGATTTACAATAATAAAAGGTGATCTGTCTGTTGATGCTTCGATAAATTGTTGGATTTCCGGATTAATCCCACTTTCTAGCCCTGTGTTAAGAATCACTACCACTTTTTCGTCCCCAGTCAACTTATCGAATCCCTTGATCGCCGTAGCGGAGAAGGGAAGTGAACTGTTCTTTAGTTCCTTCATGACGAAATCAGTTGCTTTCGTAGATACTTGCTTGCTATTCAAACGTACTATAGTAAAGCTTTCGGCTGAAAGAGCAAATGCACACAGTAATACTACTACTAAAAGAAATAATCGTTTTTTCATGCTTCACCTCTAGTTTTTTACTATACATTTACATTTGGACTCAGTCAACATTATTGACAAATTGACCAAGGGTGTCATCATAATAAATGTCGTCTTCAACATCCCCTTCGCCACCATGATCATCGTTGCTGCTCTTTCAGGTATTTCTGAGTCCATCGTCGAGAGTGCCAGGGCTGTAGGTGCCGGCCGGTTCAGAGTATTCTTTCAGATGGTGCTTCCCCTTTCTTTCAAGGATGTCATGATAGCAATGGTGTTCATTTTCATGAGCAATATCAGCTCCTTCACCACCCCCTATCTGATCGGACGCAACCACCCTTTGCTGTTGGGTGTGTACCTGCGCAAGACGTTCGCCAACCGTGAATACAATCTTGCCGCAGCAATCTCTGTTGTGATATTCCTCTTCAGTTCGATTTCCGCTTTCGTGTATCTCTATACCAACCTCAAGGAGAAGGACTGGGAGGCACGGGCGCCGCAGTAGTATATACCACCCGGAGCATCCCCATGCTATAGTAGCTGCATGAAGCAATTTCACTGGAGGGCGGGTTTGTCATGCGGATAATACTCATTGGCTACGGCTGGCGCAGTCTCTTCTTCTATAGGATCATCAAGGCGCTGCCTGAGCGGTTTGTGTTGGTGAAATGGGTGTTGCGTACTCCCAAAAGGGCGGAGGAAGTAAAGCAGCGCTATCACGTGGAGACCACCTGCGATGTGCTCGATGCTCTCTCAACAGCCCATGATCTGGTAATCCTCAGTGTACCGTCATACAGTATGGAAGGGCTTCTTCTCCCACTCATTGACAAAGGTGAGGCGGTTTTGTGCGAGACCGGTTTTACCTCTCTCGCCTTGGAGACCTTGGAGGCATTGTATAGCAGGTATGCAGGTTCCAAAAGCAAAGTTTTCGTTGCCGAGCAATACTGGCGTTATCCCTACTATCACACCTGCCATGCCCTGATTCCCCTGTTGGGATCTGTGACCGAGGTGCGCTGTGCCAGTCTTCACGACCACCATGGAACCAGTATCATCCGGCATTTTCTTGATGAGAAAGGCTCAACCTGCACCATTACTGCTGTAAGCAGGCCCAGCTGGGTTGTAAGAACCGGCGGGCGTGACAGCATCGATACCGAAGGAGTACGAGTTCAAACCAACCGAATTACTGCCGTGTTGGCGTTCGAGGATGGAAAAACCGGCTACTTCGATTTCTCCGATGTCCAATATCACAGTTCGATCAGAAGCAGTCACTTTGCTCTTTTCGGAGAGCGGGGGGAGATTGCAGGCTACGAGGTGCGGTATCTCAACAGCGACAATGAAGGGATAACGCAATCAATTCAGAGAATCGAGGATGGGGGGCTGACCAACAACCCCCGCTCCCTTCGTGCTATAAGCTTCGGGGATGCCTATCACTTCAGGAATCCGTACTGGCCCCTTGGATTCAATGATGATGAAATCGCCCTTGCCCTGTGCATGGAGGATGCGTGCCAAGGAAGGGGCTATGGTTTGCATGAAGCCCTGCAGGACTCCTATCTTGCCCAGTGCATACACCAAAGTTTCAACGAAGGCAGGCCCATAGAAACACAATCACGGATTTGGTCCGACGCCTTTTCTTCTCCACGATAGAGGAATCGTGCGGTGTAGGCTTCTTTGCTCCAGCTGGTTTGAGTCTCGCTCTGCCAAAATCCTGGGAAGCCATACTTGCCCATAGGTTGTTTGGCGAAACCTCATCACAGGCGGTGAGGAGAGAAATCTCGATGCGGCATGTATTTCGAAGAATGCAAGGGCTTGCTTTGGTACACTACTTGCCTTTTCCTCTTGTATTCATGGAAGTGCGGTAGATGATGAATCGATTGACACAGTACTCGGTGACCAGGTTGACCACCATCGTCCCTCCCAACACTAGGTAGTCGGAGATTCCTCGTTGTACCAAGGCATCCCCCCACCACGTGGAAAGTGGGGTGAAGAGGGCATAATAGATTCCCAGTTGAGCCATGGCTTTGGGAATATTGTTTGCACTCTTGAAGGTAAAGCGCCGGTTTACCGTAAAGTTATAGACGACGCTGGCAATGAGCGCTGTCAGATAGCTGGGCCAATAGGGGAGGTGAAAGAGTTCCTCAAGGATAGTGAATACTATCACTTGGATACCTCCTGCACTGATGGAAAAGAGTACAAACTTCCCCATCTGGGCAAGGTTCTCCTGCCTGCTTAACGCTGCCGTATCTTTGTTGCCCATGTATTGCCCCCTATCCACCGGGGTTCCAACAACAGGGGATGCAGGAAAGGCTCAATCGGAGGCGTAGTTGTCAAAATACCCTTGGATGTGGATGATCGGGGTTCCCTTGTCACCGCTGCCGCTCATCAGGTCGCACAAGGTCCCGAGCAGGTCGGTGAGCTGCCTTGGGGTGGTCCCCAGTGAAGTGTTCTGTCCAAGCAGGTTGCTTCCTTTTTGGGCGATTTTCTGCTTGAGCCGGCGTTGGGCTTCTTCCTGGGGCAGTCCTGCAAGTTCGTTGTCGGCAATGTACTTCATCTTGATTTCATTGGGAGTGCCCATCAGTCCTCTGGTAAAGCCGGGGGCCACCACGGGGTCCTTGAAAGCTCCGTCACCATAGACCAGCACTTCAACAGTTTTTCCAGTTTTCTCAAACAACTTCTTCTGGACAGCATAGCAGAACCGTTCAGAGTCACGGGGAAAGAGCTTGAGCCGGTTGTTACCAGCCAGATTCGAGCCAAGCAGGCCGAATTCCGGGTTGTAGCCTCCGTTTTTTCCGGGTTTTGTCGAGAGCTCATCGAGTCCGACGATGGTATTTCCCCCATTGTTCCGCAGAAGGTTCTTGAGGTGCTTGCGGTCGTGGATGGTTGGCCAATACTACTTCGATGTTGTTGTCCACAGCCAAATCCATGTAAAGGTCGATGTAATCGAGTCCTGTGAAAGGGTGCGTGAATGTATGGCCGAAAAGCTTTCGATACTCTTGTCGGGAAAGTACATCCTTGTGGGGATTCAGGTTGGCTTCATACATGGCCTCGAGGTCCATCAAATGGTTGCCGACCTCATCGCTTGGCTAACTGAGCATTATTGTGATTTGCCGGCCGCTCATGGCCAAGCCTTTGAGAATGTGGGAGAATCTGTTCCAAGGAAAGGGAAAATTCACCATTGAGCCAGTTCAATTCATCCGCATGAGCATGGAAGTCAGGAAAATAGCGATTACCGGCTTGTTGGTCAGTTTCATCATCTGTTCGTGTATATTGCAGATACCAAGTCCGGTATCGATGAGCAGACTGTAGTCTGAACCATTGAGAAGATAACAATGAGTCTCCTCCCGGTGCCGGTATTCGCTGAGTATACAGGTGTCTGGGTCAACCCCATCGACAGTAAACCAATTGTTCATAAAGCATCCATGATCAAAAGACTTGAAGCGGCATAACGTTAGATGTTGATGAAATAATGATTGGATATCTTGCAGCACCTTGTCGCCATGGTTTCTTCGTATGGTGTTCTTGTTTGAGCAGAAATACTCTCGATGCCGCATAATCAAGAGATTGTTGTCTGCATAGACAGAAAAAATAGTGCTTTCATCCCAGTCAAACCCCAGACTGTCTGCAGGAATGGACTGGAAAAAGTGCAGATGATTCGCCCGTGATTCTTGCATTACCCAATTTGCAGCAGTAGGGTATGAAAAAGGGGATTCGTATGGATACCACACTGATCGATGCAATTTCAGCCTTGGTGGAACGTGCCTGTGCCTCAGAGAAAAACAAGATTGGATATGAGATATGGAAGTACCATATCAAACCCATGGTTGCCGTTGCACAAGAACTTGCTGTTGTTCACAAAGCCGATGAGGAAATTGTAACCCTTGCTGTGCTGCTTCATGATTTGGCAGGAATTGAGGATTTCTCAAAAAGGAAACAGCACCACATCTTTGGGGCCGAACGTGCCAAGGAAATTCTGGCTGGTTACCAGTATCCCTCTGATAAGACTGAATTGGTTGCAAAGAGTATTTTGAACCATAGGGCAGACTTGAATCTTCCCAAGAGTTCTCCTGAAGAATACTGCGTCGCCGATGCCGATATGCTGATTAATATCGTGGATGTTCCAAGCCTGTTTTATGATTCATACCATCAAGAACATCTTGGCATTGCTGAAGGAAAAACCTGGAGGCAGTCAACTTTGCAATTGTACTGGGAACATGTAAGCCCCGTTTCTCAAGCTCAGTTTTTAGATAGGTTCACTCTTGCAAAACGTCTCTCTCAAGGAATTGAAAGCAAGCACTATGCTTTTATGACAGATATTGAACGGTCCCTTGTAGACTTGGTTCGGAACGCCTATGGGTATGAAATATGGGAACACCATATTGCTCCGATGATCACTATTGCAAATGAAATGGCCCACTTGCATGAAGCGGATGCAGAAGTTGTTCGAATAGCGGTTCTCCTGCACGATCTTGCAGGTATTGAGGAATTTGACAAAGCAAAAAACCATCATGTCCATGGAGCAGAAAAGGCCAGGCTTCTGTTGCGGGAGGCTGAATATCCTGAAGAAAAAACCGAGCTGGTTGCACAGTGTATTCTTCACCACTGGGTAAGTGTCCCGATGCCGAAGGAAACGGCGGAGGAGAAGTGCCTTGCCGATGCCGATGCAGCAGCCCACATTTCCGACCTGCCATCCCTGTTCTTCGAAGCATTCGAGGAAAAGGGTATGGAATTTGAAAAAGGTATACATTGTGTACAGCGTAAAATCCAAAAGGATTGGCAGAGGATGAGCGAAATGGCAAGGATGAGATACGCTCAGCAGTATACTGAAATCATGGGTATTTTTGCTCGCTTTCTATCATAAGCGTGTGTTTGGGAAATTTGGTTGCTGAAAAGATAGATATAAGACCTGATGGCTTTGAGTTCAAGGAATTCGATCCTGCATCCAACGCATATCTTGTCAGGGAGAGTGTTTCATTGGTTGTTGTGAACCAGCCTTCTCTTGTCACTTTGAAGCAATACCTGTATAAACCCTCCTACCTTGATGAACACCCCCACGTAGCGTACCCCATCCATCAGGCCTGAGCCTGAAGGGGATCTGAAGCAGGGGAGTGTTTGGAGGCAGGCATGAATAATCTGAATTCTGTGCTGTTGGAGGGTAATTTGGTCCGTGATCCTGAAAAGGTGCTTGTAGGGGAAAATGGAAGTATCATGGCAAGGTTTTCCATTGCGGTGAACCGTTATTTCAAGAATGCCCAGGCCGAGCCGGTCGAGGAGGTGATGTTCATTGCCATTCAGGTTTGGGGAGGTTTAGCGGAAAGTTGCCTGAAGTATCTGCAAAAGGGTAGGGGGGTCCGTGTTGTAGGCAGATTGAGGCAAGAGCGCTGGACCGACAAAGAGGGTGGCAACAAGGAAAGAATACTTGTGGTGGCCGAACATGTGGAGTTCAAGCCGGATCCAAATAATGCGAGCAAGACGGAACAAGCACAAGAGCTTGATGATCTGGATCAGGAGATTGCTTTCTGAGTGTATCGTGTTCACGTTGGTTTTTAACCTCCCCTGGATGAGACAGGGGAGGTTGGTAATCAGAGTACGGTTTGATGGACACTTTTACGTGATGGCTCTCCGGGTGAAGAAAGAAGGAAGCCCCATGAGTAATAGAAGGTATGCATTGTAAAATGTTGCATTATCAGCGTTTTGGATTTAGGCTTTGTGTGAGCAGATATGAATACCCACACGCTTTACCACCATGGTTTTCATAATCGGCACCACCAGTAGCGGATATCCAATAGCTTTTCTCCTGTATGGGGACTCCTTTGACTTTGCAGGGTTGTAGGGTCATCAGCATCCCCCTGATTCGTTTGTATTCTCCTATCTCATCAATCATCTACTGTACACCTTCCCCGTTGCTTGTAAAGACGGAAAATCTTCATGCACACTTCCGCTACCTCCTACTGAAAATCTGGAAGATACTGATCCAAACAAGAAGACATCTTATCAGAAAAACAAATACCTTAGAGGGTATATTCTGTATATTTACCCTTGAGGGGATATTGACAATTAATACCTTTGAGGGGATATTATTCACATATACCTTGGAGGGGATATGAACTATACGATAAACCTCTTACAACAACTGGGGCCAGTCTTGAAAGGAATTCGAAAAAAATCAGGAATGACACAAAAACAAGTAGCCGAAAAAGTAGGAATGCTTCCCAAAACCATCTCAGCTTTGGAAGCAGGATCGCCCAGAAGCACGCTTGACAGCCTCATGACACTTCTGGGAGCCTATAACTACACCCTTGGACTTGTTGAAAAAATTGACGATTCTTCTTCAGCGTTTGATTGGTGACAAGATATGAATAAAAAACTTTTTGTCTACATGAACGGTCTATTCGTAGGAACCTGGGAACAAGCACCTTCCTTGGAACAGTCCTTTACCTATGACCCTGCATGGTTGCATAATCCCAAGGGCAGGGCAATCTCATTATCCCTTCCCTTATCAGAAACAACCTATAAAGGGATGCACGTCTCATCTTTTTTCGAGAACCTTCTCCCGGAATCCGAAGCGGTGAAGAAAAAACTCCAAAACCGATTCAAGGCATCCTCTATCCGCGCTTTCGAGCTATTGGAACACATTGGAAGGGATTGTGTAGGAGCTCTTCAGATTGTCCCACAACCAATTGAAGCCTCTTCTGTACCGCCTGACATCGAAGGAACCATTGTCGATGAGCAAGAAATAGCCAACATACTGAGGGCTATACGGGGTTTGGAGCTAGAGGGAGAAACCGTCTCTTTGCGTGATTTTCGAATCTCTGTGGCAGGAGCACAAGAGAAAACCGCTTTTCTCAGGTACCAGGGACAATGGATGATACCCAAAGGAACTACCCCAACAACCCATATTTTCAAGTTGCCTATGGGAAAGCTGTACGACTTAATCGACTTTTCCGATTCAATTGAAAACGAATGGCTTTCTTGCCGTATCATGCGTCACTTTGGAATTCCTGTATGCAACTCAGATATGTATAATTTCGAGGAACAAAAGGTCCTTGTAGTCGAACGCTTTGACCGACAGTGGAGCAAAGATCAAAAACAGTTGATTCGTCTCCCCCAAGAAGATCTCTGTCAAGCTCTAGGATATCCCTCAAGTCAAAAGTATCAATCGGATGGAGGCCCCGGAATTCTGGAAATCATGAAGCTATTGCAGGGGTCAAACAGGGCAGAAGAAGACAGAAGGTTATTCTTCAAGGCACAGGTACTGTTTTATCTGATGGCTGCACCTGATGGCCATGCAAAAAACTTCAGTCTCGCCCTCGTGCAAAAAGGTTTATTTCACTTGACTCCTTTATATGACATCATGTCAGCCTATCCGTTGTTCAAAAAGGCCTCTTCTTCTCTGAACCCTAATAAACTAAAACTTGCGATGGGAGCTTATGGAAAGAATATCCATTACTCATGGAATACCATTGCAAAGAGGCACTGGATTGAAACAGGTTGTAAAGTTGGATTGTCCCAGCAAAAAGTTGAAGATATCCTTCAAGAAATCATCAGCCAAATTCCTTCGGTAATTGAAGCAACCTACACAAGCATACCTCCTTCATTTCCAATTTCAATTGTAGATGCAATCTGTAGGGGAATGGAAAAGACCGCTAAAAAACTTGCCAATTGAAGTCCTGACTGGATATTTGTTCGATAGAGCACCGGTGCAAGAATCAATCTGCCTGGATTCCCATTCTGGTTTTCAAATAGTGTTCACACATGTTGTATTTTCCACAGGCCAGCTTTTCATGGTATCTTCCATGGTATGCATATGCTCAACAATCCAGTAAAAGCCTCCGAGGGGCCCATCGTTCTAGTGAATGAGGACGGCCTTTTGAAGCAAAGGACGTCAAGCTCTGGTTTGCCACTTGAAGACGAGAAAGAAGCCCTCTCCGCTATAATCCAAAACCTGAACTAACGACTTGGCACGAACTTGAAAAATTCCAGAAAATTAAGTGTTTGCACAACAAACACTTGCATAGGGTAATCTTGTATCAAGGGCAAGTTGTCATTGAAGGCAATCTGGTCCGTGATCCTGAAAAGGTGCTTGTAGGGGAAAATGGAAGTATCATGGCAAGGTTTTCCATTGCGGTGAACCGTTATTTCAAGAATGCTCAGGCCGAGCCGGTCGAGGAGGTGATGTTCATCACCATCCAGGCCTGGGGCTCCCTTGCAAAAAGTTGCTTGCAATATCTGCAGAAAGGCCGTGGAGTAAGGGTTGTAGGCCGGCTCGGCAGGAGCGATGGCAACAACAAGAACAAGCAGGAGTCGTTGCCTGATGAAATCCCTTTTGACCAAGAGGTCGCGATGTAGGTTCGCTCTTCCCTTTTCGCCGGTTTGCCGCTACCATGCTTTCTAGACGAGGAGCAGAATTCATGAGTGAAATCATAGTTACTGAAGCTAATTTTGAACAGGAAGTCTTGAAGGCTGACAAACCGGTATTGGTAGATTTTTGGGCTCCCTGGTGCGGCCCCTGCAAGATGATTGCCCCGGCAATCACCCAATTGGCACAGAAGTTTGCCGACAAGCTCAAAGTCGCGAAAATCAACGTTGATGAAGCAGGTTCACTTGCGACCATGTATAGCGTAAATTCCATTCCCACCTTGATGTTGTTCAAGGATGGCGAGGTGGTGGATCAACGAATGGGAGCAGCCTCATTGTCCGTTATTGAAGGCTTTGTCGTCGAGCATCTCTAGGGAATGTATCGGTCTGTTGCATTCAGTGAGCCGAACGTGGCCTTCCTGGTTGCACACACATACCAATCATCACTGCTGTTGGAGTCGGTAAGGCGGTCCCTGCAAAAGGACCTGGTGGCGGTTGATGCATTCGAATCAACCGCTTTATTGCTCTCCTTGCTGTTCCATTGACCGCTTTGAAACAGGCTGTTTACTTGGGCGAGCAGGGAGGCGGAGCCAAAACCTTCAAACGTGGAAGTACTCATATTCCCCCAGACAACGGCATCGAGTACAGGACTTGTCCATTCAGGGCTCATTGCGATGGAGAGGCAGCCATTGTTGGAGCTCAATCCTGCTTGCTGCTCGGAAGTATACCATGCAACGTCCTGCTCTCCTTTACTGAACGATACAACGATATAGGTCCCCCGTTCGACCCATCGATCGGGAAAGACAAAGCGGTCCGTCCAATCATCAACCACACCTGCATAGAGGGTGAGGCCTGCCAAATTTCCCCTGCTTGTAACCACCAGTTCTACTCTGTCCGGGTTGGTCTCGCTCCCTTTGGTGGTGAATTCATTGATCAATACGGTAGCCGGGTTGTTGTTCTTCGCCCAAAGTACAATACCGAACTGCACGCTGTTTCCCCGATTGTCCTCAACTCTTCCCTCCAAGGCAAGCGAACTTGCCAAGCTTAGGGGCTTGCCCAAGCTCAAGGTGAGCGTCTTATCCATGACAGTGAAGGAAACAACTGAATTTTGCTCACACCATAGGGAAACTGAGTCCTCATCGATGCTCTCATTGAAAGAGAGCGTTGCAGTGTTTTGGTTGAGCATCGTTGCAGAAAGAAACACCGGTGGTGAACTGTCCACTTGGTCGAAGAGATTGTACAGCGAAATTTCTGGCTGACTGCAACCGCAGCTGCTGCAAAGCAGCGTGAGAAACAGAAGTGGGATGAGCAAACATTTTATCATGCCAGGTAGAGAATCGAGGAAGGTCTCTTTGCTTCAATTGACAGGCATGGGCAGAGCCAATAGACTGGTTTTGCACTATCTGGAGGATGATCATGGGCAAACTTTGGCAAAAAGACTATACACTCGATTCCTTGATGGAAGACTTCACCGTAAGCAATGACTACCTACTCGATCAACAGTTGGTAATTGCTGATGCCTTGGCTTCCATCGCCCATGCCCGCGGACTCCACCTCATCGGCCTTCTTTCCGATGAAGAGCTCTCCAGCCTGGAGCAGGCGTTGGCACAGGTTATCACGCTCAGGGTCGAGGATTCCTTCACGATTACCAAGGAAAATGAGGATTGCCATACCGCCATCGAGGCGTATCTGACCGAACATGTCGGTGAGGCAGGAAAGAAAATCCATACAGGGCGGAGCCGCAACGACCAAGTCCAAACCGCTCTGCGGCTCTGGATGCGGGAGTTTTCCGTCAAGCTTTGCAATGCAACGGGTGAACTTGCCCAACGACTGGTGGACTTCGCCCGAGTGCATGAGCGTACGCCCATGCCCGGTAGAACCCACATGCAGTTGGCCATGCCGTCCTCGGTAGGCCTTTGGGCGGCAAGTTTTGCAGAAGAGCTGTACGATGAAGCACAACACTTGATGCAGCTGTCGTGGACACTCGATCAGAGTCCGCTCGGTTCGGCGGCAAGCTATGGGGTTCCCCTGCCTCTGGACAGGCAGTTCACAGCCGAGCAGATGGGCTTTACCAGAGTGCAGAACAATGTATTGTATGCAAACAACAGCCGCGGCAAGTTCGAGGCAATGCTCTTGGACAGTTGTGACTACATCGCCCTGACGCTGAGCAAGCTTGCACAGGATTTGATTCTCTTCACCCTTCCGGAATTTGGATACTTCTCGCTGCCCAAACAGCTGTGCACCGGCAGTTCCATCATGCCCCAGAAAAAGAATCCCGACGGACTGGAGCTTGCCAGAAGCCGCTCGGCGTTGGTCAGCAGCTGTGCGATGCGGGTCAAATCAATCATCCGCAGCCTTCCTTCGGGATATAACCGTGACTTCCAGGACACCAAGGGGCCGCTGCTTGAGGGAACCAAGGCCACCTGGCAGTTGGTGCAGATTTTCCTGCGAATGATTGACGGCCTTGAAGTACATCCCGAGGCGTTGGTACAAGGATGTACTGCCGATCTCTATGCCACCGATGTGGTGCTGAAACAGGTGTTGGAGGGGAAGAACTTTCGAGACACCTACAAGGAAGTGGGCTTGCATCTGGAGGATCTGACCACCCTCGACCCGTACCAGGCCCTTGAGGAGCGTACAAGCTTGGGTACCACCGGAAATCTCGGGCTCGATGAAGACCAGCTGTTCATCTCCTTGATGAGGAATGGATGCGAAGAAGTTTTGCAAAGCTTCTTTGATGCATATTACAATCTATGCGGCATAGAGAATGTGCAGACGGTTCTTTTTTAAGTGACTTGTTGACAGTTCAAATACAACAGCATCCCGGTCGGGAGGCTGAGGCAGGATCATCAAGCAAGTTGCTGACTCTTCCCTGAACGCTTTTGCAGCATTGGAGTGTGCTTGACAGCCTGATGATACGCTTCGGCAATGTTCGTGCAATAGTCTCCGATATGTTCGAGGTGACGAATTTTCTCGAGGATGAGCAGCTCTACCTTTACATCAGCTTTTCCGCTGGAGAGCCTTTCCTGAACCAATTGGCTGAGTCGGTTGCGCTGGTTGTTGATTTGTTCTTCAAACTCATTGGCCTTCTGCATTTCAGCCTTGGTGAGGGTTTTATCCATCCGGTCGCGAACATAGTCAAGGAACTCCTGGACAAGCATCTGATACTCCCTGAGGTCCTTGTCGGTTTCTGGATCGATAGTCCAACCCTGGTGGTACCTTCTTTGGCTGAGTATGGTGAGATTGTAGCAACTGTCAGTCACCGATTCCAACTCATCCATGACACGAATCAGGCAGTTCAAAGATGAAGCATTGGTCGGAGTCTGGGAGTCCTGCAACAGATGGACACAGAAGTTGGAGAGCTGTTCCTGCATCTGGTCGGCATAGTCTTCGTCCCTCTTCATTGCCAAGGCGTCGCTTTCAATATCCGCCCCTGGATTATTGAACATCCCTCGATAGCGGGTGAGCATGTTGCAGGCAAGGTTTGCCATTTTCTTGATTTCATCCCGGATTGCCATCATATAGATTTCCGGGCTGTCGATGAATACACCACCGATATATTTGAAGTGGTATGTTCCCTCATCGTACTCGGCTTTAGCTGGAACCAATCGTTCGATGAAACGGGCATAATGGCTTACAAAGGGGAAGAAGAGAATTGTATTGGCAATATTGAATACAGAGTGGAACATTGCAAGAAAGAGGGGAAGCTGCGTAGAAAGCGTTGTTCCTTCCATGGTATAGATGTCGCCCGGGGTGATGAAATTGACAAATGAAAGAAGCGGATGGAAGAACATCAAGGCGATGACACTTCCTACAACGTTGAAGATAATGTGGGCCCACGCCGCCCGCTTTGCTGTGGTGCTGGTGCCGATCGAGGCAAGGTAGGCGGTGATGGTGGTACCGATGTTCGAGCCCAGGATCAGGGCGGCGGAAGCTGTTACGCCAAGCCAGCCGTTGTAAGCCATCGTGAGGGTCATGGCCATTGCAGCCGAGGATGACTGGACAACGATGGTTACCAGTGTACCAAGCAGGATGCATAATAAATTCATCCACACTGTGTCGCTGTTGAACGTTGCCAAAAACTCAAGGACCTCGATGTTTCCCGTGATGTCCGGGATGGAATGGGACATGAAGTTGAGCCCCAGGAACAAGACACCAAATCCAAGCAATACATCGGCGGCATCGCGGGTTTTAGTCTTTTTGCTGAACATCATCGGAGCGGCGAATGCGATGGAAACCAGTGCGAGCGAAGTGATATCCATCTTGAAACCGAGCAGGGCGACCAACCATCCGGTGAACGTTGTCCCGATATTGGCCCCAAGGATTACCCCGATCGCTTGGGTCAGCCCCATCAGGCCGGCATTTACAAAACTTACCACCATGACGGTGGTTGCTGACGAGCTCTGGATGATGATGGTAATAAGAAGCCCGGTCATAATTGAAACGAACCGGTTTTTCGTCATAAGCTTGAGAACAGCCTTCATCTTATCGCCAGCCGACTTCTGCAAGCCTTCACTGAGGAGTTTTATTCCAAAGAGAAAGAGGCCGAGGCTGCCTGCAATCTGAAAAAAGATCACAATGGTTTTCATATCAATGCAAACGTACCAAGTTTGATGCGACTTGGTAAAGTGGTTGGGCGTGTTTTTATTCACCAATCTTAAGCAAAGCAACTCATTTCTACTGAGTAAAACGGATTGAACTTTAGGCCCTGTTGTTGTATGGTTTGGCCATGAGCATCATCAAACCCCATAAGCTTGGGATTATCTCAGGTCCTGGTTCAGAATATTTCACCGGCAAGGTTGTGAAGCACCTTCGCCGTCTCTATTTGGAGCGCTACGAAAAACTCTCCACAGCCTTGGCCAAACGCCACGGAATGAGTGAGGAAGAGATTCTGAGAACAGTTACGCTTATGGATGACTTGAACAATAAGCGTATTCCCAGGACCAAATGTCCAACAACGTTCCAGTGTCCCGATTTTACCATCAAGGTAAAGTATACCAAGTTTGCAAACGGGGAAGAGAAGGCTGAGATTCTCGATGCTGTCAGGGGGCTGAGGATTTTCATCATTTACGATGTATCCAACAGTGAACCGGTGAAGGTGGCTGGATCGGATGAACCGGTAAGTCTTTCGGTGAACGACCATCTGATGTTCCTTTTCACCACGATAAACGCTCTCCAGCTTGCCGGTGCCGATAGTGTGACGCTGGTCCTTCCTACCTATCCATATTCACGCCAGCACAAGAAGGGTGGACGGGAAGCCCTGACAGCGGCCATGTTCGGCCGGATTTGCGAAATGCTCGGGGTTGAGCGGATTATCACGCTCGATATCCATAGCCGTGAAATTGAGAACAGCTTCTCCAATCTGCATCTGGAGAATCTGCATGCTTCCTACCAGACCTTGATCGCCCTGCATAAGCTCATCGATTTCAGCGACCCGGAGCTGGTGGTTGTCGCTCCCGATACCGGAGCGATCAGCAGGAACAAGTTTTACGCCCAAGCCCTGCACAGGCCTCTGGCCATGTTGTACAAGGAACGTGACTACTCCATCGTCAGCAAGGATGCGAAGCATTCCAATATCAAGAGCATCAATCTCCTTGGCGATGTCAGCGGAAAGACCGTCCTCATTGCCGACGACATGCTCGCCACCGGTGGAACCATGATCATCGCCATGCGTGAATTGACCAACCTTGGTGCCAAGAAAATCATCTGCATGGTCAGTCTTCCGTTGTTCAACGCCAACGCCGTCGAGGATTTCGATGCTGCGTACAAGGAAGGGATTTTCTATCGGATCATCGGCACGAATGCCGTGTTCCATGGTCATGACCTGTTGGACAAGGAGTGGTACATCCAAGCTGATATCACCGAGCTGTTCGCTCGAGTCATCAGCCGTCTCCATCACGGGCGTTCAATCAGCCCGTTGCTTGATAACCGCAAGTTCATCCAAATCCTGATAGACAACAGTCAGGCAAATCCACAAGCTCCCCTGCCAGGGGCCAGTGCTAGTGACCCGGACCGCGACTGATCATCGTTGCGGCTCCGGGCTTATCCCACTTCATTGTCCCTTTTACGTTGTATCGGGGATGGTGTCGACAAATCCAAACTGAGTTCTTGGAGTGTCTCTTATGCAAATGTCACACAGAATTTCCGCTTTCCAATGCAGCCCTATCAGACGCCTTTCACCCTATGCCCGCGATGCTGTCAAACGCGGAATCAAGGTCTATCACCTTAATATCGGCCAGCCTGACATTAAAACGCCTTTCCAGGTCCTTGATGCGGTGCGTCATTACGATGAAACCATCATTGCCTATGGAAATAGCGAGGGTCGACAGGAGCTCAGGGAAGCTCTCCCTGCGTATTATGCCAAGTATGGTCTGGATGTGAAGGCCGATGATATTCTTATCACAACCGGCGGTAGTGAAGCACTGCAATTCGCATTCATGACGCTTTGCGATCCCTATGATGAGGTGATCATCCCCGAGCCGTATTATACGAATGTCTCATCCTTTGCCCATTCAGCCATGGTAAACTTGGTCCCGATCACCAGTAATATGGAGGATGGCTTTGCACTTCCCGACATCTCCGAGTTTGAGAAGAAAATCACCCGCAAAACAGGGGCCATCCTGATTTGCAGCCCGAACAATCCCACCGGTCATGTCTACACACAGGACGAGATGCTCCAGCTCTTGAACCTGTGCAAGAAGTACGACATTTTCTTGATAGTGGATGAGGTATATCGGGAGTTTTGCTATGATGGTAAACAGTTCACCAGCGTACTTTCTTTTCCGGAGTTTTCAGACCGCGTCATCTGTGTTGACAGCTTTTCCAAGCGCTACAGCATGTGCGGTTCCCGTATTGGTGCCTTGATCAGCCGAAACAAGGATGTCCTTGACAACGCTCTCAAGCTTGCCCAAGCCCGTCTTTGCCCGCCCGATATCGAGCAGGTTGCCGCCTGTGCCGCATTGAAGACGGATGATGCGTATCTGCTTGAAGTCCGCCAGGAGTATGAACGCAGAAGAAACTTTATTTTCGAAGGACTTAAGAAGATCGATGGAGTGAAGTGCAGCATGCCCAAAGGTGCCTTCTACATGGTTGCCGAGCTTCCGGTCGATAATGCGGAGAACTTTGCCATGTTCATGCTCAAGGATTTCAACCTGCATGGTGAGACAGTCATGGTTGCACCTTGCGAGGACTTCTATGTGACCAAGGGAGTCGGCAGAAGGCAGGTCAGGATTGCCTATGTGCTTAACACTCACGACCTCGAACGAGCAGTGGCCTGCATCGATGCAGGCCTGAAGGTGTACCGAACAGAAGTGATGGGAGAAAAACTCTGATCACTCCCCGATGATTTTGATGAGCACGTGCTTGTCGCGCATGCCATCAAAGTCATAGTAGAAAATCTGCTCCCAAGAGCCGAAATCGAGTTTCCCCCCGGTGATTGCGATGACTGCCTCACGGCCCATGATGGACCGCTTGAGGTGGCCGTCCGCATTATGCTCCTTGTCGGTATTGTGCTTGTACTGTTCGTAGGGAAGCTCGGGAGCGAGCTTCTCAAGCCAAAGCTCAAAGTCCTCGTGAAGGCCTTTCTCCACTGCATTGATGAAAACGCTGCTGGTAATGTTCATTGCGTTGACGAGGACCAATCCTTCCTTGATCCCGCACTCGTTCACTGCTTCCTGCACGGCGTCGGTGATATTGACCAGACCGCGTCGTTTGTTGAGGTGAAACCACAGTTCCTTACGATAAGTCATCATAGGCGCCTCCTCGGATATCACTAGTATAGCACGGCTTCTTGCATTGCAGAAGAAATCGGGATACACTGCCGGCCATTATGCAGGAAGAAGTAGTTATCGTGAAAAAAACCCGCGTTCTTGGGCATCTTGCGGTGTTGTTGACCATGAGCGTGTGGGCTACCACGTATGTCTCTTCAAAACAATTGCTGGCTGTTTTCACTCCGTCTCAGATTCTCGTGGTACGCTCCACGCTCGGCTTGTTTGTGCTGACCCTCATAAACCATAAGCCTTTGGTCTATGCACAGAGAGGGGACCGGTTATTGGTGGCACTCGCCGGGTTTTGCGGCATTTTTCTCTACTACTTCCTTGAAAATACGGCTTTGCTCTTCACCAGTGCCAGCAATGTAGGGGTCATCGTTGCCACAGCTCCTTTTTTCACGTTGCTCGCCTCCCACCTGTTCCTTAAGGAAGAGAAGTTGAGGAAAAACTATTTCGTGGGTTTGGCACTCTCCATGTCCGGTATAATCCTGCTCACGTTCACCAGTACGGAAGAGGTGGCCTTCAACCCCAAGGGTGATTTGCTTGCATTGCTTGCAATCATGGTCTGGGCTCTCTATACGGTGCTCACCCGGGTGATCGGCAGGAAAGGATACCCGAACCTGCTGGTGACCAGGAACATGTTCTTCTATGGCCTCATCGGCCATACGCTTGTTCTGTTGATCAGCAGGGAAGCTCTTCCCCTTGCTCTGGTGATCCAGACTCCCTACCTGTATCATTTCCTTTTCCTCGGCCTCATCGCCTCCGCTTTCTGTTTTCTTACCTGGAATTTCGGGTTGCGAACAATCGGAGCGATCAAGAGTTCCTTCTATCTCTACCTCAGCCCCCTCATCACCATCGCAGTGGCGGTAACACTCCTTTCCGAGCCTTTCGGGCAGCTCGATGCGATAGGTACGGCCCTTACCCTCTCAGGCTTGTTGATCAGCGAGTATAAAAGCAGGGGAGTCTAGCTTGTCAAAACTACTTTACTGATGTTACCATGTTCCTGCAATGAGGTAGGAAATGGATACACAAAGCAAGCTGGATATCTTAAGTCGGGATGCGCAATACGACCTCAGTTGTGCTTGTGGCACCAAGAATCCCGAGGAGCATCGAAAGCGTAATGCTGCAGGATCGGGGTGGCTCTATCCCGCCACGACGGCCAGCGGCGGACCGGGTATCATGCTCAAGACTCTTTTGGGCAACCGTTGCACCAATGATTGCAAGTACTGCCCTTTGAGAAACAATCAGGATTTCAGGCCTGTTGCTCTCGCCCCCAAGGAGATGGCCTCCTTCTTTTACGAGTTTCAAAGCAAGCGCCCTCTCGTGGGCCTGTTTCTCTCCAGTGCGGTGCTTGGCTCGCCTGAAAAGACCATGGGGATGCTTATTGATACTGCAAGGATTTTGAGAACCTCTTATCGTTATCGGGGGTACATACATCTGAAGGTCATCCCGGGATCGAGCAAGGAGAGCATCGATGAGGCCCTCAAGTATGCCTCGGCCCTTTCTTTGAACATAGAGGCTCCCGGCGAGCACCATGTTGCCAAGCTTTCCGATACCAAAAACTATGTTCAGGATATCCTGGAGCCCTTGACGTACATCGCCAGCCAAACCGCAAAAGGTTCCCGCTATGAACGGGTTCATACGTCCAGTCAGTTCATCGTCGGGGCAAGTGACGAGCTGGATAAGGAGATCTTGCTCTATACCAGCCGATTGTATCGGGAACTCCATATGGGTCGATTGTATTTCAGTGCATACCAGAAAGGGCTTGGTGAGCAAAGCCTGCCTGGAGAGCAGAGACAGCAGCCGCGACCGCAACTTGAATTGTTCGATCTCGGTTTGCTCCCTGAGGACAACCAAGCCTCCCTTACCCGGGAGCACCGCTTGTATCAAGCTGATTGGCTTTTACGGAAGTATGGGTTCTCCTATGAAGACCTGTTGTTCACCAAAGAGGGAAATCTCTGTCTTGATAGGGATCCGAAGCTTGTTTGGGCACAGGCCAACCCTCAGTTTTTCCCTCTCTCGGTCAAGCGGGCTCCCAGGGAGGCGCTCTTGCGGGTTCCCGGGCTCGGTCCCACGTATGTGCTCAGGATTGTCAACCAGCGCCGCCTCTCTCCCTTGACTTGCCTTGAGGATTTGAAGTTGCCGTTTTCCGTGCTCGAAAAGGCTCGCCCTTTCCTGACAATCTAGCCGTTTACTCTTGTTGCTGTGCCCGCAATTGCCTACAATGCGGGCTATGGTCATCCTGTATTCCTCCTTCTTTTTCATGTACTCCATTTATGCCATCGTAAACCCGTTTCTGCAGGTGATGCTGCGAAATATGGGGTACTCCTACGAAGTCGTAGGGGTGCTGCTTTCGTTGTTTGAAATAGCCGGCATTGTAGGCCCGCTCTTGGTTGCCCGGCAGGTCGACAAACGGGGAAATATGAAGGGTGTTGTCCTGTTCAGCACCATACTCTCTTCACTTGGCATGACGGTCCTGATGCTATCCACATCGATTGCGATGACCGTACTCGGTCTGGTCCTGCTTGCTTTCTTCCTGCGTTCGCTGATGCCTGTCCTGGATTCGTATGCCAATAATCTGTTCAACGGCGATTCCCAGAAATATACCCTGATCCGCTCGTTTGGAACCGTGGGTTTTGTGTTCTTTTCCCTGCTTTTTGCGGCAACCAATCAGCCGGATCTTACGAGTAATGTCAGTATCGGCACGTACGCCCTGATTATCAGCTGTGTGTTTTTTCTGTTGGTGCTGGGCTGGAAGCGTGAGCCGAGGCGACCCAGAAACCAGGACCTGGGCGGCGTCGAGCAAACGGGCCATTGGTTCGACCGGGCCTTTGTGGTGGGTATTTTCATCATCGCCCTGAACAGGATGAGCATGTCCTCAATCTCCAGCTTCTTCTCGTTGTATCTGGTTGAGGAGCTGAAGATCAATGCGATCAGCTTGATGAACGCCCTTGCTGCAGGCAGCGAATTCGGTGCCATGATCATTGCAGGAATCCTCATCCAGCGAAGGAAGGTTCTTCCTGTGCACATGTTCATTGCAAGTGGGTTTGCAATGGTTGTACGCTTGATCATCTATGCTTTACTCCCATCTTATTCTGGAGTGTTGGCGGGCCAGCTGTTGCATAGCATTGGGTATGGGTTCTTTCATCCCGCAGCCATTTATTTTGTTTCACGAAGGGTCAGGCGTTCGCATCGTACCTTGGGAATATCCATCTATATCTCCTTGGGTACCGGGCTTCCTGCTGTTCTCGGTTCGAGTTTGGGTGGTTTGATCGTTGAGTCGTTTGGGTATCGCACCCTCTTCTTATCCTATTCGCTCTTTGCCCTGGCCTCGGCATTGTTGTGCTTTGTCTTCTACCGGACAATGACGACACCTCCGTTGGAAAAGGTCTGAAAGAAGTAGCGATTGGCGAGTTTGATTGCCTGTGCAAGGTGTGGTATGCTCTTTGCTAAGGAGTGGTTGCAGTGAAAAGTAGTGAGGGTTGGGATTTGCTTTCCATTGGAGAGATTTCTCCGGAAAAAATCCAGAAGAATCTGAAGGAAGCCTCGGTATTTCTTGCAAATGATGTGCGGGTCATCCAGAGCATTGTTTTCGCCTACCACCCATTCGAGCTGCTGAAATATGCATGTTGGGAACGCAGGCGTATTGCGACGGTAAAAAAGCAGGATGCATTCGCCCAGCAGGTTTCCCAGAGGCTCGTCTCCTACCTTGCCGCCCTCCTGCCTCACTGGCAGGCCGCTCCTTCCCAGAATCGTGAGATTGCAAGCAAGGATTGGAAACGCCTTACGCAAGTCTTTGAGGATTTGTGCAGGAAGAGCGTCCGCTATGTCGATAATACGGCATTGCTGCTGAGAGCCCGGCAGATTATCGATTCGGATGAGCTTCTTCTGGCTTATCAGGAAGAAGCAACCGAATTCTGCCTGCCCCAAATCGTCGATGCTGATCTGCTTGAGCAAACCTATAATGCGTTGCGTTACCAGTTGCAGCCTTTCAATGCCCTGGTCGGTGAGGTGTTTCCTGCCAAGCTCGATGGTCTGCTTTCCTCGTTTCTCACGCTTGCCAGGCGTGCGGTCGAGGGAATCGACCAACTGCGTGAGGACAGCGCCACTTTCAAGCAGGCGAGCATGCTTCAGCTTGAGATGTATAAGAGCCGCGGAGAAAATGTAGAGAATCTCGATGCAGTCATGGACCGCATCATCAAGGAGCAGGGATGGGAGTCCTGGATAGAGAGCATCGTAGAGCGACGGGATGGTTTTGCTCTGTTCGATGTCCTGAGGGATACCAAGCTTTCCGAGCGTGATGCCTACCTGCTTTCCCGAAATTTTGCTTCCCGACCGACTGAGGAAGCTCCCTTTTTATTAACTGATGGCTCACTGCAAGACGCGTCTCCTTTTCTCCGATTTGGAGCAAATTACTATTGTTTCGATGCAGAATCGTTGCTTCAGAGGGCATATGAGAGCATCAAGCGTGCCGTATGCCAGGAAAATCCTGATCTTGCTGCGCAGTGGGATGCTATAGAACAAGAGAAGCACTCCCTCGTTCCTGTGACATTCTTTACTGCAATGCTGGGAACCATGAACTATACGCGTAATGTTGCAGTGCCAGGCGGTACACTGAACGCTCTCTTCGATGATGGAAAGAAAGAGCTCATCGTACAGGTTCCATATCGTGAGCATGCCTATGCATCTCTCAATCCTTTCGATGATGCACAAGCTTATTGCATCTTTCTCAAGGCTGAGCTGGAAAACCGAGCATTGGCGATGGCACAGGGCAAGCGAACGGTAATTGTCGATACCAAGCATCCCATGCTCTATCCGCTTGCGATGGATCACGATGTTTTGAGTCTCTCCTTCATGCAGCTCGCCAATCTTGCCTCCAATTGGGAGGGTGTTGCTGCCATAAAGGATATTCTCGGGCTTTCACCTTTTTCTGATGTGCATCACGATGAACATCCTCTCGGGGAAGAGATTCCAGCAGAGGATGAGATTCCCACAGAGGATGAGATTCCAGATACATCA
>ERZ1645192.1079-NODE-1079-length-22899-cov-8.793688_pt1 | contig 22899 bp, 20 predicted proteins | sample MGYA00575354_ERZ1645192 | MGnify/ENA primary metagenome ERZ1645192 (study PRJEB40844, sample SAMN11349763) | freshwater sediment metagenome | isolation source: river sediment | host: Sediment | place: India: Faizupur Khadar , New Delhi | collected 2017-02-21 ... | reverse complement strand
GCGTCGAGAAGGGGCTGCAATACGCCTACCGCGACCGCCGCAACCGTAAGCGGACGTTCCGCGCGCTATGGATCCAGCGTATCAATGCCGCCGCGCGTGAACACGGCCTGACCTACTCCCAGTTCATGGGCGGGCTGATCAAGGCCGGTATCACGATCGACCGCAAGATGCTGGCCGACCTGGCCGTACGCGAGCCCGATGCGTTCGCCGCCTTGGTGCGCACAGTGACCGGCGAGGCGACGGCCTGACATGCGGCCGGGCCGGCGGTCGCGACCGCCGGACCAAAGCGGAACCCTGCAAGCACGAACGATCCCATGGAAACGATTGACACCGTGCGTGCGGAAGCCCTCGACGCCGTCCGGGCGGCCGCGGATCTGGACGGGCTCGAGCAAATCCGCGTCCGCGAGCTTGGCAAGAAAGGCCGGCTGACCCAGCTCTTGAAGGGTCTTGCCGGCCTCGATGCCGACGCGCGCAGGAGCGCCGGCCAGGCGCTGAATGGCGCGAAGGAGGATCTGGCCGCAGCGATCGAGGCACGCAAGGGCGAACTCGCGCGCGCAGCGCTGGAAAGCCGCCTTGCCGAGGAAAAACTCGACATCACGCTGCCTGTGCGGCCGGAGTCGCGGGGTTCGATCCATCCGATCAGTCAGACGATTGACGAGGTGATCGCCATCTTCGGCGAGATGGGCTTCACGGTGGCGGAAGGACCCGACATCGAGGACGATTGGCACAACTTCACCGCGCTCAACATCCCGCCCGAGCACCCGGCGCGCCAGGAGATGGACACCTTCTACCTGCCGGGCACCCGCGACGGCCATCGCCTCGTGCTGCGCACCCACACCTCGCCGGTGCAGATCCGCACCATGTGCCGGCAACCGCCGCCGCTGCGCATCATCGCACCCGGCCGCACCTACCGCTGCGACTCCGATGCGACCCACTCGCCGATGTTCCATCAGGTCGAAGGCCTGGTCATCGATGAGACGACGCACATGGGCCATCTCAAGGGGTGCCTGATCGAGTTCCTGCGCGCCTACTTCGCGATTGACGACCTGCCGGTTCGCTTCCGCCCGAGCCACTTCCCCTTCACCGAGCCGTCAGCCGAGGTCGACATCGGCTGCAGCCGCACCAAGGGCAGCCTCAAGATCGGCCACGGCGAGGATTGGCTGGAAATCCTCGGCTGCGGCATGGTCAATCCGAAGGTGCTGAAGGCGTGCGGTATCGATGCCGAGCGCTATCAGGGGTTCGCCTTCGGCGTCGGGCTCGAGCGCATCACCATGCTGAAGCACGGCATCCCGGACTTGCGTACCTTTTTCGAGTCCGATTTGCGGTGGTTGCGGCACTACGGCTTTTCCGCCCTTGATGTTCCCTCGCTTGCGTTCGGACTGGCGCCGTGAAGTTCACCCTCTCCTGGCTCATGGACCATCTGGAGACGCAAGCGTCCGTGACGACGATCGCCGAGCGGCTGACGATGACCGGACTTGAGGTCGAGGCCGTGCACGACCGCGGAAGCGAGCTCAACGATTTCATCGTTGCTGCGGTTCTAACGGCGGAGCCGCATCCGAACGCCGACAAATTGCGGGTGTGCACCGTCGATACCGGCGCCGAACGGCTGCAGGTCGTGTGCGGGGCGCCGAACGCACGTGCCGGCATGAAGGGAATCTTTGCGCCAGTCGGTTCCACTGTGCCGGCAACGGGCCTCGCCTTAAAACACGCCGCTATCCGTGGCGTCGAAAGTGCGGGCATGCTGCTCTCGGCGAGAGAGCTGAACCTCTCCGACGACCACACCGGCATCATCGAGGTGGCCGGTGAAGTTGCGATCGGCACTCCGGCTGCTGTCGCGCTCGGCCTTGCCGATCCGCTGATCGATGTCGCCATCACGCCGAATCGGGGAGATTGCCTCGGCGTGCGCGGTATCGCCCGCGATCTCGCCGCTGCCGGCCTTGGCCACTTGAAGCCGCTCAAGCTCGAGCCAATCCTCGGAAGCTTCGCGAGTCCGATCGGCGTGAAACTCGATTTCAGTCGAGAGACCGCCCACGCGTGCCCCTGCTTCGTAGGCCGAACCATCCGCGGCGTGCGCAACGGCCCAAGCCCGCGATGGATGCAGGATCGCCTGAGTGCGATCGGCTTGCGGCCGATTTCTGCCCTGGTCGATATCACCAACTACCTCACCTACGATCTCAACCGTCCGCTGCACGTCTTCGACGCCGGCAAAGTGCGGGGTGATCTGCAGGTTCGCTTGAGTCGCGACGGCGAGACGCTCACGGCACTCAACGGCGAGACGTACACGCTCGATGCGGCGATGACGGTCATCACCGACGACATCGCGGTTGAAAGTCTGGGCGGCGTGATGGGCGGCGCCCGCACGGGCTGCACCGACGACACCACCACTGTTTTTCTCGAATCTGCGCTGTTCGATCCAATCCGCACGGCGCGCACAGGGCGTAGGCTCGGCATCTTGTCCGATGCCCGTTTCCGCTTCGAGCGGGGCATCGATCCGTCGTTCTTGGTCGATGGCATGGAGATCGCGACGCGCCTGGTCCTCGATCTTTGCGGCGGCGAGCCGTCGGCCCTTGTGATTGCCGGCGCCGCCCCGCCGCCTCGGCCGACCATCCGCTTCCGCCCTGCCCGCGTCCAAGCGTTAACCGGCATCACCATCGCACCGGCCGAAAGCGCGCTTATCCTCGAAACGCTTGGCTTCACGCTCGACAAGGGCGAGGAGGCATCATGGGACGTGGCCCCGCCGCCGTGGCGTGGGGATGTCGACAGCGAGGCGTGCCTGATTGAGGAGGTCGCGCGCATTCGCGGCCTCGAACACATCCCGGCGACACCACTGCCGGCGCCGGCGGTCGTCCCCGGTCCGGCGCTATCGCCAGAGCAACAGAGGCGCGCAACCGTCAAACGGGTTCTGGCCGCTCGGGGCCTGACCGAGGCGGTCACCCTCTCCTTCCTCGCCCAGGCCGAGGCCGAACCCTTCGGCGGCGGCAGCGCGGCATTGCGGCTGACCAATCCGATCAGCGCTGATCTCGACCATATGCGCCCCTCTTTGGTGCCCAATCTCCTCACGGCCGCCCGACGCAATGCCGACCGGGGCTGGCGCGACTGTGCGCTGTTTGAGGTTGGGCCGCAGTACGGCGGCATCGAACCGCAAGATCAACAGATCGTTGCCGCCGGTGTGCGCAGCGGTCGGGCTCACCCCAGGCACTGGGCCGTGGCGGCTCGGTCGGTCGATGTCTTCGACGTCAAGGCGGACGCATTGGGCGTCCTTGAGGGCTTAGGTGTTGCCGTCGAGCGCGTAAAGCTGGCTGCGGGCGCGCCGCCATGGTACCACCCCGGGCGCTCGGGCACGCTCGGCTTCGGGCCGAAAAGCGTCCTTGCCGTCTTTGGCGAACTGCACCCGGCGGTGCTGGAGCGTCTCGATGTGCGCGGCCCTGCCGCAGCCTTTGAGGTCTTTCTCGCCGCCTTGCCGGCCCGCCAGTCGCGCCGTGCAGAAAACCAAGCGCCGCCGCTCTCGCCGTTGCAGCCGCTGGAGCGCGATTTCGCCTTCATCGTCGATGCCGAGGTTCCGGCCGAGGCAGTGCTCGCCGCGGTCCGCCGCGCCGAGGCGAAGCTGATTACCAACATCCGCGTGTTCGACGTCTTCGCCGGTGGCGGCATTGGTGAAAACCGGAAATCGATCGCGATCAGCGTCGTCCTGCAACCCGTCGAACGAACGCTGACTGACGCCGAGATTGAGGCGATCGCAGGACGCATCGTCGCCTCTGTTACGAAGGCCACAGGCGGCGTTTTGCGCTCGTAGCTGAGCCTTCTGGCCGCGGCCTTTTTCGAGCTTAAGCAGCCGTTAAGCAGGGCGGCGCATGATTGCCGGCGCCACCAGCGACGGTAACCAAGCCGATGACACTGACCACGTCGTACGAACTTTACCGCAAGCGCAATTCCGAATGGATGATCGTTTCGGCGTTCGACGAGCGTGACACGGCCGTTTCAGCCGCAGAGAACCTGCTGGAGATGCATCCACGAGCGATCGTCAAGGTGGTCGCCGAGCGGTTCGATGCGTTCTCCGGCGAGACCGTGGGGGTCGTTGTCTATCGCAACGATCTCAGGGAGTTGCCGCGCCCGCAGTCAACGCTATCCGTGACAGCCCGGCCACGACGCGTTCCCCCACCGACCCCCACGAAGCCAAGGTCGGAGAATAAACGTGTTCTCTTTGTTTCCATCGTCGTTACGGTCATCAGCGGGACGACCTTCGCTGCCCTTTTCGGCAGCGTCCGCTTTCTCAGCCGTTTCCTGGGCTAATGTATCCGTCTTATGCTTTGCGGCTGATCAGGCCCTGAAGGGCAGCGGCGCCAGCAAACGCATCCCGGTCCTTTTCCGCCTCCTTCTCCGCGGTAGCTGATTTCTCGCCGGCAGTCGGCAACGTTACCAGAAGCGAGACGCCGTCCTCCTGGGGCCAAAGCACTTTGCGGCCGGCGCGCGGCAGTGGGATGCGATGGCGGATGCAGTACTGAATCAAGCCTTCCGTAACCTCGTCACGACGGAGCGTCACTGCCACCGCGGCGTCGCCGCTCTGCTTTTTTTTGAGGTTCATCACGACGGTGTCACGCGGGCCGTCGTTGATGATCATGCGGGCAATGTCGGCCTCTGTGATGGCTTGGCCCTGTCCCCGACAGAAGGCACAGAGCGCCGCCTCAACCTCGGCGAGCGTGAACATAATCTTGCGCAACTCCATAGGCACGGGGGAATCCTCTGTCGTAATCGGTCAGTGGGCCTCCTCCCAGTTGTACCCTATACCGGTTTCTAAAACCAGAGGAATGTCAAGCGCGGCAACGGAAGCCATTTCGCGTGTAACGACGGCACGCGTTTCGTCAGCCTCATCGTAGGGTACCTCGAAAACCAGCTCATCGTGCACCTGCAGAAGCATGCGCCCCTTGAGCCTGGCCCCGGCGAGTGCCGCCGGCAACCGGATCATCGCGCGCTTAATGATGTCGGCCGCACCGCCTTGGATCGGCGCGTTGATGGCTGCGCGCTCGGCAAAGTTGCGGGTTGCTTGGTTCTTGTCATTGATGCCGCGCACGTAGCAACGCCGTCCGAACAGCGTGGTGACATAGCCCTTCGCCCGCGCCTCAGCCTTGGCTCTCTCCATGTAGCTGCGAATACCGGGATAGCGAGAGAAATACGCCTCGATGTAAGCGCCGGCTTCGCCTCTGGAAATACCTAATTGGCGCGCGAGTCCGAAGGCCGATATGCCGTAAATGATGCCGAAGTTGATCGCCTTGGCCTTTCGACGGATCATCGGGTCCATGCCTTCGAGGGGCACGCCAAAGACTTGGCTCGCGGTCAGGGCGTGAATATCTTCGCCGTGGCTGAATGCCTGCTTTAACGACTCGATGTCGGCGACGTGAGCGAGCAAGCGCAATTCGATCTGGGAGTAGTCAGCCGAAAGCAGCACCGAACCCGGTGCGGCGATGAACGCGCGGCGGATCTTCCGGCCTTCCTCCGTCCGCACCGGGATGTTCTGCAGATTGGGATCGGTGGATGAAAGCCGTCCCGTGCTCGCCACCGCCTGCTGATAGGAGGTGTGAACGCGGCCGGTTCCGGGATTGACTTGTTGGACCAGTGCGTCGGTGTAGGTACTCTTGAGCTTCGCGAGTTGGCGCCAGTCGAGAACCTTTGCCGGCAGGGCGTGGCCTTCGGCGGCAAGCTGCTCCAGGACATCGGCACCGGTCGCATACGCGCCGGTTTTGCCCTTCTTTCCGCCGGCGAGGCCCATCTCGTCGAACAGCACCTCGCCAAGCTGCTTCGGCGAGGCGATGTTGAAGCGGCGTCCGGCCTGCCGGTGGATCTCGGCCTCCAGCGTTCCGAGGCGGTCCGCAAACTCCGTGGACAGCGCGCGCAGATGATCAGCATCGACGAGGACGCCTTCGCTCTCCATCGCCGCGAGTACCGGCACGAGCGGCCTTTCCAGCGTTTCATAGACGGTCACCAGCCGCTCGTTCACAAGCGCGGGCTTGAGCTCCCGGTGCAATCGAAGCGTGACATCGGCATCCTCCGCGGCATAGGCGAGCGCCCGGTCGAGAGGGACACGGTCGAAGGTCACCTGCGCCTTTCCAGAGCCCGCGACGTCTGCGAACTTAATGGTGGTGTGGCCAAGGTGGAGTTGGGCGAGTTCGTCCAGGCCGTGACCGTGCAGTCCGCCGGCCAGCACGTAGGACAACAGCATCGTGTCGTCGATGGGCGCAATCTCGATGTCATGCGCCGCCAGAATCCGCATGTCGTACTTGATGTTCTGGCCGATCTTGAGGACTGCCGGATCTTCCAGCAGCGGCTTGAGCGCGGCGAGCGCCTGCTCGCGCGGGATCTGCGCCGCAACCAGGCTGCCGTCGGCGTTGAGATGGGCGAGCGGGATATAGCAGGCGATTCCGGGCGCAAGCGCCAGCGAAACACCGACGAGATCCGCCAGCGCCGGATCGAGTGCCGTCGTCTCGGTATCGACGGCGACAAAGCCCTGCTCGCGCGCCCGGCCGATCCATTCGGCAAGTCGATCGACGCTCTGCACCAAAGCGTAGCCGGCTTCGGCTGCACGGATGGCGGGGGCGGCCGTTGGCGACGCCGCTTCGGCTTTGGGAATATCCAGGCGAGCGATCAGTGAGCGGAACGCCTGTGCCTCGAGAAACGCCGCCACCTGGTTCCAATCAGGCGGTCGCGCCGCAAGGGCAGAGAGGGGTTCCGGAACCGGCACGTCATCGCGCAGGCGAACGAGTTCACGCGAGAGACGTGCGTCGGCCGCGTGGTCGATCAGAACCTGCCGGCGCTTCGGCTGCCTGATTTCGCCGGCACGCATCAGGACCTGTTCAAGATCACCGAACTCACCAATGAGCTGCGCCGCCGTCTTGACGCCGATCCCCGGGACGCCGGGAACGTTGTCGGCGGTATCGCCAGCCAAGGCGAGAAGATCGACCACGCGCTCCGGGCCGACCCCAAACTTCTCGCGCACCTCGGCCTCGCCGACCAGCCGCCCCGTGACCGGATCTTGCATCGCCACCCCCGGCCGGATGAGCTGCATCAGATCCTTGTCGGCCGAGATGATGGTGACTTGCGCACCCGCCGCCTGAGCCAGCCGGGCGTAGGTCGCGATCAGATCGTCCGCCTCGAAGCCCGGCGACTCGATTGAGGGGACGTTAAACGCGCGCGTCGCCTCGCGCACCAAAGCGAACTGCGGGATCAGCTCTTCCGGCGGCTCCGGGCGGTGCGCCTTGTAGGCGGGATAGAGATCGTTGCGGAAGGTGCGCCGGGCCGCATCAAAAATCACGGCGAAATGATCCGCCCCGCTCTCGCGCAGGAGCTTCATCAGCATCGTCGTGTAGCCGTAGACTGCATTGACCGGCGTCCCGTCGGGACGGGTCATCGGCGGCAGTTTATGGAAAGCACGAAAGATGTAGCCCGAACCGTCGACGAGAATCAGCCGCCGCATCTCGGCCGCGCTGCCCTGTGGCGCCGCAGTCAGTGGCCTGAAACCGTTGCGCCCTCGCGGAGCGCGTACCGCCGCGAGCAATAGGGGCATACGATGACGCCATCCGCGCCAATTCGCAGATAGATGCGCGGATGCCCAAGCGGACCGCCACCGCCGTCACACGCGACGACCGGGCTGTCCACGAGGTTCGTTTGTTCTGATGCGCTGCTTGCGTCCATTGCCGAATGGCCTACCACCGCCGTTGACCCGACGGACGCTCCGATGATAGCGATTGCGGCTGCACAATCAACTCCCCGTCCGAATGACGCCCATGTCCGGGACCGATCCAGAATACGCCGTGGAGGCCTGCAACCTCAACAAGACCTACACGGACCGAAGCAGTCAGCAGGCCGTGCACGCCTTGGTTGATTTTACGCTTACGATCAAGAAGGGTTCCTTCTTCGGCCTTCTCGGCCCGAATGGCGCCGGCAAGTCAACATTCATCAACATCCTCGCCGGCCTTGTGCGGCGCACATCGGGAACGGCGCGGATCTGGGGGTTCGATATCGAAGCCCAAATGCGCCAAGCGCGCCGGGCCATCGGCGTCGTCCCGCAAGAACTCAATCTCGATCCGTTTTTTTCCCCGAGGGAGCTCTTGGAGCTGCAAGCCGGGCTCTACGGCGTGCCCGCCGCCTTCCGCCGCACCGACGAAATCCTGGACGCCGTCGGTCTGGGCGCGCAAGCCCATTCCTACGCGCGCAGGCTCTCGGGTGGGATGCGCCGCCGGCTGCTGGTGGCCAAGGCGCTCGTGCATACACCGCCCGTCCTCGTGCTCGATGAGCCGACCGCCGGCGTCGACATCGCGCTGCGCCAGCAACTCTGGGCGTATGTTCGCCAGCTGAACGAGAACGGGACGACGGTCCTGCTGACGACGCACTATCTCGAAGAGGCGCAAGCGCTCTGCGACACCATCGCCATCATCAATCATGGCCGCCTCATCGCATGCGAACCAACGGTGTCATTGTTGAGCCAGCTCGACTCCAAACAGATGACGGTCACCGTCGACCGCCATATGGACCGAATGCCGACGCCGCTTGAACGATTTCAGGGGCGGCTGGAAAATGGCAACCGCTTGGTTTTCCGCTACGCGCCAAGTTGCATCGCCGACGGTGAAATCCTGAGCGCAGTGCTTGCCGCGGGTTTCCAGGTCCGCGCGATCGCTACCGAGGAAACCGACCTTGAGGACATCTTTCTGAGCCTCACGCGCACATCGGTCTCTCCTGCCCAGCAAGTCCGCGTCAGCGCATGAAGCGTGCCTTGCATATTGCGTTAGCGCTGCCATTCCTCATGCAGACGCAGGCAGCCTGCGCGCCCGTCGTCATGCCGGCCGGCGCCGCGGTTGTTGAGAGCGCGCTTTCGGGCGATTCCCTTACGACGGCTGACGGCGCCCGGCTGCCCCTGAAATCCTGGTTGCCGGCAGCGGGACAACCGAAAGCCGTGATTATCGCCCTGCACGGCTTCAACGACTATTCCAACTTTTTCAACAACGCCGGCAGCCACTTCGCGAGACACGGCGTTGCCTCCTATGCATACGACCAGCGCGGCTTCGGCGGTGCGCCGAACCGCGGCGTGTGGCCGGGCGAGGCTACGCTCGCCGATGACTTGCGCCAAGCGGCGCAGCTCATCGCGGCCCGCCATCCGGGCCGCCCGCTCTTTATCCTGGGGGAGAGCATGGGCGGCGCCGTGGCAATGCTCGCGGCGGCCAACAGCGAACCGCCGATTGCGGATGGTTTGATCCTTGCCGCACCCGCTGTTTGGGGCCGGGCGTCAATGCCATGGTATCAAAACGTTGCACTCTGGCTTGCTGCCCACACGATGCCACAGGGGCGGGTCAGCGGTCGCGGTCTTGGCATCCGCGCCTCGGACAACACGCCGATGCTGGAAGCCCTCGGCCGTGATCCGATGGTCATCAAGGACACCCGCATCGATGCCGTCTTCGGCCTTGTCGCTTTGATGGATGCCGCGATGGCCGCCGCGGCGCGGCTCGACCGACCCACGCTGGTCCTCTGGGGCAAGAACGACCAGCTGATCCCCGAGGGGGTTATTCGCGAGCTGTTGGATGACTTGCCGGAGGCGACCGCCAACAGCAGCCGCGCCGTCATTTACCGAAACGGCTGGCACATGCTTCTGCGGGATCTGCAGGCCGAGGTTGTCTACCGTGACATCTTGAGCTGGCTCAAGCAGCCTGGAAAGCCGCTGCCTTCCGGCGAGGATCAGCCGGCGGCGGCGCCGAGGGGGCGAGGCTGAGCCGCCTCAAGCCTGCTTGAGCTCAAGAATGCCGCGGCGGATTTCGCGCGTTCGCGTGAATTTCTCCTGCAGCCGGTCGCCCTCACCCCAGCGGATCGCCCGCTGCAATGCGGTCAGGTCTTCGGTAAAACGTCCCAGCATCTCAAGCACGGCATCGCGGTTGCTGAGAAACACATCGCGCCACATCACCGGGTCGGACGCGGCGATCCGCGTGAAGTCCCGAAAGCCGCCGGCGGAGTATCGGATGACTTCGCTCTTGAGTTGCTCCTCAAGGTCGGTTGCGGTACCGACGATCGTGTACGCGATCAGGTGTGGAAGGTGCGAGGTGATTGCGAGAACGCGGTCATGATGCTGCGCCGACATGATCTCAACGGTCATCCCCGCCTGCCGCCAAAGGGCAGCGACCGTCTCAACCGCCCTCGCGTCAGTGCCCGGCGGCGGCGTCAGAATGCAGAAGCGGCCCGCGAAGAGGTCCGCGAAACCCGCCTCGGGACCTGAGTGTTCGGTGCCGGCAACGGGGTGACCGGGGACGAGGTGAACCCCCTCCGGCAGGAGCGGGCCGACGTCGGCAATGACGCATTCCTTCACTGAGCCGACATCGGTGACAATCGCGCCCGGCTTCACCCCCGGCCCGATGACGCGGGCGACCGCGCCGTAACTGCCAAGCGGCAATGACAGGACGATAAGATCCGCGCCCTCAACAGCCGCGCGCGCATCGAGCGACGTCGAATCGGCAAGCCCCAGCCGCGCGGCAATGTCGAGCGTGCGCTGGGTCCGCGCTGCCACGGCGATGTGATCGGCCAAACCGTCCCGGCGCATGACCCGCGCCAGCGAAGAGCCGATCAAGCCGATGCCGATCAACGCCACGCGGCGAAAATGCGGCGGCGCCATCATTTCAGACATCATTACCTCGCGAAAAATCATGCATCGCCGCCACCAGAACCGCCATTTCGTCGTCAAGCCCTACGGTGATCCGCAAGCAGTCCGGCAGCCGGTAAGCCGCCATGCGTCGCGCGATAAGTCCGCGGCCGCGCAGAAAGGTGTCGGCGGCAAACACATCCCGGCCGGCTTCCTTGGGGAAGCGCACCAGCAAGAAGTTACCGTGGCTTAAGGGAACATCGAAGCCGGCAGCGAGCAACTGATCGCGTGTCCAGGCGCGGACGCGCTCGTTGTGGGCCCTCGCACGGGCGACAAAATCGCGATCCTCCAGCGCCGCAAGCCCTGCCGCCTGCGCGATGCTTGAAACATTAAAAGGGTTGCGCAGCCGGTTGAGGACATCGGCGACCTCGGGCGGACAGTAGCCCCAGCCCAGGCGCGCACCACCTAAGCCATAAATCTTCGAGAACGTTCGTGTTACGACGGTAGCACCGGGATCGTCGACCAGAGCTGCTCCCCAGCTGTAGTCGGGTTCGTCGATGTATTCGGCATAGGCCGCATCGATCACCAACAGAACGTTGGCGGGCAGGCCGGCCCGAAGCCGCGCCATCTCGTCGGCGGAGAGGTACGTGCCGGTCGGGTTGTTCGGATTGGCGATAAAAACGATCCGAGTCCGAGGCGTCACGTGCCGCAAGAGGGCGTCGACATCGGCCGTAAGGTTGGTTTCGGGAGCCGCAACCGGCGTTGCGCCCACGCCCCGCGCCGCGATCGCATACATGAGAAAACCGTGCTCAGTATGGAGAACCTCGTCCCCCGGCCCGGCGTAGGCGCGGCAGAGAAGCGTAATGAGCTCATCAGAGCCTGCGCCACAAACGATCCGCGCAGGATCGATGTCGAAGGCGGCGCCAAGCGCGCGGCGCAACGTCTCACAGGCCCCGTCGGGGTAGCGGAACACGGCAGTCGCCGCGTTCCTTATCGCCGCGACGGCAGCCGGGCTGGCGCCCAGCGCGCTCTCGTTCGAGGCGAGCTTGATAACCCGGGCAACGCCAGGGACGACCGACTCGCCGCCGATATACGGTTGAATATCGAGAATGCCGGGTCGGGCTTGCAGCTTGCTCACGGCCTCCGCGTCTCCTGTTTCATGTGCTGCGGCCGACAACGCCGGCCGCAGCCGTCGGCGATCGTCCTTCGCCTTGGAGTTCGGCGTCCGTCAGCGGCAGGGCGTAGCCGCCGATCGGAGCCAGCGCCAAGGGGTACTCGGGAGTGGGTGCCGGGAGCGCCGCAAGACGGGCATCGTCAGCGAGAGCAACGAAGCCCTCGACCTCGACCAGGGATGTGAATGGCCCGTTCTCCCCGATCCTGCTCCACGGCGTAACCATTACGACTTCCAGCTGTGCCGCCGTCAGGACATTCTTCAGGCGTCCTTGATCAATCGGTTGCGCTGCCTCAGCGACCAAATAGGAGCGATCATGACCGGTCGGTACCAGCGCGACCGGACAAACGACCAGGGCCTCGCGTCCGGCAGTCCAGGCGTTCCCCGGCCCCACGAACGGGAGCCGTGCGATCACCTTGGGCGTTCCCTGCCGATTGTCCTGAAGGGCGCGCCACCACGGCTCGACGGCGCAGCTATCCGGCACCGGGATCACCCCAACGGTGGCGTCCAGCGCCTTTACGCGGGCAAGGACGGCCGCAACGGAGGCCTCACGATGCATGGGCGCAAACATGCCAAAGTGATCGCGTGCGAGATCCCAATACGCATGCTCTCCCGGTGGAACGAGGACGGCAACGGCGAACGGCCCCTCGAAGGAGAGCGTCGCGACAATCAACTGGCGCCAGATCGCCACCAGATCCTGCTTCGGGAACGGCCCGCGATGACGCGCGAGCAGCCGGCGGATCATGGCGGCCTCACGTGACGGCTGGATCTTGACCGGCCAGCCACGCTTGATCACGCGAACCTCCTCAACCAGCTGGGTTCGACGGATGATCAGCTCATCGATCGCGTCATCGATGGCGTCGATCTCATGACGCAAGGATTCTAAAGTCGGCTCGCCGGTCACTGGGAGGGATTCCGCCATGAGAACGCCTTGAGAGCACCGCTTTCAAGCCGTTCTGAAGCGCCAGTCATACCGGCCCCCCTTGCCGAAAGCAAAGAAAACGTTGACTCCGTTTGAGGGGATTTCTAGCAAGTCACTCCACTGCGGCGAGGATTAGCCGCGTCCAATGGGGACGGTAGCCAGCGCGATGAGGGCGCACGAAAGATTGCATTCGAAGCTTCCCCCCCACCACGGGCCTCTTCCCGGTCATCGCGCCTTCCTCGGTCGCGACACCCCCCTTAAGCTCGACTGCGGTGCCGTGCTCGCCGATTTTCCCGTCGCGTACCAAACCTATGGCACACTCAACGAAAACCGCTCCAATGCCATCTTAGTCTGCCACGCGTTGACGGGAGACCAGTTCGTTGCCGAACCTCATCCGGTCACCGGCAAGGATGGCTGGTGGAGCCTGATGGTCGGTCCGGGCAAGACGGTTGACACCAATCGCTTTTTCGTGATCTGCGCCAACGTCCTGGGCGGCTGCATGGGATCAATCGGACCGGCGGAGGTGAACCCAACGACGGGCGAAACATGGGGGCTTCGCTTTCCGATCATTACGATCGCCGACATGGTGCGGGCGCAGGCAATGCTCCTGGATCATCTCGGGATCCAGCAGTTGTTCGCGGTCATCGGCGGCTCGATGGGCGGCATGCAGGTTCTTGAGTGGGCGGCCCTGTTCCCTGAACGTGTTTTTGTCGCCGTGCCGATCGCGACCGCTTCGCATCACACCGCACAAAACATTGCCTTCCATGAGGTCGGCCGGCAGGCGATCATGGCAGACCCCGACTGGTGCAATGGGGAGTACTGGCGGTTTGGCAAGCGCCCCCACCGCGGCCTCGCGGTGGCGCGCATGGCGGCGCATATCACCTACCTTTCCGAGTCGAAGCTCACCGAGAAATTTGGCCGCAGGCTTCAGGCGCGCAAGGCGCTATCCTATGGCTTTGATGTCGATTTCCAGGTCGAAAGCTATCTGCGCCACCAGGGCATCACCTTCGTTGAGCGGTTTGACGCCAACTCGTACCTCTACATCACGCGCGCAATGGATTACTTTGACATGCCGGCACGCTACGGGGGCCAACTCGCCAATGCATTCCGCGATACCAAGGTCCGGTTCTGTCTCATTTCGTTCACCAGCGACTGGCTTTATCCCACGCCGGAAAGCCGGCGCATCGTGCACGCGCTGAACGCCGTCGCGGCTAACGTGAGTTTTGCCGAGATCGTTTCCAACGCCGGGCACGATGCATTCTTGCTCGACGAGCCCGACTTTCGCCGCGTCCTTGGCGGCTTCCTCGCCGGGGCTGCTCAGCACCGCGGTTTGGCTGCCCCCAACAGCCGATGACGCCGCGGTCAGCGCCTTCGATCCGCGTCGACCTGCAGTTGATTGCGCAGATGATCGAGCCCAATTCACGGGTGCTCGACGTCGGCTGCGGGGACGGCATGCTGCTCGCCTATCTCGGGCATGTTAAGAAGGTTGATGGCCGCGGCATTGAACTCTCAAGCGAAGGCGTTAACGCGTGTGTGAGTGCCGGCCTTTCGGTCATTCAGGGCGATGCCGACACGGACCTGGCTGATTACCCTGATGCAGCATTTGACTATGTCGTCTTGAGCCAGACGCTGCAGGCGATGCGAGCACCGCGACAGGTCCTGATCCAACTGTTACGGATCGGCAAGCGCGCCATTGTTTCGATGCCGAACTTCGCCCATTGGCGGCTGCGGATGGAGCTCGTTTTTACCGGCCGGATGCCGCGAAACAGAGTTCTGGCCGAAGCATGGCACGATACGCCCAATATTCACTTGTGCACGATCCGCGACTTCGTTGCGTTGTGCGAAAGCATCGGTGTAATGATCGAACGCGCGCTTTTTCTGAACGATCAGGGATCACCGAGCCACTTCGGGCGATCGCTGGCTCTCGCGAACTTATTGGGCGAGCAGGCGGTTTTCCTGTTATCGAGCCAAAAGAAGGTGACGAATGTTTGAGCCCAGCCAAAAGGCTCGGAATGCCGCGCTTTAGTGGAAGGCTACAGGGACGTAACTCTGGCGCGGCGCCTTCTCGTACACGATCCGTCCGCTGTAGATCTGCTTCGTCGCCTCGAACACGACCACGCCCGCAAACGTCTTGAACCACCGCTCACCGATCTCCTCCCATGCACCGGCAGACGACAGGAGCATGCGCGAGCGGGTCGGCGGCACGAACAAGGCGGCACTGGCTTGGAGCGGCGTAAACATCACGCGACGCAAGCCACGCGAGAGTTGATGGGTTGAATACGGCCGGCCATGACCGAACGGCGTCCGTTCCGACTGCGCCCAGATGCCGTGCAGGTTTGGCACAACGGCGATGATCCGGCCGCTGTCGCTCAGAACGCGCCAGATCTCGCGCATCATCGGTCGCACGTGCTCCGAGCATTCGAGCGCATGAACCAGCAGGGCGCGATCGACCGAGCGATCCGCCAGCGGCAGATTGTTTTCATCGACCAGCGCCAATTGCGAAGCGCCATCTGCGGGCCAGGAAACAACGCCCTGTGCCGCCGGCATCACCGCCAACACACAGTCTGCCTCGTCGCGGAACGGACCGAGAAAGGGTGTTGCGTAACCGAGCCCGAGAACGGTCAGGCCCGCAACATCAGGCCACATCTGGCGCACGCGGCGGGTAATCATGCGACGCGCCACGCGTCCCAGCGCGCTCGCGTAAAAATCACGCAGATCGATGGCGTCGGTCCACATCGCGCGGAGAGTCTAGCGCATCGCGCCAACGCGATGGTAGTCTCGAGATTGGCCGATCGAGCGGCCGCCACGGGACGTACATTTGCGCAGGCGGAGCGGTGCTGCAGATTCACCAAATTCCAGTTTTGCGCGACAATTACGTGTATATTGCACGCGACCCGAAGAGTGGTGCGTGCGCTGCCGTCGATCCAAGCGCTGCGGACCCGGTGCTGGCGGCGCTTGATGCGCTCGGCTGGCGGCTCACCCACATCCTCAACACGCATCACCACAACGATCACGTCGGCGGCAATCTCGCGCTGAAGGAGGCGACGCATTGCACGATCATCGGGCATACACGCGATGCAAGCCGTATCCCCGGCATCGACCGCGGCGTGGCCGAAGGGGATGAGGTCGTGATCGGCACCGAGGCGGCGCGCGTCATCGAAGTCTATGGCCACACGCGTGGCCACATCGCCTACTGGTTTGCGCAGTCTCACGCGCTGTTCTGCGGCGACACCCTGTTTTCGCTCGGCTGTGGCCGCCTTTTCGAAGGCCGACCGGAGGAGATGTGGGCGAGCCTGCTCAAGCTCCGCGCGCTGCCCGACGACACGAAGGTTTATTGCGCACACGAGTACACGGCCGGCAACGCGGCCTTTGCGCTGACGATCGATCCCGCCAATCCGGCCCTCATCAAACGCGCGGCAGAGGTTCGTGATCTCCGGGCACGCGACCTGCCGACCGTGCCGTCGACCATCGGCGCCGAACGGTTGGCCAACCCCTTTCTGCGCGCGGACGATGCGAGGCTGAAGGAGGCGATCGATTTGCCGGCGGCCTCAACCGTTGAGGCCTTTGCCGAGATCCGGCGACGCAAGGACGTCTTTTAAAGGGTTCAGTGTTATGAAACTGCGATACTCGCCAACCTCCCCCTATGTCCGCAAGGTGACCATAACGGCGATCGAGAAGGGCTTGGACAATCGTATCGAGCGTCTTCCGACCAATGTTTGGGAGCCTACGACCGACATCAGTCGCGACAACCCGCTGGGGAAGGTGCCCGCGCTGCTGACCGACGATGTTGGCGTTCTCTATGATTCTCCTGTCATTTGCGAGTACCTGGATTCGCTCACGCCCACGCCACGCCTGTTCCCGGCCGCAGGCCCGCTGCGCTGGCAAGCCCTCAGGCAACAAGCTCTCGCCGACGGCTTGCTTGATGCCGGTGTCGCCTGCCTCTTGGAGGGACGGCGGCCGGATGGCGAGCGTTCCACCGGCTGGATCGCTCGGCAATCGACCGCGGCACGCAGAGCGCTTGATGCGATGGAGGCCGATGCGCCGTCGCTGGCGCAGGGGGTGACGATTGGCCACATCGCGACTGCCTGCGCGCTCGGATGGTTGCTGTTCCGCCAGCCAATCGAAGATTGGCGCTCGGGAAGGCGTCGGTTGACAGCCTGGTACGAGGAGTTCCTTGCCCGGCCGTCCATGCAGGAAACCCTGCCGCACGAACCTTAAGCGCCTGACCGGAAGAAAGGTGCGGGATCCCCAGAGGTCGTGGCTCCAGGGGTGTTGGCGCAACGACGAAGGGAGATCACGCGGGCAATGGTGGATGCGCTTCCACTCCGTGGCGGAAACCGCCCACCGGAGACTTTCAGTCTTTGAAGTGAGCCTTCAGCCTTTCGACGTCGGCTTCGCTCCACCGGTCAGGTTGAGTCACGGCGATCCAGGCGTCAATGTAATCGGACGCGGAGATCAGGTGGCCGAGCCCCGGCCCAAGCGTAGAGGCACCAACCATATCGAAGGCGACTTGAACGCCGGTGACGATGGGCGTCCACTGCAACTCGGGCGATACGTCCGGGCCACGCTTGCCGATCAGCCAGCTTGGTCTGCGAAAAAACAGATCGGCCGAGAAGAAAGTGATGGGATCACTGGCATACTGCACATAGACGAGCCGCACCGGCCCCCACTGGGCTCCCGGAATATCGAGCGCGTTGTTTTGGTTGGTGAAGCGGACCAGAGATCCGTCGCCATACCTGGGCAGCCAATAGGGGCTGTCCGGATCGCGGCCTTGCGTAAACGCCGCCCAATTCGGACTGGTGAAGGGAGGTCCGCTCCAAACGGCTCCGTGGATCAGATCCCCCAGCACCATGTAGAGGTTCATGGACTGCTCGGAACCGGCTGATCCGAGGCTGAGCCCGTGCAGGTAGAGGCGCGGGCGGCTGTTGGCCGGAAGGCGCGTCCAATGCCCGTAGACGGCGTTGAAGAGTGCCCGTGCCGAAGCCGTGGAATAGCCGGGTTCCAGTAAGAGCGAAACGTAACTTGTAAGATAGGAATATTGCTGAGCGACGATCACCGTATCGCCGCGGTGCAGATACTCCAGGGAATCGGCGGCTGCATCGTCGATCCAGCCGGTGCCGGTTGGTGTGGCGATCACCAGCACGGAGCGGTCAAACGCGCCGACGCGCTTCATCTCCGCCAACGCCAACGTTGCCCTTTCCTCCGGCGTCCCGGCGGCACCAAGCCCGACGTAGACGCGGAGCGGACGCATCGCTTCTGATCCGGTAAACTCTGCGATCGCTTCCCGGCTGGGTCCCGAAGCGACAAAGCGCCGGCCCTGACGGCCAAGTTCTTCCCATGAGACCAGCGACTTTGCGCTGCCGGTTGCCATGTTCTCCGAAGGCGGCGCAAGATCAGGTTCGATCAACTGGTCCAGCGCCAGAAACATCGCATCGAGGGATTGCAGGGTGACGCGGCCAATCGTGCCCGATACCAGGTTCGTCAACAAAAAGGCGGCGAGCAGGAGGCCGATAAACATCGACACCCGCCGCGGCATGATCCAAGCCAACAGGCGCGCAATGGCTTTCTTCGTCCAGGACGCGCACCGCCCGATCTCCCTGAGCATAAGCGCAAGAGGGATCGCGACCAGGAGCACGACGGGCGCGTATGCGGCTTCGAGCGGTCCCAGCCCCAGGAACGCGCGAAGAGAATTCTGCCATTCCCCGCCGCGCCACAATGAATACCCAATAACAACAACTGTAAAAGCCGCAGCCGTGTAGCGGACGGCCGTTCCCACTTTTCCGGCCGGAACAGGCAACTCGAAGAACGTCCAGAGCCAAACCACTGCCAGTGCAAACCAAAAGCCGACCGCGGCCGTAATCCCCGACAGCATGCCCTGGGTCATCGCCTCGCGCGGAATCAGCGACGGCGCCATCGACAGCGCGAAAAACAGACCCGCGCCGATCATCCCCGAAAAAGGATAACCAGAAATATAAGCCCGGAGCTTACGCGATACGTATGTCAACATAGGCATATTGTATGAGGGTCATATTTAGAACTATGCTTCGCAGTAAAACTCTATCGCCTTGGCGTGCAGACTTTGTATTCCCGCATATCCACTTCTCGCGCGATCAATTGTTATTTCCGAAATGAGTCAACAAGGGACCCGCGACTGAGCTCGTTCGATCGGGCCCAGTGCACCGCGAAACGGCCTTGTTGCGTACACCAGCCGCCGCGCCGCCAGGGAGGGAGATCGCGGTCACCACCACTTGCAGGTCCGTATCGCGCCGCCAGCCGCGCCCACCGGCTGCCTTAGCGCACCGGCACAGGCTCCGCTGTGCCGGCCGGCGCGGCTGCCGCTTCGTGTGCGGTTGCACCTTCCGGCGTGGAGCCATCGGCTGCGGCCGCTTGGGCGTCACTCGCGGCCGAAGGGGGTGCGGCCGGCGCTTCATCGCCCGCAGCCCGCATCAGCCAATTGCGCGCCTCGGCCAGATCGCCGTGCTCGCCCTCTTCCAGCGCTGCCATCAGGCGGCAGACCCGCGGCACCGCATCCGCACCGGCCACCGGCGCCAGCGTTGCGCGGACCTCGCCCCAGGCCCGTGCCTCCAGCGCCGCAGCGGCGATGACGATGCGGCTTTCGAGGTTTTCCGGATTGCGCTTGGCAAGCCGCCTGGCGGCATCGAGCTTCTTTCCCGCATCGTCGCACCGGCGCGCGCGCCAGTACAGCTCCGCCAGTTCCGGCTCCGGATCGAGCTCCCAGGCGCGCTCAACCGTCGACGCCGCACGGCTGAAATCGCCTTCAGCCAACAACAGTTCGACGTAGCGCACGGCAACCGCCGTGTAGCTCGGATCGGCCTTGAACGCCTTGGCGGCAAGGCGCAGCCGCTCGGCGCCGCCGCCCATCTCGCTCTGGCCGGCGACGATCTCGGCCCGCTCGCGCGCGACATGGCCTTCGGGGATGAGCTTCAGCTTGACCGCCTCGTCGAACGTCGCTTCCGCGTCGCGCCAACGGCCAAGCCGCTTCTGCAGGTCAAACAGGGTCGAGACGACCCACTCGCTCTTCGGGTTGAGCCGATGCGCCTCTTCGGCGAGGCTCAGCGCCTGGGCCCAGTCCTGGCGCTTCATCGCCTGGTTGAGAAGCCCGCGCAGGCCGAGGAATTCGGTTCCCTCCATCGTGCGCAATGCACTGAAGAAGTCGGTCGCCGCACGGTCGTCGCCCTGCAACTGCGCCGCCTGGGCGGACAGCAGCATCGTCAGCGGCCGGTTGTCGAGCAGCGCCGTCGCGCGCCGCGCCTGCTTGCCGGCAGTCGAGGCATCGCCGGCAGCGACCGCCACCAAGCCACGGCTCAAGGCCTCATAGCCGCGCCGCTGCCGCCGCTCGCGCCCGCCTCCCCTCAACCTCCGCCGCGCCTGACCGATCATCACCAGCAGCCGGTCGAGGACGAACAGGACGATGACGAGGCCGATCAGTGCCAGGATAAGCACGCCGGCGGTGGTCTCGATGTGGTAGCCCTGCCAGTCGAACGTGACCTGCCCAGGCGCCCGTGCCACCGATGCGCCGACGATAGCCAGCGCCGCCGTCAGGATCAGGAAAACCAGCCAGCGGATCATCCCCTCAGCTCCTCGATCCGGCCGGCTGCGGCAGGATGCTTGCCTGCACCGCCACCAGCGCCTGATCGACGGCCAGCCGCGCTTTGGCTGCCGCAATCCAAGGCGCTGCCGCCTCGGCCGCCGCCTTCGTGTCCAGCCCCTCGAGTGCCGTGACGGCCGCGGCGAGATCACCCTTGGCCAGCACCTGCTCGGCTTCGGCCAGACGGCCGTCGGTGCCGCCGGCAGCGATCGCGTCGGGGCCGGTTTTGCGGATCGAGACCAGCTGGGTCAGGCGGTTGAGCGTGCGCTCGGACCATGTCTCGCCGGTCAGTGTCACCTTGGTGCCGGCGACCGCACGCGCCACCGCCGGAAAGCGGGCCTTCAGCGTCTCCACCGTCAAGACGCCTGTTGCGGCGTAAGGTGCCAGGGCATCGAGCGTGGGCCGTGTGCTCTCGGGTGCCACCGCCTGCAGCGCCTGCAGCTCGACGGCGAACGGACCGCTGCGATTGACCGCAATGGTGAGCTGGTTGGTCGCCAACACTGCCAGATGGATCGAAGCCGCCTCGTTACGGGTAACGACCGCCGTCTCGCGCAGCTCTCGCAAACTGTCGGCAAGCCGCTTCGCCTGCAGGCTGTCCTTCTCCAAGGCCTCGACCCGCGGCGCCACGCCCTCGGCGCTGCCAAGTGCGCCCAACACCCGGCTCAGCTCCTGGTCCTGCGCCTCCAGCCGCTGCGCCAGCGTATCGCCGCGCTGCTCGGCCGCCTGGGCGCGGCGGTCGATGCCGCCAGCGCGCTGTTCCAAGGCATCAATGCGCCGGGCGACGCTCTCGACCCGCTGCTCCATCGCGTCCGCCCGCTCAAGGAACGGCTGCGGCGCGCTCGCGGCTGCCCCTGTGGCCGCCTCGGCTGTGCCGGCGGCCGGTGTCGACACCGCGGCGGCCATCTCGTCAAGCTTCGCGGCCGCCGTGGCAAGGCGCTTTTCGGCCTCGGCCGAGTCGCTCTTGAGTCGGCTCAAGGCGGCTTCAAGGCCCTCAATCCGGGCCCGCAGGTCGCGGTCCAGCTTGCTCAAGTCCGCGAGCGATGCGGCGGGCGCTGCCTCAGGAGGGATCAGGTCCGGAAAGTACTGGGCAAGCAGCGGGCGCCACTGCGGGTGCGTGAACCACGCGACCGCGGCGAGAACGGCAACAACGATCAGCGTCCGCAGGACCGTACCGAAACCGCCGCCCTTTCTCCGCGGCGGAGCCGCAGCTGTCGGCCGCGCCGGGCTCGATGCCGCCATCGCCGCTGCGGATCCGGTTGCCGCGGCCGCAGCTGTGGCCTCGGCGGTGTCCGTCTGGGATGTCCCCGCCTGGAATGCCGGTGCAGTCGTTGCTGCCTCGTCCGCACGTGTGGACTCCGGCGCGCCCTCGGGTGAATCCCCCTTGGCCACGGTGCTCATGCGGGCCTGCCCTCCATCCTCGGATCCCCGGTTGTCCCGGGTTGACAGCGCCGACATTACAGCCTCCGGCGCGCGCGTGGGAGACAAAATCGTGCCGGGTTTCAACTGCGCATCTTCGGCCCGGTCCCCGACACCTCGGCTGCGGTCCGCACGACGGCCGCAATCAGGGCCGATTCCGTCGGCACGGCAGCCGTAACGACGGCCTTCCAGGTCACGTCGCTCACCGCTGCGGCGACGGCGGCGCTGAGGCAAAAGGCGTGCAGGCGCCCGCAGTGCGTCGCCAGCCCAGCCGCCATCACCAGCCGCACGAAGGTCGCGGCCGTCCGCGGCGAGTACAGCAGCACGCCGGCAAGGGCGCCGCCACGCAGCGCCGCTACCGCAGCCGGGCTCAACGTTTCCGCCGTCCGCGCCCGGTACAGGACCTCGCGGCGGCAGGCGAAGCCGGCGGCGGTTAGGCCGGCGGCGAGATCCCCCGCCAAGGCTGTGCCGGCCGCATGCAGGAGCGCGCCATGGGCGGGATCGAGCCGCGCGCACACGAGCTTGGCCAGCGCTGCGACGTCCCCACTTGCGCTCTCGACCGCGGCAAAGCCGAGCCCGCGGGCCTCCCGCGCGGTCGCATCGCCGACCGCGAACAGCGGCAGCATGCGGCAATCGGTGCGCAGGCCGAGCGCACGAACGCCGTTGGCACTCGTCGCGAGGATCGCCTGCACGCCCGCGAGTACCAACGGCGGGCCGGGCAGGAAATCGATGAGCAACAGCGGTTCGCGCACCACGGCGATGCCGCTTGCCGCAAGGGCGGCCGCGAGCGGCCCGGCGTCGGCGTCCGGCCGGGTGATCAGGACTGTGAACAGGCGCGGGGCGGCCGCGTTCGCACCCGCGCGCATCACCACGCGAGGAAGTCCGGCCCGGCGCGGGCCTTCAGCTCCTCACCCAGCGCGTGGCCGATCGCAGCGGCATCGGCGGCTGCGCCGGCGTGGCGGCCGGTGACCAACCGGCTGCCGTCCGGCCGTGCGAGAAGGCCCGTGATCTGCAGTGTACCAGCGGCGGCATCATGGCGCGCGAGGCCCCCGATCGGCGTCCGGCAGGAACCGTCGAGGACCGCCAGCATCGCCCGCGCGGCCGCCACCTCGGTGTCGGTGGCCGGGTCGGAAGCCGCCTGCAGCATGTGCAGAAGCGCCGCATCGTCTGTT
>ERZ1645192.1078-NODE-1078-length-22928-cov-8.216063_pt1 | contig 22928 bp, 19 predicted proteins | sample MGYA00575354_ERZ1645192 | MGnify/ENA primary metagenome ERZ1645192 (study PRJEB40844, sample SAMN11349763) | freshwater sediment metagenome | isolation source: river sediment | host: Sediment | place: India: Faizupur Khadar , New Delhi | collected 2017-02-21 ... | reverse complement strand
GCTTGTGCCAGCCCGGCTCTAACCCTGCCGGCGTTACCCGCTCGTAGTGCAATTCCACGGCTCGGGTTCATTAGGCACCGACAAACGGTCTCAAATCGCAGGTGACTTCGCCGATCGCGCCTGTGCGTTTCCCGCCATCCGTGCGCGCCATCCCGCTTTCGTGCTGGTGCCGCAGTTCCCGGTGCGCAGCGCGAATTACGACGACCCGACCGCGCCGCGCGTCGCGATCGCCACGCCGGCCCTGGCGGCGGCGCTGGAACTGGTCGATGACGTGATCGCCCGGCAGCCGGTCGATGCGTCACGCGTCTATGCCAGCGGCTTCTCGATGGGCGGATCCGCTACCTGGCTCTCGTTGCTGGCCAGGCCGGGGTTGTTCGCCGCCGCGGTGCCGATCGCCGGCATCGCGCCCGACCGCTCGCACGCCATCGACTTGGTCGACATGCCGATCCTGGTCCTGCACGGCGATGCCGACACCGAGAACCCGATCGATGCGGACCGCGCGATGGTCGCCGCCATCCGCACTGCCGGTGGTCGGCGAGTGCGCCTGCGCGTTTACGCCGGCCTGCAGCACATGCCGCCCGGCGACCTGGTGCCCGGCGACGCATGGCGGGACTGGCTGTTCGCGCAGCATCGCGATCCCTGAGACACTCCGGCGCTAGCCTGACCGACCGGACAGGAACCCCGCCGTGCCGATCGAATCCGCCCTCATCAAGCCCGTGGTCGACGCCCTGATGGCGCTGCTGCGCCGTGGCGAACAGGCCAACCTGAAGCGCAACGCCGAAGCCGCGATCCGCGAGGCGATCCGCGAACTGCTGCTGGCCAATCCCGACGAGAACAAGGCGCAGGCGCGGATCGCGATCGCCAAGGCCGCCGGCATCCTCTCCGAGGACGTGGTGCTGGCCGAAGACATGCTGCAGAAGCATCGCGCGACCAAGGCGAGGACCTCCGGCAAGGCGGCCACCGGTCGCCGCCGCAAGCCCGCAACCCCCGCCTCCCCTGCCGCCGCCACCCCGCGCCGGAAACCCGCGCCGCCGCGCAAGCCAGGCGCATGACGCCGGCACGGCAAGGGGTGCCCTATTGGCGGATGACCCGGCCGGGTTTCCTTGGCCTGACCCTCGTCGCCTATGCGCTGGGCGTGGCCATTGCCTGGCACGCGGGCGCCCGCGCGCCTGTCGGGGTGCTGCTGGCCGGCCTCGCGATCGCCCTGCTCGGGCATGCCGCCGGCAACGTGTTGAACGACTACGAAGATGCCCGCAGCGGGGCGGATGCCGGCAACCACGACGCCATCGCCCCGTTCACCGGCGGCAGCGGGCTGATCCAGCACGGCGCCGTGGGGATCGAGGCGACCCGCCGCTACGCTCGCCTGCTGCTGCTCGCCTGCGCGTTGGGAGGCCTGCTGCTGGTGGCGTGGCGCCGGCAACCCGAGCTGCTCGCCATCGGCGGGCTGGGCGTGGCGCTGGGCTGGGCCTATTCCTCGCCACCGCTGGCGCTGATGGCGCGCGGCCTCGGCGAGGCCACGGTGGGCATCGCCTGGTGGCTGGTGGTGGTCGGTGCCGATGCGCTGGTGCGCGGCCATCCGTCGCCGGCACCCGTCGCCTGCGGTACCGGTTTCGCACTGCTGGTCGCATCGGTCCTGCTGCTCAACGGATTCCCGGACGCGCGCGCCGATGCCGCCGCCGGCAAGCGCACGCTGCGGGTGGTGCTCGGTGCCCGCCACGCCGCATGGCTGTTCAGCGCGCTGGTGTTCGCGGCGCATGCGGTGGCATGGTGGGCCGCGGGCTTCCTGCCGGGCGGCTGGGCATGGGCACCGCTGGCAAGCCTCCCGCCCGCGCTTTACGCGGGCCTGCGGCTGCACCGGGACCTCGCCCACCCCGCCCGCTTGCGCCCGGCGATCATCGCGATGCTCGCCGCGGTGCACCTGCACGCGCTGGCCTGGGTCGTCGCGCTGGCCACCACCGCCGGCTGACGCGGGCGGGTATCGTGGACACCCCCACGCCATCGCCTTCGATCCCGCCATGCCCAAGACCGCCCTGATCACCGGCGCCACCGCCGGCTTCGGCCGCGCCGCCGCGCGTCGTTTCGTTGATTCCGGCTGGCAGGTCATCGCCACCGGCCGCCGCGCGGACCGCCTCGTCGCCCTGCACGCCGAGCTTGGCGATGCCCTGCACACGGCCTGCTTCGACGTCCGCGACGAGGCCGCGTTGCGCGCCGCGCTGGACGCCCTGCCTGGTCGATTCCGCGGCATCGACCTGCTGGTCAACAACGCCGGGCTGGCGCAGGGCACCAAGCCCGCACAGGACGCGCTGCTGTCCGACTGGAAGACCATGATCGACACAAACGTGACCGCGCTGGCCACGCTGACCCACGCGCTGCTGCCAACCTTGGTCGCGCGCAAGGGCGCGATCATCAACATCAGTTCGGTGGCCGGCGTGTATCCCTACCCCGGCGGCAACGCCTATGGCGGGACCAAGGCCTTCGTCAGCCAGTTCTCGCTGGGCCTGCGCAGCGACCTGCACGGCACCGGCGTGCGCGTGACCACGATCGAACCGGGGATGGCCGAAACCGAGTTCACGGTGGTGCGCACCCATGGCGACCAGGCGGCGTCGGACATGCTCTACGCCAACGCCAACCCGATGACCGCCGAGGACATCGCCGGCACCATCTTCTGGATCGCGACGCTGCCGCCGCACCTCAACATCAATCGCATCGAGCTGATGCCGACCTCGCAGTCCGTGGCCGGCTTCCAGGTCCACCGCGAGGCGTCCGCGTGAACCTCGTCGCGGCGTTGCTGGTGGCGGTGCTGATTGGTGCGATCCTGCCGCTGCAGGGACTGGTGAACGCGCGCCTCGGCACCCACGTCGGTGGTCCGGTCGCCGCCGCCTTCGTCTCGTTCCTGGTCGGCACGGTGATGCTGGGCCTGTACCTGCTCGCCACCCGTACCCCAGTCACCCTGCAGGGCAGCCTGAAACTGCCTGCGTGGATCTGGGCCGGCGGCGCGATCGGCGCGGTTTACGTGGCCTGCTTCACCCTGCTGATCCCGCGCATCGGAGCGGCCGGCATGGTCTGCCTGGCGGTGCTCGGGCAGGTCACCGCCTCGCTGCTGCTGGACAAGTTCGGCGTGCTGCAGGCGGCGAAGCCGGTGGACGCGCTGCGCCTGTTGGGCGCGCTGCTGGTGCTGGCCGGCGTGGTGCTGGTGGTGGCGCCGTGGCGGGGTGGCAGCGGCGGAACCGCCACCCAGGCGCGCATCGACCGCTAGGCCGCAGGGCGGCCCCGCGGCCCGGCTCAGTCCAGCGGCTCGTCGCTGAGATAGGTGTAGGCGGTCAGCCCGCGCTCCAGCGCCTCGTTCAGGCGGTCGGCCTCCGGGCCTTCCAGCCCGGCCGACGTTACCAGCGCCTTGTAGCGGCGGCGCAGGTCGTCGAGCTTGTAGCCCACGTAGTCCAGCATCACGTCGGTGGTGTCGCCCCGGCGCTGCTGCACGATGCGGCAGCCGTCGCCATCGGTGCGCACCTCGATCGCGTCGGTGTCGCCGAACAGGTTGTGGATGTCGCCCAGGATCTCCTGGTACGCGCCGACCAGGAAGAAACCGATGCGGTAGCGCTCGCCCGGGCGCAGCTCGTGCAGCGGCAGCGAGGAGTCGAGGTCCTCGTTCTCGACGTACACGTCGATCTTGCCGTCGGAGTCGCAGGTCAGGTCGGCGATCACGCCGCGCCGGGTCGGCCGCTCGTCGAGGCGTTCGATCGGCACGATCGGGAACACCTGGTCGATCGCCCACACGTCCGGCATCGACTCGAACACGCTGAAGTTGACGAAGTACTTGTCGACCAGGCGCTCGTTGAGTTCGTCGAGCAGGTCGCGGTGGCTCTTCTCGTCGTAGGTCAGGCGCGCCTTGACCTCATGCGCGATGGCGTAGAACAGGTCGTCGATGCGCGCGCGCTGGACCAGGTCGACCTGCCCCAGCGCGTACAGCGCGAGGCCTTCGGCGTGCGCCTGCGCGGCCTCGTGGAAAACCTCCACCGCCGGGCGCTGCGGCAGCTCCGCGTGCAGGTCGCGCAGCTGGCGCACCGGGTGCGACTCGTCGGCGTGCGACTCCGGCACGCGACCCTCCGGGGCGCGCTCCACCTCGGAGACGTTGGCCACCAGCACCGCGTGGTGCGCGGTCATCGCGCGCCCGCATTCGGTGACGATGCGCGGCGGCGCCAGCCCGTGCTGCGCGCAGGCCTCGGCCAGTGGTTGCACGATGCTGGAGGCGTAGTGGCCGATGTTGTAGTTGACCGAGTTGTACGAGCGCGAACGGGTGCCCTCGTAGTCGATGCCGAGGCCGCCGCCGACGTCGAGGTAGCGCACGCGCGCGCCCAGCCGCGACAGCTCGACGAAATAGCGGGTCGCCTCGCGCATGCCGTTGGCGATGTCGCGCACGTTGCTGATCTGGCTGCCCATGTGGAAGTGCAGCAGCTGCAGGCAGTCGCCGAGGCCGGCGTCGCGCAGGCGCTTCCACAGGTCCAGAAGCTGGCGCGGGTCGAGCCCGAACTTGGCCTTGTCGCCGCCGCTGTTCTGCCACTTGCCCGCGCCCAGCGAGGCCAGCCGCATGCGCACGCCCAGGCAGGGCTGCACGCCCAGCGCCTGCGCTTCCTCCAGCACCAGCTTCAGCTCGGAGGGCTTCTCGATGACGATGAAGGTCTGCAGGCCCAGCTTGCGGCCGATCAGCGCCAGGCGGACGTATTCGCGGTCCTTGTAGCCGTTGCAGACGATCAGCCCGCCCGGGCGGCTCAGCGCCAGCACGGCCATCAGTTCCGGCTTGCTGCCGGCCTCCAGGCCGAAGCCCTCGCCGTGGTGCGAGGCCAGGGTGCCGGCGACGCCGGCGTGCTGGTTGACCTTGATCGGGTACACCGCGGTGTAGCCGCCGGCATAGTCCCAGTCCTGCTGGGCCTGGGCGAACGCCGACTGCAGCTTGCGCAGGCGGTGGCCGAGGATGTCGGGGAAGCGCACCAGCACCGGCAGCTTGGCGCCGGACTTCATCGCGGTGTCGACGATCTCCGGCAGCGCGACCACCGGGCCGTCGGCGCCGGCCGGACGCACCGCGATCCGGCCCTGCGCGTCGACGTCGAAGTAGCCGTCGGCCCAGTGCGGGATCGAGTAGGTCTTGCGGGCCTGGTCGGGCGACCAATCGGTCATGTCGGGAGCGCCGGGGATCGGGGGGAGCGCATTGTAGGCCTTGCGCCCCGGGCGTGCGCCGCGCCGGCGTCCCGGTCATCGGGCATCCGCTACAATCCGCGCCCCACCTGGCTGCCCGGACCCACCGCGATGACCGAGACCACCTGGCTGCACGAGCATTTCGAGAAGGCCGGCTCGGCGATCGGCTTCCGCGTGACCCGCAAGCTGGACGAGGTGCAGTCGCCGTTCCAGCACATCGAGATCTACGAGAGCACCGACTGGGGCAACGTCATGCTGATCGACGGCGCGATGATGCTCACCACCCGCGACAACTTCCTCTACCACGAGATGATGTCGCACCCGGCGCTGTTCACCCACGCCGACCCGAAGCGGGTGGTGATCATCGGCGGCGGCGACTGCGGCACCCTGCGCGAGGTGCTGCGCCACCCCGGCGTGGAAAAGGCCGTGCAGTGCGACATCGACGAGCAGGTCACGCGGATGGCGGAGAAGTATTTCCCCGAACTGTGCGAGGCCAACGGCGACCCGCGCGCGGAACTGCTGTGGGACGACGGCATCGCCTACATGGCGAACTGCGCTCCCGGCAGCGTGGACATCGTGATCGTGGACTCCACCGATCCGGTCGGGCCGGCCGAGGGCCTGTTCAACCAGGCCTTCTTCGAAAGCTGCCACCGCGCGCTGAAGGACGACGGCATTTTGGTGCAGCAGTCGGAATCGCCGCTGGTCCTGCTCGACCTGATCAGGGAGATGCGCGCGGAAATGGGCAAGGCCGGCTTCGCCAGCTTCCAGACCCTGCCGTTCCCGCAGCCCTGCTACCCCACCGGCTGGTGGAGCTGCACGATGGCGAAGAAGGCCGCCGGCGCCGATTTCGGCTTCCGCGAAACCGACGCGCGCGCCAAGGGCTTCAAGACCGCCTACTACAGCGCCGACCTGCACAAGGGCGCGCAGGCGCTGCCGCCGTTCGTTGCCGAGGCGTTGGCCGCCGGCTGACCGCGGGCGAAGTGCGACCGGGCGCACGGTGCGGGTATCCTCGGCTGGATAGGGTGGCGTTCCCGGGCGGTGGAAGACAGGCTGTGCGAGGCCGTTTGACGATCCTGACGGCGATCCTGCTCGTGGCCGCGCTGGCGGGCGCGCGGGCGGCACATGCCAGCGACGTCGTCCGTCGCGACGAGGCCGAACCCGGCAGCACCCGCGCCGCCGCATTCGACCAGACCTTCCAGCGCGTGGTCGGTCCCGCCTCGCTCGATGCCACCCGCGCCGCCTACGACGCCGACCTGGAACGCCTGCGCGCCCAGTTGCCGGCCGGCGATCCGCTCCGCGACGCACGCTTCCGCGCCCTGTACTGCGGCAGCGATCGCTGGAAGGATCCGGCGCAGGGCCTGGCCTACGCCGACGAAGCGCTGCGCCGCGCGCGCGACGTCCGCGACGTGGCCTCCGAGGCGCGCGCGATGCTGTGCCGCACCGCCTACCTGATGGCCGCCAGCGGTTCGCAGCGCGGCCTGCCCGAGATCGACAAGGCCATCGCGCTGCTGCAAGGCGGGCCCGAGCAGCAACTCCTCGGCGAGGCGCTCCATGCACGCGGCGACATCCTGTCCCTGCTCGGCGAGCAGGCGCGCGCGATGCTGGATTTCCAGCGTGCGCGTGCCGCCTATCGCGGCGCGGGGATCGAAGGCGAAGTCGAATCGCTGATGCTCAGCATGGCGATCGGCTACCGGCGGATGGGCGATTTCGAACAGGCGCGCCGCCATTTCGAGGCGGCGGCGACGCGCCTGGAAGCGCGCGGCGACTGGGAGGGCGTGGCCACCAACCTGATCCAGCTCGGCTTCCTCCACGACGAATCCGGCGCCCCCGAGAAGGCCAGCGATGCATTCCGGCGCGCGCTCGCCATCGCCGAGCGCGAACGCGACAACTACAGCGCGAATGCCGCGCGCCTGGGCCTCGCCGGGGCGCAGGTCGCGCTCGGCGACCCGAAGGCCGCGCTGGAGACGCTGGCGCTGGCGCGGGCCGGCTTTGCCGCCGAACAAGACACCTCCAGCGACGACATGCTGTTGCTGCTCACCGGCGAAGCCCTGGCGCGGCAAGGCCAGCACATCGGCGCGATGGAACGGTATCGGCAGGCGCAGCCGCTGATCGAACGCAACGGCAACCAGCGCTACCTCGCCGACTTGTTCAAGGCGCGCGCCGCCAGCGAGGAGGCGCTCGGCTGGACCGCCGCCGCGCTGGAAGACTACAAGCGCTACGCCGGCCTGCAACTCAAGCTGCAGGGCAAGATGCGGCTCCAACAGGGCCTCCTGCTGGAGTACGAATCCGAAATCCAGCGCCGCGAATGGGACAACCGCAGGCTGCGCGCGGAAGCGCTGGGCAAGCAGCAGGAAGTGGCGGTGCTGGAACGCGTTCGCCGCTGGCAAACCGCCGCATTGGCGCTGGGCGCGCTGCTGGTCGCCCTGCTGGCATCGCTGGCCTGGCGCCAGCGCGCCAGGTCGCGGGCGATGCACACGCTGGCGATGCAGGATCCCCTCACCGGGGCGGCCAGCCGGATGGGGATCGAGGACGAGGCCGCGCGCGCGCTGGCGCAAGCGCATGCCGAGGAGAAACCGTTGTCGCTGCTGATGCTCGACCTCGACCACTTCAAGACGGTCAACGACCGCTACGGGCACGCGGCCGGCGATGCCGTCCTGCGCGCCGCGGTCGACGCGTGGGAGGCCCAGCTGCGCGGGCGCGACCCGCTGGGCCGGGTGGGCGGCGAGGAATTCGTGGTGGTGTGCCCGGAAACCAGCCTTGCGCAGGCCACCGTGGTCGCGCAACGCTTGCTGGAGGCGACGCGCGGGCTGCGCTTCCCGAAGATCGACCCGGAGCTGAGGGTCAGCGTCAGCATCGGCATCGCCCAATGCCGGCGCGACGAGGACCGCGACAGCCTGCTCGACCGCGCCGATGCGGCGCTCTACCGCGCCAAGCAGCGCGGCCGCGACCGCGCCGAAGCGTGACCGCGCTAGAGCGCGTCGGCGTCCATCTCGCCGGTGCGGATCCGCACCACCTGGTCCAGGCCCCACACGAAGATCTTGCCGTCGCCGATCTTGCCGGTGCCGGCCGCGCGCATGATCGCCTCGGTGACCACGTCCACGCGGTCGTCGGTCACCGCCACCTCCAGCTTGATCTTGGGCAGGAAGTCGACCACGTATTCGGCGCCGCGGTAGAGCTCGGTGTGGCCCTTCTGCCGACCGAAGCCCTTGACCTCGGTCGCGGTGATGCCGGCCACGCCGACCTCCGCCAGCGCCTCGCGGACATCGTCCAGCTTGAACGGCTTGATGATGGCCATCACCATTTTCATCGCGTGCTCCTTCGCTCGATGGCGCGAGCATAGCGCGCGGCGACCCTGCATACTGGCGCCGCGCAAGGCTGGGAATTCCCCCACCCCGCGACGCGTCCTGCGCCGACGGACGCGGCGCCCCCGGCGCCGCAGCCTGTCGGGAACGGCCCGCCGGCCGCAGGAGCCGCCCATGAAGACCGCCTCGATGATCGACCTCGCCCAACTCGACGACCTCGCCCGCCGCCTCAGCAACCTGGTCCCGCCGGGCCTGCGCGAGGGCCGGGAGGAACTGCAGCAGAACTTCAAGTCGGTGCTGCAGGCCGGGCTCGGCAAGCTGGACCTGGTCACCCGCGAGGAGTTCGACGTGCAGCGCGCGGTGCTGGCGCGCACCCGCGACAAGCTGGAGGCGCTGGAACGGCAGCTCGCCGAACTCGCCGCCGCCGGCGACGCGCCCAAGCCGCCCCAGCACTGAGGGCCGCCACCATGGGACTTGCGATCGTGCACAGCCGTGCGCGGGTGGGCGTGCGCGCGCCCGAAGTGCGGGTCGAGGTGCACCTGGCCGGCGGCCTGCCGGCGATGCACATCGTCGGCCTGCCCGAGGCCGCGGTGCGCGAGGCCAAGGATCGCGTGCGTGCGGCGATCCAGTGCGCGCAACTGGATTTCCCGAACGGCCGGATCACCGTCAACCTCGCCCCGGCCGACCTGCCCAAGGACGGCGGGCGCTACGACCTGGCGATCGCGTTGGGCATCCTGGCCGCCAGCGGGCAACTGGCGAACGAGGCGCTGGCCGGCTGGGAATTCGTCGGCGAACTGGCCCTGACCGGCGAGATCCGCGGCGTCGATGGCGCGCTGGCGGCGGCGCTGGCCGCCGGCGCGGCCGGCCATCGCCTGCTGGTCGCACCCGGCGACGGCGCCGAGGCCGCGCTCGCCACGGACGTCGACGTGCGCACCGCGCGCACCCTGCTCGAAGTCTGCGCCGCGCTCGACGGGCGCAGGCAACTGCCCCGCGCCGAACCCGCGACCGCGCAGCCCGGCCCCTCGCCCGACCTCGCCGACGTGCGCGGCCAGGCGCATGCAAGGCGAGCCCTGGAGATCGCCGCGGCAGGCAGCCACCACCTGCTGTTCGTGGGGCCGCCCGGCAGCGGCAAGACCCTGCTCGCCTCGCGCCTGTGCGGGATCCTGCCGGAACCCACCGACGCCGAGGCCCTGGAAGCCGCCGCGATCGCCTCCGCCAGCGGCCGCGGCCTGGACCTGGCGCGCTGGCGCCAGCGCCCGTTCCGCGCGCCACACCACACCGCCAGCGCGGTCGCGCTGGTCGGCGGCGGCGCCGATCCGCGCCCGGGCGAGATCTCGCTGGCCCACCACGGCGTGCTGTTCCTCGACGAGCTCCCGGAATGGAGCCGGCACGCGCTGGAGGTGCTGCGCGAGCCGCTGGAATCCGGCAGCGTCAGCATCTCGCGCGCGGCGCGACACTGCGATTTCCCGGCGCGCTTCCAGCTGGTCGCGGCGATGAACCCCTGCCCCTGCGGCTGGGCCGGCGACCCGTCCGGACGCTGCCTGTGCAACGACGAGATGATCCGCCGCTACCGCCATCGCCTCTCCGGTCCGCTGCTCGACCGCATCGACCTGCACGTCGAGGTCCCGCGCCTGCCGCCGACCGCGCTGCGCCCGGAGGCGCCCGGCGGCGAAGCCAGCGAACGGGTGCGCGCGCGGGTGGTCGCGGCACGCGCACTCCAATTGGCCCGTGCCGGCGCGGCCAATGCCCACCTCGACCAAGGCCAGACCCAGGCGCATTGCCGGCTCGCCCCGCGCGACACCGCCCTGCTGGAACGCGCGGTGGACAGCCTGCAGCTGTCGGCGCGTTCGCTGCACCGCATCCTGCGGGTGGCCCGCACGATCGCCGACCTCGCCGACAGCGCGGGCATCGAGACCCCGCACCTGACCGAGGCGATCGGCTACCGGCGCCTGGACCGCGGCAGCGCCCGCGAGGCCGCCTGAACTTCCGGCACGTCCGCGACCACCCCGGGATCGCGTATTGGTGTCGTACACACCACCGGGGATCGTCCATGCACGCGCACCTGCACCGCACCCTGCTCTCCGCCGCCCTCGCCGCCTGCGTGCTCGCCGGCTGCGAGCGCTCCAACCCGCCGGCCGCCGATGCCGCCTTGCCGCCGGCCAGCAAGCCCGTTGCATTGGCCGACGTCGAGCTGATCCCGCGCGATGCGCTGTTCGGCAACCCCGAGCGCGCCAACGTGCAGATCAGCCCGGACGGCAAGTACCTCAGCTGGGTGGCCGCGGTCGACGGCGTGATGAACGTCTGGGTCGCGCCCGCCGACGACCCGGCCAAGGCCCGCGCGGTCACCGACGACAAGGCGCGCGGCATCCGCGAGTATTTCTGGAGCCACCGCGCCGACACCCTGCTGTACATGCGCGACACCGGCGGCGACGAGAACTTCCACCTGTTCTCGGTGGACCTCGCCTCGGGGCAGGCGCGCGACCTCAGCAACTTCCCCAAGACCCGCGCCTACGTCGTCGGCGTCAGCCACCTGCACCCCGAGTCGGTGCTGGTCGGGATGAACGACCGCGACCCCAGCTGGCACGACCTGTACCGGGTCGACCTCGCCAGCGGCCAGCGCACCCTGGTGCAGAAGAACACCGGCGAGTTCGCGAGCTACATCGCCGACCCCGACTTCAAGGTGCGGATGGCGACCAAGTCGCGCGCAGACGGCGGCAGCGACCTGCTGGAGCCGGATGGCAAGGGCGGCTGGAAGCTGGTCGGCGACATCCCGTTCTCGGATTCGCTGACCACCGCGCCGGGCGGCTTCACCGTGGACGGCAAGACCCAGTACTTCATCGACTCGCGCGGCCGCGACACCGCCGCGCTGTACGCCATCGACACCGCCAGCGGCGCGAAGACGCTGGTCGCCGAGGACGCGCGCGCCGACATCGGCGGATCGCTGGACGACCCGAAGACCGGCAAGGCGCAGGCGGTCGCGGTCGACTACCTCAAGAACGAATGGAAGGTGGTCGATCCCGCGATCGCCGCCGACATGGACAAGCTCAAGGCGATCGGCCCGGGCGACTTCAGCGTCACCTCGCGCACGCTCGACGACAAGACCTGGATCGTCGCCTACAGCGCGGCCGAAACGCCGGTGGCGTACTACCGCTACGTGCGCGGCGGCACGCCGGAGAAGCTGTTCTCCGCGCGCCCGGCGCTCGAGGGCAAGCCGTTGGTGCCGATGTGGCCGCAGGAGATCAAGTCGCGCGACGGCCTGACCCTGGTCAGCTACCTCACCCTGCCCAGGCACGCGGACGCCAATGCCGACGGCAAGGCCGATGCCGCCGTGCCGATGGTGTTACTGGTGCACGGCGGTCCGTGGGCCCGCGACGGCTACGGCTACTCGGGCTACACGCAGTGGCTGGCCAACCGCGGTTATGCCGTGCTGCAGGTCAATTACCGCGGCTCCACCGGCTTCGGCAAGGCCTTCATCAACAAGTCCGACCAGCAATGGGCGGCGGCGATGCACGACGACCTCATCGATGCGGTCGACTGGGCGGTCAAGGGCGGCGTGACCACCAAGGACCAGGTCGCGATCATGGGCGGCAGCTACGGCGGCTACGCCACGCTGGTCGGGCTGACCTTCACCCCGGACGCGTTCAAGTGCGGCGTCGACATCGTCGGGCCATCCAACCTCAACACCCTGCTGGCCACCATCCCGCCGTACTGGGCCGCGTTCTTCGAGCAGTTCGCCAAGCGCGTCGGCGACCCGCGCACCGAATCCGGCAAGCAGCTGCTGGCGGAGCGCTCGCCGATCAGCCACGTCGACAAGATCAGCAAGCCGCTGCTGATCGGCCAGGGCGCCAACGACCCGCGCGTCAACCAGGCCGAGAGCGACCAGATCGTCAAGGCGATGCAGGAGAAGAAGATCCCGGTCACCTACGTCCTGTTCCCGGACGAAGGCCACGGCTTCGCGCGGCCGGAGAACAACAAGGCCTTCAACGCCGTCACCGAGGGGTTCCTGGGCCAGTGCCTGGGCGGGCGATCGCAGCCGATCGGCAGCGACTTCGCCGGCTCGAGCATCCAGGTGCCGGCCGGCGCCGACGGCGTGCCCGGGCTGGCCGAAGCCCTGAAGTCGCACACCGCCGAGGTGAAGAAGTAACGCGACGGCCGCCGCGCGGCGTCACCCGCGCGGCCAGACCTTGCGGTTGGGATCGAATTCGGACTCGCGCAGCGTCGCCGCCCGCGCACCGAACCCGCAGACGGCGATCGGGCTCTGCACGCAGGGATCCATGCCGAACGCGCGCTCCAGGTCGACCTCGTTGATCGCGCCGGTGACGAAGGGGCCTAGGCCGGCCTCTGTCGCGCACAGCTGCAGTGTCTGCGACAAGTGGCCGGCGTCGAGCACGCAGACCCGGTAGGCCTTGGCGTGGTTGCGGTACTTCCAGAAGTTGCGATGGAAGCGCGGCGCGAGGATGCACAGCACCGGCGCATCGGCGAAGAAGTCCTGGCCCGCCACCGCGATGCGCGCGAAGGCATGCAACGCCTCCGGAGTCCAGGCGGCGTGCGCGCCGACGTCCACCGGCCGGGTGCCCGCATCCCCGTCGGTCGGCGGCGCCACCTGCGGGACAACCGCTTCCAGTGCGTGCCCGTCGATGCGGTAGCGGTACAGCCCCGGCGCGATCCCCTCCACCCGCTGCACGATCAGGAAGCATTCGACCGGGTGGAGGGCACCCCCGGACGGACTGGTCCGCTTGACCACGTCGAAACCCGGCGCCGGATGCCCGAGACCGCGCGCGCCGAAGACACGCGCCATCAACCGCGCGAAGGTGGCCAGCGGCAATGCGGCCAACGGATCGAAATTGCGGCAGGTCGCGCGGGTATCGAGCAGTCCGTCGAAGTCGTCTCGCGCGATGCGCGGCAGCGGCATGCAGGCCGCACCATCCGCCGCCGGCGATTCCCGAGGCGGCGGCAGGCCATGCTGGCGCAGCAAGCCCTCGTTGCTGTCCAGGCCTTGCTCGGCCATGCCTCTCGGGCCGTCGACGCCTTCCCACCGCGTGGCGAGGTGGGCCACGGCGGCGGCCGGATGCCAGCCGAGCGCGCGGTAACCGGCATCGGCGAGCGCGGCCTCGTCCCCGTCCTTCGCCAGCAGCAACCCGGCGTCCACCAGCGCGTCGACCACCTCCGCGCCGAAGCGCGTGTCGAGCCGGTCCCGCAAGACCCAGTCGACCGGGCTGACCTCGCCTAGCGGCAGGACCGCGGCGGGATCGACCTCGACGGCGCCCCCCAGGTGCGGCGCATGCGCGAACCAGGCCATCCTGCTGACCACGCCGGGACCGCCCGCCAGCAAGTCATCGAGGGCGAAGTGCGCGACCTCGCGCGGCTCGACCCACACCACCGCGCAACGCCTGAGCTCCATCCGCCGTCCCTTCGTCCCCGTTGGTCGCGGTGCTATTGTCCGGCATTCACCACAGGGGGAACCACCAATGAGCCAGGACAACAACGCACCGCCCGCAGGACTGCCGCCTCGCGTGGCCAAGGCATTGCTCGACAAGCTGGAATCGGACCAGGCGTTCCGCGATGCCTTCACCCAATCGCCGGCGCAGGCACTGCGCTCGCTGGGCCATACCGAAGCCGCGCCCTGCATCGCCTTGAAGCCGGGCGCCAAGCTCGCATCGCCCGCCGAAATCAGGGCGCAACGCGCGAAGCTGGAGGCCACGATGACCGCGGTGCAGAAGGCAGATTGCGATCTTTCTTCGCAGAGCGGGCACTGAGTCTTCGTCGCCGGCGTGCCCCAGAGCGGGCACGTCGGCGCGGGAAGCACTTTCTCGGACCGGGTGATCCAAGGGCGAAGTCGGATGACGGACCTTGGACGCCACGCGGACTTCAGCGCCTAAGGATCGAGTATCCCGGGCACGCTGCCGGGCGTCGTCACTGGCGCGGCGCTGCCCCGCCCGGCTCGCGCGCGTCCTCGATCGCTTGGCGTGACACCGCGGCATTGAAGAACCGCAGGACGTCGGTGGTGGTGCTTTCGGCGAAGACCCGTCCGCGGCGGGTCGCCAGCCAGCGGGCCTCGGCTGCCGCAGTCGCCGGGTTGCCGCTGGCCGCGGCCGCGCGCATCAGCGCCCAGTGCACGGCCACCAGCGCGGTGTCCTGTCGTGCCAGCGGCGCCAAGCGCTCGACCGCCGCCTGCGGCTTGCCATCCAGGCGCGACTGCTCGGCCAACAGCACTTGCTGCAGCTGGGCCACGGTCGGATAGTCGCGCAGGATCGGGCTGGCACGGGTCGCCTCCAGCGCCGCGTCCACCCCGGCGCGATCACCGGCGTGGGCCGCGAGCAGGCCGGCATACAAGCGGACCTCGGTCGACGTCGGCGGGAATGCGGCATCGGCCTCCGCGCCCCACTTGCCCGCGGACTCGAGCAGCACGCGCTTGCTGGCCGCGTCGTTGCCCCCGCCTCCCAAGCTGGCGACACTGGCCTCGGCCGCCCGCGCCCGCAGCAACTCGACCGTATCGCCTGAGGCTTCGACCTCCGCCGCCCAACGGCGCGCAGCCTCACCCGCCTTGCGCCAATCGCCGCGATCGATCCAGGTGACCACGCCGGCATCGCCCTGCCAGCCGTTGTGGCCACCGGTGCTGGCGAAATAAGTCTTGTCCGCTTCGGCGGCCTGTCCCAGCGCATCGTAGGCGCGTGCATACAGTTCGCCGGCCCCGACGAAACCCGACTCGCGCGCCTTGCGGAACTGGAGCAATGCGTCCTGCACCTTGTCCTGGCCCAGCAGATACACGCCCAGCATGTAACGCACCCTGCCGAGGCCGTCGTTCTGCGGCTTGTCGGCGCGGCGCGCCATCGCCTCGGCCGAACGGAAGTCGTTGCGCTGGTGCCAGATGTTGGTCGCCACGCGACTCAGCGTGCGGTAGTCGTCGGGATACAACGCCACGTACTCGTTCGCCTTGCGGAAGTAGGCGTCGACGGCATCGTGCTGCAGCAGCATGAGTTCGATCCACTGCCGCTCCTGCGGCGACAGTCGTTGCGGGAACTGCAACGCCTTGCGCCACTCCGCGGCCGCCAGCGCGACCTCGCCAAGCGATGCGTGCACGCGCGCCATGTCCGCATGCGCCAGCGCGAACTCCGGGTCCAGCTGCAGGGCTCGCCGGTACAAGCCCAGCGCCTGCTCGCGATCGGCGGTGGTCCTGGCCACGTTGCGCGCCACCGCGAACGCCTTCAATGCATCCAGGCTGGGCGTGGCGACATTCGGCAAGGGCACCGACGTCTTCTGCACGTTCTGCATCGCCTCGCCCAGCTTCTCGCGCAACTGGTCGGTGACGGTGTCGATCGAGCCCAGCGCCGACTCCACGCCACGGCCATCGGCCGACACCGCGTAGACCGTGGTCTGGGTATGCGGATCGATCACCTCGGCGCTCACCCGCAGCCGCCCGCCGACTTCCGCGACGGTGGGCAGCAGCACCGCGCGCGCGCCGTCGCGCAGGGCGATCTCCGAGCCCAGGTTGCGGTCCACGCGGTCGTCCGGCTTGCGCTGCATGCGCCCCAGCGTGTCGCGCACCTTGAGGTCGCTGAGCACGTTGACGTAGCGGGACTGCTCGAGGCTGATCCGGAATGCCTGTTCCAGCGCGTCGTCCAGGCGCGGGTCGCCGGTGAGGTTGCGCAAGTCGCCGACCACCACCCAGTCGCGTTCGTTGAAGGCGATCGCCGGCTGCGGCCTGGTGAGGAACCAGCCGCTGAGCGCGATGCCGGCCACCAGCAGCGCCTCGGCCGCCAACGCGACCGGGCGCCGCCACAGCGGCAGGTCGCGCCAGGCCTTGGGCGTATGCGCCGGCATCCGCAACGGCGCCAGCCCGGGTTCGCCGACCTCGAACACCTCCTGCGCCTCGGGCACGCCCTTGAAGCGCCAGCGGCCATAGGACTTCCACACCAGCAATTCGCCGCGCTCGCCGAGTTCGCGCGCCGCGCGATGGGCCAGCGGCTCGGCGGTGGCGGACAGCAGGATCTGCCCCGGGCGCGCCAACGCCATCAGGCGCCCGGCCAGCGGCTTCGCCAGGCCTTCCACTTCCAGCGACTTGGCGCCCAGGCGCACCGCATCCGGGCTGTTCTCCCACACCAACACCTCGCCCACGTGCAGGCCGGCGCGGGCCTGCAACGGCTGCTTGAGTTGGCGCTCGCGGCCCAGGTCGCGCAGCCCGCGCACGTAGTCGAGGGCGAAGCCGAGCGCGTCGATCGGCCGTTCGAACAACAGCAGCAGGCCGTCGCTGCGGTCGATCAGGCGCCCGCGCCAGCGCTGCTGCAGGTCCAGCACCATGCGGTCGTGCGCGCGGAACAACTCGGCGGCCGCGGTATCGCCGAGTCGCTCCACCAACTGCGTGGAGTCGACCAGGTCGGTGAGCAGCAGGGTGCGCACCTGCGGGGTTTGCGGGAAGGCCTGCACGCCTAGTCCTGCCACTCCACGCGATCGCCGCCCAGGCGCTTGGCGCGGTAGAGCGCGGTGTCGGCCTGGGTGTACCAGCGTTCCCACTCGTCGCCGTCACGGGGGTCGGGCTCGCGACCGGCGACGATGGTGCAGGCGCCGATGCTGAGCGTGGTCATCTGCGGCGCCTTGCTGTGCATGCCGCGCAGCACGCGGGCGCTATCCACCACGTAGTCGGCCATGCGCAGCAGCTCGTCCTGGCCCCGCCCGTGGACCAGCAGGCAGAACTCGTCGCCGCCGAGCCGGCACGCCACGTCGTCCGGACCGGCCACCGCCCGCAGCAGGTTGGCGACGCCCTGCAGCACCCGGTCCCCGGCCAGGTGGCCGTGCGCGTCGTTGATGTCCTTGAAGCGATCGCAATCCACCAGCAGCAAGGTCAGGCCGGCGAGGCTGCTGTGCCGCCTGCGCTGGTCGAGGTGCGCGACGAAGCCGCGGCGGTTGAACAGGCCGGTCAATTCGTCGGTGCGGGTCAGCACCTCGGTCTGGTTGAGCCGGTGCGCGGTGGCGCGCAGCGTGTCCAGCGCGGTCTGCAGCTCCTGGTTGCGCCGGCGCAGGCGCCCGATCAGCGCCTGCTCGTTGAACACCACGCGCATGATCGCGCGGCGCAGGAACTGCGAGAGCAGGGCCGGGTCGCGCTCGGCCAGCGCATCGAACTCGCCGCGGCCCAGCTCCAGCAGGACGCCGTCCTCGGCGACCACGGCCTCGGCGCTGCGCGCGTGGTCGCCGATCAGCAGGCCGAGTTCGCCGAAGAAGGCGCGCATGCCCAGCCGCTTGCCGACCAGGTCATCGCCGAAATCGAGGTCCACCGCGCCACGCGCGATCACGTACATGGTGGTGCCGAGGTCGCCGCGCAGGAACAGGCGCTGGCCGGCCTCGACCCGGCGCGTGCGCGCGACCTGCGCGAACAGCGCGTATTCGCCCGCGGTGAGGGCCGAGGCCCCGGCTTCGTCGTCGGACGCGGCATCGGCGATATGAGCATGTGCGGCCATGCGACTCCCTGCCCCGCGCCAGTCCCGGATCCGTAGGAGCTTGGAGGATAGCACCGCGTTCATCTCCCCGAGGGAACGCAGTCCGGTCTCGCGACCGGCCTGCACGGGGACGGGATTTTTCCGCATCGCCCATCCGCCGGCGCATGCCGGCGAACGGGGACGTGGCGCGGGCTCAGGCGGCGACGCGCTCGCCGTGGAACTGCTCTTCCTCGGTGCTGCCCTTCAGCGCCACCGTCGAGCTCTGCCCGCCCTGGATGGTCTGGGTGATCGCATCGAAGTAGCCGGTGCCGACCTCGCGCTGGTGCTTGACCGCGGTGAAGCCACGGTCGGCGGCGGCGAACTCCTTCTCCTGCAACTCGACGAACGCGCTCATCTGGCGGCGGGCGTAGCCGTGCGCCAGGTCGAACATGCCGTAGTTCAGCGCGTGGAAGCCGGCCAGGGTGATGAACTGGAACTTGTAGCCCATCGCCCCGAGTTCCTTCTGGAACTTCGCGATCGTCGCGTCGTCGAGGTTCTTCTTCCAGTTGAAGCTGGGCGAGCAGTTGTAGGCCAGCAGCTTGCCCGGGTACTTGCGATGGATCGCCTCCGCGAACTTGCGCGCGAACTCCAGGTCGGGCTTGCCGGTCTCGCACCAGACCAGGTCGGCGTACGGGGCATAGGCCAGGCCGCGGCTGATCGCCTGGTCGAGGCCATTCTTCGTCTTGTAGAAGCCCTCGACGGTGCGCTCACCGGTGCAGAACGGCTTGTCGTTGTCGTCGACGTCGGAGGTCAGCAGGTCGGCGGCCTCGGCATCGGTGCGGGCGACGATCAGGGTGGGCACGCCCATCACGTCGGCGGCCAGGCGCGCCGCGGTCAGCTTCTCCACCGCCTCGCGGGTGGGCACCAGCACCTTGCCGCCCATGTGGCCGCACTTCTTGACGCTGGCCAGCTGGTCCTCGAAGTGCACGCCGGCGGCGCCGGCCTCGATCATCCCCTTCATCAACTCGTAGGCATTGAGCACGCCGCCGAAGCCGGCCTCGGCGTCGGCCACGATCGGCTGCAGGAAGTCGATGCTGTCGTCGCCCTCGGCGTGGTGCAGCTGGTCGGCGCGCAGCAGGGTGTTGTTGATGCGCTTGACCACCTGCGGCACCGAGTTCGCCGGGTACAGCGACTGGTCGGGGTACATCTCGCCGGCCAGGTTGGCGTCGGCGGCGACCTGCCAACCCGACAGGTAGATGGCTTTGAGACCGGCCTTGACCTGCTGCATCGCCTGGTTGCCGGTCATCGCGCCGAGCGCGTTGACGAAGTCCTCCTTGTGCAGCGACTTCCACAGCTTCTCCGCGCCGAGGCGGGCCAGCGAATGCTCGATGTGCACGGTGCCGCGCAGGCGGACCACGTCCTCGGCGGAATAGGTGCGGGTCACGCCGGCCCAGCGCGGGTTGTTCGCCCAGTCCAGCTTCAGTTGTTCGGCGGTCGGCAGGTGGCTCTTCATGGTGGTGTCCTCGTGGGGGTGCTGCAAAAAGGGGCGGGGTCGACGATCAGTCGAGGCGTTCGTAGGCGGGCAGGGTCAGGAAATCGGCGAGCGTGTCGGCGTGGGTGAGCCGGTCGAGCAGCCCGATCGCCTCGTTGACGCGGCTGGCGCCGGGCATCCGCAGGCGGTCGTTGAGGCGGGAGGGCAGGCCGATGAAGGCGCGCTCCAGCAGCGCGAAATCGACCGGGGTGCCGTCGTCCAGGTGCAGCGGCTCGCCACCGGCATCCGCGTAGTGCAGCCACTGCCACAGCTGCGCACGCGCGATCTCGGCGGTGGCGGCGTCCTCCATCAGGTGGTGGATCGGCACGCAGCCGTTGCCGTCCAGCCACGCGGCAAGGTAGCGCACGCAGACCTCGACGTTGCCCTCGAAGCCGGCCCGGGTGATCGTGCCCAGCGACGGCCGCAGCAGGTCCGCGGCCTCGACATGGACGTCGTCGCGCGCCACGTGCAACTGGTTCGGCCCGGGCATGCCGGCGTCGAATACCTCGCGCGCCAGCGGGATCAGCGCCGGATGCGCCACCCAGGTGCCGTCGTGGCCGGCGGTGACTTCGCGCAGCTTGTCCGCGCGCACCCGTGCCAGCGCGGCCTCGTTGGCCGCGGCATCGCCGCTGATCGGGATCTGCGCGGCCATCCCGCCCATCGCATGGGCACCGCGGCGGTGGCAGGTCTGGATCAGCAGCTCCGAGTACGCGCGCAGGAACGGCTGGACCATGGTCACCTGGCCGCGCTCCGGCAGGACCCGGTCGCGATGCCGGCGCAGGGTCTTGATGTAGGAAAAGATGTAGTCCCAGCGCCCGCAATTGAGGCCGACCACGCGGTCCTTCAGCGCGTGCAGGATCTCGTCCATCTCGAACGCGGCGGGCAGGGTCTCGATCAGCACCGTCGCCTTCATCTGCCCGTGCGGCAGGCCCAGGCGGGCCTCGATGTCGCCCATCACCGCATCCCACAGCGCGGCTTCTTCCATCGACTGCAACTTCGGCAGGTAGAAGTACGGGCCGCGGTCGCGCGCGGCCAGGGCGCGGGCGTTGTGGAAGGCGAACAGGCCGAGGTCGAACAGCGAGGCCGACATCCGCTCGCCGTCCACCTCGACGTGCTTCTCGTCCAGGTGCCAGCCGCGCGGGCGCACGATCAGCACCGCACGCTCGGCCTCGGGACGCAGCGCGTACTGCTTGCCGGGCGCGCCGTCGACGGCGGGGGCGGTGAACTGCAGGGTGCCGGCGACGGCCTCGCGCAGCGCCTGCTGGCCGGCGACGAGGTTCTCCCAGGTCGGGCTGGTGCTGTCCTCGAAATCGGCCATGTAGCAACTGGCGCCCGAGTTCAGCGCATTGATCACCATCTTCGGGTCGACCGGCCCGGTGATTTCGACCCGGCGGTCGGCCAGCGCGGCCGGCACCGGCGCGACCCGCCACGCGGCGGCGCGGATCGCCGCGGTGTCGCGGCGGAAGTCGGGCAGCGCGCCGCCATCGAAGTCCTGCTGGCGGGCCCGGCGGGCGCCGAGCCGGGCCTGGCGCTCGCCCTCGTGGCGGCGGTGCAGGTCGGCGAGGAAGGCGCGCGCCTCCGGCGTGAGCAAGGCGTCCTGCCCGGGCAGGCGCTGGAGGACGTGGGCGGGCTGCGGCTGGGCTTGCAGGACAGCGGACATCGGGACTCCGGGACAGCGGCATCGTGGGGAAACGAACCATCCGCCCGCGTCTGGTATTTGACAAACCAGATTTGTCAATGCGTACTATGAAATTTCCAAATACTGTAATCAGATCAATGGCCGAAAGCGGTTCCAGCGCCCTACGCTTCGCCTACAAGGGCTCCCGCTTGAAGCCATTGCGGGCGTTCTGCCAGGTCGCGCGCCTGGGCTCGGTCAGCCGTGCGGCGGAGGCGCTCTACCTCAGCCAGCCGGCGGTGACCCTGCAGCTGCAGGCGCTGGAACGGGAACTGGGCGTGCGCCTGCTGGAGCGCAGCGGGCGCCGGCTCACCCCCACCCGCGAGGGCGAGCTGCTGTACGAGATGGCGCGCCCGCTGGTGGAAGGCCTGGACAACCTGGCCGCCCACTTCCGCGAGCAGGTGCGCGGGCTGGATGCCGGCGAGCTCAACGTCGCCGCCGGCAGCTCGACCATCCTGTACCTGCTGCCGGGGATCGTGGACGCCTTCCGGCGCAGCCACCCCGACGTGCGCCTGACCCTGCACAACGTCACCGGCGCGGGCGGGCTGGACCTGCTGCGCAACGACGCCGTCGACCTGGCGGTGGGCTCGATGCTGGATGTCCCCGCGGACCTCGGCTATGCCCCGGTCTACCGCTTCGAGCCGATGCTGATCATGCCGCCGGACCATCCGCTCGCGGCAAAGCGCGACCTGCGGCTGGAGGATCTCTCGCCGTATGGCCTGATCCTGCCGCCCAAGCGCCTGACCACCTACCGCCTGGTCGACCTGGTGTTCCAGCAGAACCGCGTGCCGTACACGGTGGCGCTGGAGGTCGGCGGCTGGGAGGTCATCAAGCAGTACGTGGCGATGGGCCTGGGGATCAGCATCGTCACCGCGATCTGCCTGACCGAGGCCGACCGCCAGCGGCTGGCGGCCCGCTCGCTGGCGCGCTGGTTCCCCTCGCGCAGCTACGGCATCGTGATGCGCAAGGGCAAGTTCCTGTCGGCGCAGGCGCGCGCCTTCGTCGACCTGATCAAGCCCGAGGTGCTGGCCCCGCGCGACTACGACGAGGGCGGGCACTCGGAGCGATGACCCCGGCACCCGCCACGCACGCGGGCCTCAGCGCCCGGGCATCTCCAGCGCGTCGGTCTTGTAGATCGCCACGTGCGGCACGCCGTCGGCGCCGATCCAGCCGCGGTACATGCCGCCGGTGTTGAACGGGAAGGCGACGCTGCCGTCGGCGCCCAGCGCGATCGCGCCACCGTCGCCTCCGGCCTTCGGGATGTCCTGGTTGATCACCCGGTCGGCCGCGCGCGCCAGCGGATCGCCGGCCAGCCGCACCCGCGCGCAGATCTCGTGGGCGGCCGCGGCGCGGATGTAGTACTCGCCCCAGCCGGTGCCGGACACCGCGCAGCGGTCGTCGGCCCAGGTGCCGGCGCCGATGATCGGCGAATCGCCGACGCGCCCGTAGCGCTTGTTGGTCATGCCGCCGGTCGACGTGCCGCCGGCGAGATGGCCTCGTGCATCCAGCGCCAGCGCCCCGACGGTCCCGAAGTAGGCCTTGCCCGGCAGCACCAGCGGCGTGTTGCTCGCCTGCGCCTGCGCCTCCTGCTTCAGCGCGTCCTGGAGCGCCTTCCAGCGCTTCTCGGTGCGGAAGTAGGACGGGTCGACCAGCGCGATGCCCTGCGCCTTGGCGAACGCCTCGGCGCCGTCGCCGACCATCATCACGTGCTTCGACTTGTCCATGATGGCGCGCGCCAGCAGGATCGGGTTCTTCACCCGGTGCAGCCCGGCCGCCGCGCCGGCCTTGCCGGTCGCGCCATCCATCAGCGAGGTGTCGAG
>ERZ1645192.1077-NODE-1077-length-22929-cov-12.644400_pt1 | contig 22929 bp, 21 predicted proteins | sample MGYA00575354_ERZ1645192 | MGnify/ENA primary metagenome ERZ1645192 (study PRJEB40844, sample SAMN11349763) | freshwater sediment metagenome | isolation source: river sediment | host: Sediment | place: India: Faizupur Khadar , New Delhi | collected 2017-02-21 ... | reverse complement strand
AAACAGTGGCAAGCGCAGTCTGCCAAACCTAAATTGATTGTGATAAGATTTAAGCTGATCCTCCAATTGGAGTACGACCGCATGGAAAAAGATATCACTACATATCACAAAGCCCTTGATGATTTTAAAAGAGCGCGTTCCAAAGCCGCGCTGCAGCGTTTTTGGGCGGGTATTCGCGGAAAGTCGCTGGACTTGCTTCCTTATGACGAGATTTCTACCAAACTAAAGGCTTTTAACAAAGTCGACCGCGGCGTGCAAACGGTAAAAATTAAAGATATCGTGGGCAGCGTCGGAAGAAATGAAGATTTTGACCGCAACTTTTTACCTTTAAACGATGCGGATATCATCCGTTGGGCGCAAGTGAAGACTGCCATGACCAGCCCCATCGGTGCCGGCGTGCCGCCTGTCAGCCTTTATAAAGTGGGGGATGCCTACTTTGTGTTGGACGGAAACCACCGTGTTTCTATTGCCAGTGAAATGGGTCTGGATGAGATAGAAGCTTACGTCACCGAAATTCATACGCGCGTACCCATTTCCACGTCCATCACCGCGGAAGAACTGCAATTAAAAGCCACTTATATTGACTTTCTGGAACAAACCCGCCTTGATCAAATTCTCCCGGGTATCGATTTCAGTCTAAATCACGCGGATAATTATCCTTTGCTGGCAGAGCACATCGATGTCCACCGCTATTACATGGGCATTGAACAGGGAAGGGAAATCCCTTATAACGAAGCCGTGCTGGATTGGTATGAAAAAGTCTACCAACCTGTGGTGGAAATGATCAATGCGTCCGGGCTGCGCGAGGAATTTAAGCGCCTCACAATTACCGATCTTTACCTTTGGGTGCTGGACCAGCAGTCCATCCTGCAGGAAGCGCTTGGTATCCCGATCCGAACAGCCCATGCTGCCGAGTATATGGCGCTTCAGGAAGGGAAAACCATAAAACCTTCCAGCACACAGACAGAACAGCATTTTGAGGATACTGTGTTTTCCGATTCAGCCCAGGCTGTATTTACCCCGCCGTATGCGCCTGACGACCCTGAAGGCTGCCTGTTCCGCGACATTCTGGTGGCCATTGGCGACCATGATGATTACTGGAGCGCGCTGGAGCAAGCCATCCTTATCAATGGCTGCCCAACCAGGCACGTGCGCGGTCTGCATGTCATTAATCCTGCCGATACGCTCGACGAGCAGGCGCACAAAGAGATGGATGTGCGCTTTGAGCAGCGTCTGGCGGAAGCAGGGGTGAGTGGCAAGCTCTTGATAGTTTCCGGCGATATCACCAACAAATTGAGCGAGCACAGCTTACTTTCAGACTTGCTGGTACTGCGTCTGGTTTTTCCACCGACGGGTGGAATCCTGGACAGGCTCAGCTCCGGCATCGGCACCATCCTGCGCGGGGCAAAACGGCCAGTCCTGATAGTTAAGGAGCAGGCGCTGCCATTTGAGCGCATGCTGGTTGTATATGACGGCTCGCCTAAGAGTAAAGAAGCTTTATTTGTTAGCGCGTACTTTGCCGGGCGTTATGGCGCGAACCTGTATTTGTGCGCGCTTGATGACGGTACACCTGACCTCGAGGCTGAGATAAGCTACGCAAAAACCTACCTGCGCAAGCTAAACCTTGATTTTGAGTATGTGCTGCGTGAGGGTGAGGATTTAGCTGACAAGGTTCTGGCGGAAGCTGCGGCAAACAGGGCAACCACCATTGTGCTTGGCGGTTACAGCGGGAATTCGTTGTTTGACCGCTTGTTTGGATCCAATATTGACGACCTGCTGCAGAAAACCAGCCTTCCGGTGCTAATCTGCCAGTAAAGGCAAACGCTTTATCGCCAACTCGGTGATATCGTCACTGAGGGGGACACCGCGGCGGAAGCGGGACAGGTCTTCCTCGACCGCGTCCAACAGCGCACCCGGGGAGAGGCTCGTGTTGCGTTGGAGCATCTTCTGGTAGCGGATTGTCCCGTAAGCCGCGTCGTATTTATTGAATGCTTCTGTAACCCCATCCGTAAACAGCACCAGACTGAAGCCAGGTTGAAACGATAACGTGCGTTCTTCGTAAGTGGAATCTTCGTAAATGCCAAGCGCTGTTCCGCCCCTCTGAAGCGGGCTGGCAGTTTTGTACTGCGGGTTCAGGAAGAAAGGCGGCAAGTGTCCGGCGTTGGCGTAGGTCAGGCGGTGATTTGCCGGGTCAAGCACAGCGTAGAAGCAGGTCACAAAGAAGCCGCGCCGGGAATCCAATTGCAAGAGTTGGTTTACCCGCTCCAGCGTTCTGGCAGGTGAATCGGATTCCAAGGCAACTGAGCGGATGAGGGTGCGGGTTACGGTCATGTACAATGCCGCGGCGATTCCTTTGTCCGAGACATCCGCGATGACCATCCCATACGAGCCGTTATGGAGCTTAAAAATATCGTAAAAATCACCTCCAACCTGGCGGGCAGTCTGCCAACGCACATCCAGTTCGTAACCTGCGATTTCGGGCAGCTTTTCCGGTAAGAAAGTCTCCTGAATTTGGCGTGCCAGATGAAATTCCTGCTCGACGCGCTGTTGGTCGGCTTTAACTGATTCCAGGCGTTCATTCTGGATCGCGAAAGAAATTTGCTGCGCTACGCCGTTCAGAAGCTCCGCGCGGCGTTCCCGTTTGGGGATATCCGGGTCGCGGCAGATTAGAACGCCGTAGTCCTCCCCGCGCATGGCAAGCTTATAGATCAAGTAAACTGAGTTCGACGGCTTGATGTGCGGAGAGTCTGAATCTGCTTCACATTGCAGAGCATCGTCCGCCAGCAGGTTGTAGGTTCGCAGCACCTCATCGGACCTGATAATATTCGGTTTCCCTTCTTCAGAGCTGGGGATAAAGGGGAATTCCTCTTTGGGAATGCGCGCACCGTAATGACTTTCCACCTGCCAGGGATGCAGCTGGTCTGAGGCGGCGTGCTTAAGTTCGTAAGCGTTTTCTTCGGGGAGCCATCTGAAGGCAGCAATCCCTTCTACACCAATAAGCAAATGCAAAGTGTAGAAAATTTTGTCCAAAGCCTCAACAAGGTCGGGGGTAGTCACGATGGTCTGGGAAACCTGCAGCAAAACAGAAGAAATGTAGGTTTCTTCCTGGCGGGAGTTGAGCAGATTGATATTCTGCGCGCTGACCGCGACCTGCTGCGCGATTCCCTGCAGAATCGCGAATTTCTGGCGTCCCAAAACGCTTTCGGGCGGGGCGGGCTGGTAGGCATCTGAGCTGGCATGCAGCAGGAAGCCGAGCAGCTCCTCGTGCGCGATGAGCGGCAGCAGCAGGATGGTGTCCTCAAACTCTAAGCCCAACATTGCGCGCAACTCCGGCTCGCATTCTTTGGCCGGGAATGCCATCGGTTCAAGCTTTTCTGCGGCTTTGGCGAACGTCTTTGGTCTGCCGACCCGGAAGGGGAGCGCCGCACCGAGCGTTTTCAGGTCTTCGCCAAACACACCCTGCAGGTAATAGCTGCGTTCCTCAGGTTCCAAGAGGAAGACCGCGCCTTGCTTTCCGCCAATCAGGAGCGTGATTAGCTGACCAATCAGATCCGTCAGTTCGTCGATGCGCGTCAGGGATTGCGTGGCTTTGGCAACCTGCAGCAGGATGGTAGAAATCCAGTTTTGGTCCCGGGATTCCTGCGCCAGGCGTTCATTCTCGACGGCGATGCCGGCATACCGGGCAAAGGAAGCGCTAATGCGCATGGATTCCGGGCCATAGCGGTTAGGGCTTGCTTGGTGCAGCGTTAGAACCCCCAGCTGCTTTCCACTTGCTGTGAGCGGCGCGCTGAGCGCGGAAAAACCATCAGGGAGTTTGAGGGCTTCAGCCAGGGGATCAGGTTTGTCCGAATTTTGTCGTACGACCGGCTCATTACGGGTGAGCGCGTCAAGATACCAGGCTTGCTCGCCGCCAAGGCAGTTTTCCAGGTTGGGGTGCTCTGCTGTCAGCTTGGATTGGTGTGCTGTCAGCCTGAGACAGGCGGGCGCCTCCCCGCTTGGCTGCGGCGTTTCCTCCAGCAGCCAGATGGCGGCTGAATCGCAGGGCAGGATTGCGCCGATACTTTCCAGGATAAAGCTGAACTTCTCTTCAAGCGTGGAGCTTTCCGTCAGCTTACGCGCAACGCTCTGCAGGCTTTCAGCCACACGGCTGCGCCATTTTTCGGCGTTGTAAAGCTTGGCGTTGCGTATAGCAATCGAAATGCTGGCGGAAAGCGTGGAAAGCAGACTGATATCCGCCTGGTTGAACGCGTTCGTTTTAGCGCTCTGCACATCCAGCACGCCAAACACCTCCTGGTTGAACACCAGCGGGATGGTCAGTTCGGAGCCGCTTTGCGCGCCTATGACCGGACTGGGCTGGAATTCCGGGTCGCGGCGGACGTCGCTGGCCAGGTGGGTTCTATTTCTGCGGACCGTCAGAGGGATGAGCCCTACAGGAGCGTTCAGGTCAAACGAAACTTTGTTTTCGCGGTATTTTTTTGCGCGGGTTCCGCTGCCGGAGTGGAAGTCAATCGTGTTCCGCACACGGTCCAGCAGGAAAATATGCACAAAGGGGTATTTGAGCTGGTTGTGGATCATGTGCGCCACTTTGCTGAGCAATGTGTCCAGGTCCAGGATGCTGGAAATGGCATCCGTTAGCCCGGCGATGATGTCGCGCTGTTCGGTGCGCTCTTCGAGCTCAGAATAAAGCCTCACTTTGTGCACCGCCAACCCGATGCTATCCGCCAACGCGGAAAGCACAACCACATCTTCGTCAGTAAAAACGTCCGGCTGGTCCGATTGAACATCCAGCACGCCCATCACGTTTCCGCCAACCTTCAACGGGATGGCCAGCTCAGCTTTCGTCTCAGGCAAAGATTCGAGGTGCCCGTAGCGCGGCTCTTTGCTTACATCGTTTGCCAGCAAGGTTTGCCCGCTCTGCGCGACGTAACCAACAATGTGGTCCCCAGGACTTATTTGCGTGCCTGCCGGCAGTTCAAAGGCCGGCTGGTCCGATTTTTCACTGCGCGCGCTGGCGCGGAAAAGGACGGTGTTCGTTTTGCTTTCCAGCGTAAAAATTGCCACATAGTAATAGTCGAAGGTGCGCAGGATAGCCTGGCTGACTTCGCGGGCCAGCTCGTCCAGACGCGTGATGTGGGCGATGCTGGATACTACCGATGCAATCAGCGCCAAGCGCGTTTTTTGGCTCTCCTGGCGGTTTTCAGAGCTTAACAGGGATAACTGTGTGCTGACAACTGTGCCAAGCGATTCCAGGAACAGGATTTCTTCCGGGTTGAAAGCTTGTGTTTGCCGACTGATGACCAGCGAGCCAAGCACTGCGCTGGGTGAGAGCAGCGGTACGCCCAGCAAAAAGGCCTGTTCTGCCGTTTGCTTTTGCTGGAAGCGCTTGCGCGAAGCTTCCACCCGCAGGTGAAGTTTAGAAAGGGAGGCAGAAGGTTTTGGGAAGGTATTCCCGGGTAGAGCGCTTGCATCGGGGAAATGAAAGCTGGGCTGCGCACTTAGCGCGTTCTGGATGAGCTGCGCAGCGGCGTTCAGATAAGCATCCAGGGACTCGCGGGCGCCGGCGCTCTGACAAAAGTCCGTCAGCGCCTGCCATAACGCAGGAGTGCCTCCAAACGCTCCGGCTTTCACGCTTCGGTTTTCTTTCGCTTGGTCATTACGAGCGTGTTCACACCGGGTTGAGAGAAATCAAACACAACCTCATCCATCAGTTTGCGCATCGTGAAGACGCCTAAACCGCGCTCGGAACGCAGGTCCAGCGGACTGCTGATATCCGGATAGGGGACCTCATCGGGGTCAAAAGGCGCGCCGCGATCCTTGAGCGTGATTGTGAAGATGTCCTGGCTGGCTTCGGCGGAGATTTCGATCGTCCCCAGATCTTCGCCGCAGTAAGAATGCTCAATCACGTTCGCCGCGGCTTCGTTTACCGAAAGCTCAACCGCGTATAACTCCTTGGAAGAGAAGCCGACTTTGGAAGCTTCCGCGATAATAAACTCGTTGATGGCACCAAGCGCCTGGTAATTTGCTGGGAAAACCTGAGTAGGCATGCGTAAACCGTTGGTCTAATTTTCTGTTTGGATTATAACATGCGCCTTAGGCGCTACAATCGCGTGTAAAATTATGCTATGGCTAAGGAGACTGCGCGTCCAACAATCAAGGACATGAGGGAGGAGAATCGTCCGAGAGAAAGACTTATCGCGGAGGGTCCTCAAGCTCTCAGCGACGGGGAGCTGCTGGCTGTGCTTTTAGGCAGCGGCCTGCCCGGGCTGAACGCGATTGACCTCGGCAACCAAATCCTGAAGGAGTTGGGCGGCTTTTCCGGTATTCACCGCGCTGACATATCCGAACTTGAAAACATCCCCGGCGTCGGGCGCGCCAAGGCCGCGCGCATCAAGGCGGCTGTGGAGCTAGGCAACCGCCTGTCCAAAGAGCGCACTGAAACCAAAACTGTGATTCGCAGCCCTGAGGATGTGGTCCGTCTGGTAGGCTTGGAGCTGCGCGGCAAAGAGCAGGAAGAGCTGTGGGTTATCTGGCTGAACGTGCGCAACCAGGTACTGGGGATCGACCGGTTGTACAAAGGCTCGCAGGATTCTTCGTCTGTGCGCGTAGGGGAAATCTTTACCCGCGCGATCCGCAAAGGCGCCAACGCGGTGATCCTGGTGCACAACCACCCTTCCGGCGATGCTTCTGAAAGCCCCGAGGACGTCAACCTGACCCGCGCAGTCGTTGAGGCCGGCCGCCTGCTGGATATGCGCGTGCACGACCACATTATCATTGGCAGGGAAGACTTCAGCTCAATTAAACAAAATCACCCCACGCTGTGGGTTTAAAGGCTGGCTAGTTTTTGCTCGAAATCAAGTGGATAAGGCGCCTGAAAGTTCAGCTCAGTCCCCTTGCCGGGGTGCGCAAAGCTGATTTCGTACGCGTGCAGCATCAAGCGGGCAGCCTGCAGCCGCGCGTCAAACACATCCACCCCTTTGGGACGATAAAGCGTATCCCCCAGAATTCCCAAACCGGCGTAGTAAAGATGCGCGCGGATTTGATGGGTGTAGCCCGAAAGCAGCGCGCATTCCAACAGCGAAAAGCTGTCTCCACGGCGCAGAACCTGTACCAACGTGCGGGCGGGTTTCCCGCGCTCCAGGTCCACGCGCGTGCGGTGGGCGCGGTCCGCGTTCACCCGCAAGGGCAGGTCCAGGTCTTTCGTCTGCCATTCTGGTGGCGGAGAAGCCAGGCAGTGGTAAAGCTTGCGCAGCGCGCGTTCCCGGAAGCTCTGGTTGAGGACGCGGTGGGCTTCCGCGCTGCGCGCCAGCAGCATGACGCCGCTGGTCTCTTTATCCAGACGATGCACTATCCAGAGCTTCCCCGCAATTGGCGTGAGCGCTTGTGCGAGGTGCGGAAGCTCGGGGTGGTAGCCGTCCGGAATGGAAAGCAGCCCTGCGGGTTTATTCACTACCAGAAGGTCCTCATCCGAATATAGTATCCAGTTTTGTGGGTCGGAAAAGCCGGGCTGCCAGTTCATCAGGTACAATCATACCATTGCGAGCCCGTGGGTTCTGATGGGCAGGCACGCAGTAAAAGGAGCAATCGTGTTTACAGTTATTGTTACGATCCAGGTTTTACCCGTGTTTGTGGATAATTTCGTCGCTATCACCCGCTACAATGCCGAAAACAGTCGGAAGGAAGCAGGCGTGGTGCGCTTCGATTTCTTTCAGGAGCTTGATCGGCCAGAAAGCTTTCGGTTGGTGGAAATTTACCGGGATCAGGCGGACCAGGCGGCGCACCAGCAGACCGCCCATTATGCAAAATGGCGTGAGACGGTCGCGCCGATGATGGCGGCGGAGCGCACGCGGGTTTTCCTGCGCAACCTGGACCCGACAGACGCGGAGTGGAAGTAGCCTGTTTTTAACCAACTAAGTCACCCTAATCCTGCGCAAGCTGTGCCTGTGCATGCACGCGCCTGAAATTCCAAAGAGAAAAAAGCAGCGGTCAATTTGACCGCTGCTTTAATGAGTCTGCAGTAATATAGGTGAAGAAGATTTTGTTATTCAGGCGCGCTAAAACAACTGGTTGTGACGACGCCGGGACCCACGTGTACTACAATCGCGGGCGGCACCACAAACATTGGAATATCTTTCAAGTCCAGTTCTTTTTCCAGGCGGGCTTTCAGTTTTTGGGCTTGTTCTTCCGCGGCGCAGTGGCTGATGGTCAGATGCCCATTGGGGTTGTTCCTGCAGATTTCCAGATTGATATTAATTATTGTGGCAATCGCCTGCTTCAGGGTGCGGACCTTATCAAAGGTTTCCACCTGGCCGTCCTGGACGGTGAGAATGGGCTTGATTTGCAGCACACTGCCAACCAGACGCGCGGCGCCGCCAATTCTGCCGCCTTTATGGAGATACTCCAGCGTATCCACTACGAAATACACTTTTTCGCGCAAAGCCATTTCGCTGAGTTTGGCTTTGAGCATTTCAATTTCCGTGCCTTCCTCAGCCCAACGCTTTGCCTGCAGGACGAGCGATCCCAAGCCGCCGGCGATTGTTCTGGTGTCAAGAACGTGGATCCGGTCGGTCTGGAATTCCTCCGCGGCAACTAACGCGCTGCGGTATGTGCCGCTTACTTTTTCGGAAGGCGTAATGACCAGAGCGATATCCCCGGCATCAAGAATCTTCTGAAAGATGGAGGTAAATAAGGCAGGTGGGGGAGCGGCGGTTCCGGGAAGCTGTTTGGAGGCAGCTAGTTTAGTGAGGAATGTGTCGGTATCAATTTCGGTGTCATCGCGGTAGGATGTATCCCCGAAGGTGATTATTTGCGGTAGAACGTGGATCCCATGCGCGTGCAACTGCGCAAGCGGGATGCCGCAGGTCGTATCGGCAACAATCTGGATCATGATAAAAGTCCTTTGTATTTGGCGGCCGGATAATAAGTTTCCGGCTTGGATAAAAATGAAATGAAAGACAAAAATGGCGCAAGCTTATCCTGGATAGGCTCGCAGCCGATAATGAACATCAGGTTCTGGGTTGCCCGCAGTTCGGGCAGATAAGTTCCTTTTTTTCCAGTATAAACCCGCATTTGGCGCAGGTAGAAGGCTGATTCTCTCCCAAAGGCGCGCCGCAGGCCAGACAGCGCGCGGAGGCAATCGGGTTGGCGGTGAGGCAGTACGGGCAGACCGTCCGTGCCAGGCGTTTGCTGAGTTCCTGACCGGTTCCGCGCTGCCGCGCGAAGGCGTCCACAACCTGCCAGACATTCTCCTGAAGCTGCAAAGACTCGACATCTTGAGCGATGTCGTCCATCCGTCCGATCAGCGTCCACGGGTTGCGCAGCGCGCTGAGCGCGGTCATGCCGAGGCTGGCAGCCAGGCCAAACCAGGCCTGATTAGAGAGCTGCACGCTCACGCCGTCCGCCACTTTTTGCAGGCTCACGGTCAGGGCTGTAGCCCCGCCGCTGGTCAGGTTTCTGCGCGTGGCAATCTGCACGGCCATATTGTCCGGATTGCCGATGCGCTGGACCTGGTAGTTGCCGCGGTGGAAGTACGAGATGAGATCACGGGCGATATCTTCGGGTGAAAAACTTCCATGATAGATACGTGGTGTCATAACTGCCTTTTCTTGTTCGCAGATAGATTATAATCGGGATATCTGTAAGTAAGGATAGATTTTATGAGTTTCGTGAAAAAACATCGCTTGCATTGGCTGTTCGCCTGCTTGCTCATCGTTATGCTGACCGCGCTGAGCCTCTTGCCGGCTTTAAAAAACCCGGTGTTGGCGCAGTTTCCTACCGTTTCGATCCCGACGGTGACCAGTTCCCCGCGCGGTGCGTATATCCGCGTTTTGCTGACGACCACTGAATACGATCCAATCAACGTCCGTTCCGGTCCCGGCTCAATTTATGAACTGGTCGGCATTATGCTGGTGGGGCAGGAAGCAAAAGCTTATGGGTACTACGACCAGTATATCCAGATTGAATATCCGGGCGGTCCGGGGGGCAGAGGCTGGGTATTTGCTAACAACGTGGATATAATCGGCGGACCAATTCCGCTGCTGGAGCCGCCCGCCACGGCAACCCCGGCGATTACCAAAACAATCGACCCGACGCTCGCGGCGCAGTTCATCTTCACCTTACAGCCCTCGCGACTGCCGACCTTTACCGAACCGCCGGCTTTAAATCTGCCCACGTACCAGAACATCACCGGAAATACTGCTCCCGGCGGGCTGCCGTTGGGGCTGGTGATTGTGGTGTTGGCAGGATTGGGCGTCTTCCTGACGCTGATTGCCATCCTGCGGCGGGGTTAGCTCTTCTTGAGGAAGCGCCTCGATAGGCGGCATCAGAACTATTTATCCCGTACACGGGCAGGCTTGGCGCCTGCTCTTTATGTTAAAATGAATGCCTATGGACGTTAAGACAGTATCTACCAACCGCAAAGCGCGCTTTGAATATTTCCTTCTTGAGACCTTTGAAGCCGGGCTTGCGCTAAAAGGCACGGAGATTAAATCCATCCGCAAGGGGCAAATCAGCTTGCAGGAAGCCTATGTGCGCACAGACGGTAAACAAGCCTGGCTGGTTGGCGCGCATGTCGCGCCGTACGAGCATGCCAGCGCTTCCCAGCACGACCCGGACCGGGAGCGCAAACTGCTGCTGCACAAGCGCGAAATCCGGGAGTTGTGGGACGCGGTGCGCATCAAGGGTATGACCATCGTGCCTGTGCGCGTTTACCTAAAAGCGGGGCGCGCCAAACTCGAGCTTGCCATCGCGAAGGGCAAGAAGCAGTACGACAAGCGCGAAGCGATAAAGCAAAAGGATATCGAACGTGAGGAATCCCGGTATGAACGCGGGTAATACAAGCGCAGCACGTACAACCCTTTATGGAACAACATAATCTGTCCGGTATAATTGCCGCATGAAACCTGATTATAAGCTAACCCGCAGAGAATTCCTTAAGCTTTCCGGTATGTTCGTCGGCGCTATGATGCTGCCGCGCCCTAAGGGTGTATTTGCTGCTGCGGCGCGTCAATTCCCGCAGGCGGAGAAACTTGGCCGCATTTGCGTTGGAATGGAAGGCGCCTGGTTTAAGCTGAAGACCGAACCGAACATTAATGCGCCGGAAGCCGGCATGGTCTGGCGGGATGATGTGCTCATTTGGAACCGCGAGGTCGTTGCCAACCAATTAGACCTGAACGTCTACAACCAGCGCTGGGTGGAGACGCCGGGCGGATACTTGCAGTCCTCGATGATCCAGCCAGTCAAGAACCAGCCCAACCAGCCCTTGCAGAGCCTGCCCGTCAATCCGGACGGCAGCAAAGGCATGTGGGTGGAAATTACTGTCCCCCTGGTGGATATCAAGCCAACCCGGGTGCCAGCGGCTTCTTACTGGATCCGGGAAGTGAACAAGCCCCGCATCTATTACAGCCAGGTTTTCTGGGCTTACGACGTGCGCCAGGAAAACGGCATCACAGAATACCTGCTCACGGAAAAATGGGGCGCGGAACCTGATTCGTACTGGGTGGACGCTTCGGCCTGCCGTCCGATTACCGCGGATGAAATCACCCCTATTCATCCCGATGTCGGCGATAAACTCATCCGCATTAATATGAATTATCAGACGCTTTCCTGCCTGGAGGGAGGAAGGGAAGTCTATTTCTGCGAGGTTTCCTCAGGCGGCCCTTCGACCCCGCTAGGGAATACGCTGATCTGGCGCAAAATGATTTCCACCCACATGAGCGCGGGCGGATTAATCGCCTATGATACCGGGGGCATCGGCTGGACCACGCTTTTCCACGGCGAAGGCTCTGCCATCCACGCCGCGTTCTGGCACAACAATTTTGGCACAGCGCTTTCGCACGGCTGCATTAACTGCCTGCCGGAAGACGCGAAATGGATCTGGCGCTGGACCAATCCTGTGGTGGATTATTACCCGGGTGAGCTGACTGTCTCGGACGGCGGACAAAACTCCACCCGCGTGGAAGTGTTCTACTAATCCATGCGCGGCTGGATTTTTATGCTGTTTGCAGCGGGAACCGTTGCGCAGTGATGAACGATGATGTTATTCAGGTTTATCTTCTAACGCGTCCGTCGCTTGCGGAACAGAACGCCGTTGTGATTGAGCGGTTGGCGGAACTTGAGCACGCGTATCCCCATCAACTGACACACATTGATGTAGATAAAAATCTGTATCTCAAACGCAATCTTGGGAGTCAGGTTCCGCGGCTTGAAATTGGTCCCTATTTCCTGACGGAAAGCTTTGAAACCGAGGATATCCGCACGGCACTGAAAGAGACCCGCGCGAAAATGAGCGACGCGCAGGCTGCTGGCAATAAGTGGGCACTGCGGCAGTATGCCCAGGTGTCCAGATTCCCACCAAAGGACAGGTTTTCGCTTTGGTTCTCCCGGCATTATGTGCTGCTCTTCAATCTGCTGGTGATCCTGTACCTTGGTGGGGCATTTCTTGCGCCTACCTTAATGAAACTTAGGCTGGAACCAGCCGCGCGCGTGCTGTACGGCTTCTACCGTCCGGTTTGTCACCAGTTGGGATACCGTTCCTTCTTTTTGTTTGGGGAGCAGCCCTTTTACCCGCGCGAATTGGCGGGCTTGGAGGCTTATCAGAGCTTCTCGCAAGCTACCGGCATCAGCGAAATGGACCCCCGCGCGGCGTCAGAATTTCTTGGAAACGCAGCCTTGGGGTACAAGATCGCACTCTGTCAGCGGGATACGGCGATTTATCTCTTCATTCTGATTTTCGGGCTGATATTTGGCGTTTCGGGGAGAAAAATTAAGGAGCTTCGCTGGTACGTTTGGCTTCTGCTCGGAATTCTTCCTATTGCCCTGGACGGCGGCACCCAAATGGTCAGTCAAATGGGTCTGTCTTTCTTAAGTTGGTTTCCTGTGCGGGAAAGCACCCCTTATCTGCGAGTTTTAACTGGCGCGCTATTTGGTTTTTTTACCGCCTGGCTTGGCTACCCCTTGGTTGAGAGCAGCGTGCAAGCCAGCCGAATGCAGCTTGAGAAAGAGTACGCGCTTACGCATGGGGCGGTATTCCAGCCAGAGAGGCGCCTATGATTCGCTTTGACACGGATGGCTGCCGTTATTACCGCTTTGAAAACTTGCCCGCTGACCAGGTCGACCACGCGGTCTTTACGCGTTTGGGCGGGGCGAGCGTTGGGGCGTATTCCGCGTTGAACCTTGGTGGCACTGTGGGAGATAATCCCGAGGCAGTTGTAGAAAACCATCAGCGCTTGTTTGAGGTTTTTGGCAGACCTTACGAGAGCCGCTTTGACGTCTGGCAAGTGCACGGCACAACGCTTGTGTATTCAGACCGGCCCAGACCGCGCGACCAGAAACACCAGCCCGCAGACGGCATTTTTACGGACAACCCGGAGCTTACCCTGATTATGCGCTTCGCGGACTGCGTTCCACTCGTGTTTTACGATCCCGTAAAGCGTGTGGTTGGCCTGGTGCACGCGGGTTGGCAGGGAACCGTGCAGAATATCGGCGGACTGGCTGTGGATTACATGCGCCAGCGCTTTGGCTCTGACCCAGCCAGTCTGTTCGCCGGGATAGGACCGTCGATTTGCGGCAGCTGCTACCAGGTGGGGGAGGAGGTGCGCGCGCGCTTCTTGCAGGCTTTCGGCGCAGACGCGTTGGATTTTTTCGCGGAGCGGGACGGAGCACTCTACCTGGACTTGTGGCTCGCCAACACGTACTGCTTGCGCAAGGCAGGGGTGGTGCAGGTGGAACAGTCTGGTCTGTGCACCGCAGAACATCTGGATGAATGGTATTCTTACCGCAAGGAAAAAGGCATTACCGGGCGCTTTGCCGTGGTGATCGGATTAAAACATGATGAGCACTGAGGACGAAACCGGATTAATTGAGAAAATCACGGACAGGCTGGCTCGCGTCCGCGAAAGCATCGCGCAGAGCGCGGCCAAGGCGGGCCGCCGCGCGGAAGACGTGGAAATTGTGACTGTCTCCAAGCGGCAGCCAGAGGCTTTAATACGCGCCGCGTACGCCTGCGGACTGCGCTGTTTCGGTGAGAACTACCCCGAAGAAGCGCTGGTCAAGATTGAGAACCTGAGCGATTTGCCCGGCATACAATGGGACATTATTGGCCACATTCACAGCCGGAAGGCAAAGCTGATTGCTGACCGGGTAGCGCGTGTGCATTCAGTAGACAGCCTGAAACTGGCAGGGCTCCTCTCCCAACTGCGCCCGGCGGATATGCCCGCATTGGATGTGCTGCTGGAGGTGAACGTCAGCGGGGAAGCGAGCAAAGGCGGTTTTTCGGCGCAGTCCCTGGCGGACTGGGCCGACCTGCTGCCGGTTGTGGACGAAATCAGCAGCTTGCCTCGCCTGCGCCTGCGCGGCTTGATGACAATGCCGCCGCTGCAGACTGAGATGGAAGAAAATCGGGTTTATTTTCGAAAGCTGCGCGCGCTGCTGGATTTTTTGAACGGAGCGTGCCCCGGATTAGAGCTGCGGGAGCTTTCTATGGGAACCTCGAGTGATTATCCTGTTGCAATTGAAGAAGGCGCCACCTTGATCCGCCTGGGTGAGGCCATCCTTGGCGCGCGGCCTCTGAAAGCGATTTAAGCGAGTATGACTATTTTGTTAAGTATCATCCGGTTTGCCGGGCAGGCGCTCAGCTTATTAGTTGTTTTACATACTATACTGGGATATTTTCTGGCCTGGGATCATCCCATCCGTCGGTTTCTGGACAGGTTCATTTCCCCCATGCTGCGCCCGATACGGAACATGGTCAAGCCAATCGGGGGCTTAGATTTCTCGCCGATGGTATTGATCTTACTGATTTACTTGTTGGAATGGCTGCTTTCGGCTGCAGTCCGTGCGCTGTTCCGCTAATTGCCATCAGGCTTTGTACAGGATCCGACCGCAAGTCTTGCAGCGTATTATTGTGTTGGCAGAGCGGACTGCCTGTATATCGCGCGGGGAGAGCTCGACTCCGCATGCCTCGCATCCGTCGTCCACAATCGCTGCCACAGCCTTTCCCCCCTTGATTTTCAGCAGGTTTTCATATTGGGTGACAATTTCTGCCGGTAATGTTTGGGTTAGGGCTTCGCGTTGGGAGTTCAGCTTGCTCATTTCATCCGTTAACGTCCCGCGCTCACCTGCCAGGATGGAATTTTCAGAAGCTTTTTGATCGATAGCTGCCTGGTAGTTAGTTTCGGCTTCTGTTAGCGCTTTTTGCGCGGCTTCCTGCGCCATGAGCGCTTCAAACTGCGCGTCTTCCAGCTTTTTGAGCACGCGTTTCAAGGCTTCGCTTTCTGCCTGCAGATCCTGTAAGTCTTTGGGATTGCGAATTTTTCCGCCAAAGAGCTGCACCTGGTTGAGTTCAAGTTTAAGGCGTTTTTCAGCGGTATCCGCGGCGATTTGATTGACCTGCTTGAGCTTCTCCGAGAGTTCAGTCTCTGCCCGCGTTTTTTCCTGCATTCTTGCCTGTACCAGCTCGTCAGCGTTCAGGATAGCTTCTATCTGCGCCAGTCGTTTGGTGATTTTCTGACGCTGGGTGTCGAGAGTCTGCAGTCGGTAAAGGCTGAATGTAAGGTTCATAGGCTCCTCGGTTTGCTAAAGAACGCCGCAACTTGCTACTTTATTGTAACACTTCATATCCCTGTTTAAGCGGGTTTTTAAGCGGAACTTTGGATTTTGTTTCTATGTGCTCGTGCAGAAGTGATATTGCTTTTTCCAGATTGAAACGATGCAGCAGGTCAAATGCGGCTGCATGCAATTACCGACGTTGTGCAAGTATGAATTGCGCTTGTGCTGGCTGGTAGCCAAAGATTATTGCGGTATATGACAGCCTGTGAAAGTCTGTGTTAAGCCTGGCTTTGCGATAATCTGAATATGTTATAATCTGATTATTGAGTGTGTAGTTAATCCATGTAATGGAGATAGAACAATTTGGCTTTCAATCCGATTAATTGGCTGTTAGGTTTATTTTCGCTGGATATTGGAATTGACCTGGGAACAGCCAATACGCTTGTTAATGTAAAAGGTAAAGGAATTGTCATCAACGAACCTTCGTGGGTGGCAATTGATAAACGTACCCGCGAACCTTTGAAAATTGGCGCGGCTGCCAAGGCCATGGTCGGCCGGGCGCCGGCAAACGTCGTTACCTTGCGCCCCCTGCGCGACGGTGTTATCTCCGAATACGATATTACCCAGGCGATGCTTGAATACTTTATTGGCCGGGCGCACCAGCACAGCATTGTGCCGTTTCCCCGTCCGCGTGTGGTGGTTGGCATCCCCTCGGGCGCCACTGAAGTGGAAAAGCGCGCGGTATATGACGCTGCGATGGCAGCCGGCGCGCGGGAAGCTTACATGATCCACGAACCAGCCGCGGCCGCGATTGGAGCGGGCTTACCGGTCAACGACGGCAACGGCAACATGATTGTTGATATCGGCGGCGGCACTACCGAGGTCGCGGTGATTTCCATGGGAGGCATCGTGATTTCGCGCTCGCTGCGCGTGGCAGGCGACGAGCTGGACCAGGATATCATCGAATACTTGCGCAGCAAGTACAATCTGTTTATTGGCGAGCAGATGGCGGAAAAGGTAAAGATCGCCATCGGGTCCGCTTACCCCCTGAAAGAAGAGAAAACTGTAGACGTACGCGGCCGCAACCTGATCACGGGTCTGCCGGAAGCGATAGAGGTCTCTTCCGTTGAAATCCGCGAGGCGCTTTCAGCGTCGGTACAGGTGATTATCGACACCATAAAAGACGCTCTGGACGAATCTCCACCTGAAATTTTGTCCGACTTGATAGACAACGGCATTTGCCTGGCCGGCGGCATGTCCCAACTGCAAGGTCTGGCTGAACGCGTTTCCAACGAGGTCCGTGTGCGGGTTTGGGTCGCGGAAGACCCCATGACCTGTGTCGCGCGCGGGGCGGGCATCGTTCTGGACAATCTGGATGAGTACGAACAGCTCCTTGTGGGAATTGAGCGGGATCCGTACACGAGCCTGACCGAGGGGTAATTCACCTGCCAACGCAGGGTTTATCCAATCCAAAAAAATGCGCAACCTGTTTACGTCCGGTAACATCCGAAATTTAATCATCCTGCTTGTGGTGGCCAGCATGCTGCTGCTTGCGGTTTCAGGCTATCTCACCCCTGTCTTTAGCTTCACTTTCAGCCCGTTGATTTCAACCCAGAGCTGGCTTTCCCAGCGCTACCTTGCTATCCGGGATTTCTTCACCTCTCCGCGGGATATGGCTAGCCTGCGCGAGCGCAACGCACAGCTGGAAAACGAGGTGGCACAGCTCCAGAGCCAGATTGTGGAGCTGCAGGAAAACCTCAGTCAGGCGCAGATCCTTTACTCGCTGCTGGACTTCGCGCGGACAAATCCCCAGCATGAATACACTGCCGCCACGGTAATCGGCCGGGAAATCAGCCCGTATTATCAGTACATCATCATTGATAAAGGCTCCAACCAGGGCATTATGCACGGGATGCCGGTGGTGACCCAACAAGGGCTGGTTGGCCGCATTGACGCGGTCGTCGCAAATGCATCCCGCGTGCAATTAATCAGCGACGCGGAATCCGTGGTAAACGTCCACCTGCAGAATGCCAAGGTGGAAGGGCAGATCGTCGGGTCTATCACGGGTGAAATCAGCCTGGAAATGATCCCGCAGGATGCTGAAGTTCAGATTGGCGATGTGCTGCTTACCTCCGGGCTGGGCGGCAATTATCCGCCAAACATCTTTGTCGGACAGGTTCTGAGCATGCAAAGCCAGCAGAACCGCTTGTTTCTGTCCGGCTCGGTGCAGTCAATTGTGGATTTTTCTTCGCTTAGCGCCGTACTGATTATCACAAACTTTGAAGCGGTGGATATCACGCCTTTGGTACCCTGAGAGTCGCTATGTTTTTCTACATTTCCAGCAGCATAGGCTTCATCATCGCTATTATGCTCCAGATGGGTGTTTTTAGCAGGGCGGCGCTCCTCTCGGGCACCGCTGACGTGCTACTGTTATTCCTGGCTGCCTGGAGCTTGCACCAACGCCAGAAATACAGTTGGATGCTTGTGGTACTATTTGGTTTGATAATGAGCGCAATTTCGGCTTCGCCCATATTGCTATTATTAATCGTTTATCTCAGCGTTTTTCTTGCCGCGACCCGTTTGCAAATGAGTTTCTGGCAAAGCCCACTTCTATCCATGTTTTTGTTGGTCTTTTTTGGCACTTTTTTGGAGCACGGCGTTTTTATGCTGGGGCTGTTTGTCCAGGGCATTTCATTTTCCCTGGCGGAAGTATTTACGCAGATTTTACTGCCCAGCGTCTTGCTCAATATGTTGCTGACAATACCAATCCACGCGCTGGTTCAGGAAGTATTCCGGAACGCTGCGCCTATGGGAACTGAGATATGAACAACACACAATTCGAAAAACCGACCATAAAACGCTCCCGAATACGCGGGGTTATCTTTCTGGTTGGGCTCGTGGTGATGTACTACATCTTCCAGCTGTTTAACTACCAGATTGTAAACGGCGCAATTTACCGCGCTCAGGCTGAAGACAACCGCACCACCGAAATCAGCGACCCGACCCAACGCGGCATTATTTATGACCGCAACGGGGTCGTATTGGCGCGCAACGAACCCGCCTACAATATTACGGTTACTCCCGCAAATCTACCCGAGTCCGATGGCGAACTGCGCAAAATCTACTCCGAACTTTCGGAACTGCTCAACATTCCGGTCAGCAATGGCGTGGTGGACGCGGTAACCGCGGCCAGCTTTACGCCGTGCGAGACCACGCTGGGTATTGAACAAGTTGTGTATATCGCCGATACTAACTGGCCGTTCAACGCCACACGTTTAAGTTGCGATGTTTCCAAGGATATCGCGATGGCAATTAAGGAAAAGGCTATGGATTGGCCCGGAATCGACGTGGAAGTGGAGTCTATCCGGGTTTATCCGACCGGAAACATAACCTCAGAGATCATCGGTTTCCTTGGTCCGGTGCCGGAGTCCCTGGTGGATTACTATACCGAGCTTGGTTTTGTCGCCGGTCGGGATAAAGTTGGTTACGCAGGCGTGGAAAGCACCATGCAAGATGTGCTGGGCGGCACCAATGGTAAGCGCGTGGTCGAGGTCACCGTCGGTGGTGAAGTTGTGCGCAATTTGGAAGAGCCGGTTGACCCGGTGCCGGGGCAGAATGTATACCTCACAATCGATACCCGCCTGCAGTCTGCAGCGCGGGACGCCTTAATAATGAACCTGGAATACTGGAACCGCTACCTTGGCTACACGTTGAGTACCAGCGGCGCGGTTGTTGCCTTGAACGCCAAGACGGGCGAGGTATTGGCGATGGTTTCATACCCAAATTATGAGAATAACCGTATGTCCAAGGTCATTCCGGGCTACTACTACAACCAGCTGACTCTGGACCAAGCCAAACCGCTGGTCAACCAGGCTATCTCCGCGGAACTCCCCCCGGGTTCGGTGTTTAAATTGGCATCTGCTTTGGGTGTTCTTAATGAAGGCGTGGTTACGCCAGAATATACTGTGGACGACCCCGGCACGATTTCCCTGGTACAGAAGTTCTACGAGAACGACCCGGGCAGCTTGCAAACCTACTACTGTTGGGACCGCAACGGGCATGGAGCGGTGGATTATCTGCACGGTATTGCCTGGTCTTGCAATGTGTATTGGTATAAGGTGACCGGCGGCTACGGGAGTGAGATTGAGGGCAATGGGCTTGGCATCTGGCGTTTGGGCACATACGCGCGCGCGCTGGGCTACGGACAGTTGACGGGGATTGAACTGCCCGGCGAGACGGATGGATTAATTCCGGACCCGACCTGGAAGCGCTTGAGCCAGGGCGAAAACTGGGCGACTGGCGATACCTACCTGGCAGCTGTCGGTCAGGGTTACGTCCTGGCTACGCCGCTTCAGGTTGTGAATTCTATCGCCACCATCGCGAACGGCGGAAAATTGATGAAAGTTTCGCTCATCAGCAAGGTGGAAGCCGCGGACGGCACGGTGACCCAGCAGTTTGAGCCGACTATGCTGTGGGATATCACCAAAGATCCAAAAATTGAAGTCTACGATGACAATATTCCCACCGGCGAGCTAAAAACCGTGCAGCCCTGGGTCATTGAACTGGCAAAAAAGGGCATGGAAATGGTCACCCAAGCTGGCGGGACGGCTGCTTTTGAGTTTAAAGACGACACGAATAAGGTCGCGGGGAAGACTGGCACGGCAGAATACTGCGACGATTTCGCGCTGGCGAACAAGCTGTGCGGGGTCGGTATCGGCGGCTGGCCAGCGCACGCCTGGTTTGTGGGTTACGCGCCGTATGATGACCCGGAGATTGTGGTGGTCGCCTTCGCGTACAACGGTAAAGAAGGTTCAACGCTGGCCGCGCCGATTGTGCGCAAGGTCATTGAATCTTACTTCAGCTTGAAAGCCGCGGACGCGGATAACCTGGGTTATTAATCGAGCGGTGGAATGACCAAGCGGACTGAGTTGTTGGTACGTGGAATACGGGGTGGGGTGTTGGTCGTGCTTCCGGATGCACCGTGGTATCAGCAGCGTGATATGCTCATCTCCCGCATTCAAAGCCAGGAGCGCTTTTTTAAAGGCGGCAGGATTGCCCTGGACCTGGGTGGAACGGACTGGAGCGAGGACAACCTGGACAAGCTCTTGCGGGATCTGGCGGACGAAGGAATATGCCTGCGCGCGGTGCTTTCCAGTTCGGCCGTTACGCTGGAATCCGGCCGCACGTTTGGCCTCCCCTCCGCGATTGAAGGCGATGAACACACGAAAGCTGCCCCTCCCGAGCCAGAGCCGGGCGGTCGGGTTGTGTGGATCGACCGTGCGCTTGAGGATGCCGAAAAGTTGATCGTTGATGGAAACCTGGCGCTGTTTTCAGACTTGCCCGAAGGGGCGGAGGTGATATGCTCCGGCAGCGCGGCAATTTGGGGCTGCTTGGACGGCACTTTACGGGCTGGCTGCGCGGGGGAACCTGATTGTGCCGTGAATATCCTGAAATTGGGCGGCGGGTCAGTCTTTATCAGCGGTGAAGCAGTTGAATTCCCGCGAAAACTGCGCAAGACCTTTGGAATTTTGATCACCAGACGCGACGGAGCAATCAGCGTTGAACCGTCCTTTAAGAAGAAAAGCGAATGATTACAACCAGACAGCAGTGGCAGAATTTTGATTTTCCCCTTTTTGCGGCGGTATTATTCCTGTCGATTTTTGGGGTGGCTTTGATCAGCTCGGCTATCGCCGGCAACCCAACCCTGGCGAACCATCCCCAGCGGCAAACCGTGTTCCTGATAATCGGGCTTGCCGCGCTGTTTATCTTCGCCGGGCTGGACTACAAAATCTGGCTGGTGCTCACCCGACCTTTCTACATTGTCGTCGCGGCTTTCCTCATTCTGGTCTTTGTGACAGGCGCGGCCAGGTTTGGCGCAGCACGCTGGCTTACAATCGGCACGGAGGCTATCCAGCCGGCGGAACTGGCGAAAATCGTTATTATTATGGCACTGGCGCAATTCTTCGCCGGTAAAATTACCAACATCGATGAATGGAAGACCGTCGGCCAGAGCTTGCTGTTGACTGGCGGGATTGTGATCTGGATTATCCTGCAGCCAAATTTAAGCACTTCTATCGTGATAATGGTCATTTGGTTCGCCATGTTGTGGATTAGCGGCTGGAAGACGAAAAACATCCTGATTTTTGCCGGCGTGATGATTGTGCTGCTGGGGCTGTTTGCCGCGCTCGATTTCCCCTTTCTGGCGGACTACCAGAAGGCGCGCATCACCAATTTTATCAATCCGGACGAAAACGCGCGCTATGGCGATACCTACAACGTGGACCAGGCGCTCATCAGCATCGGGTCCGGCAGCTGGTTCGGACAGGGTTACGGGCAGGGCTCGCAGGTGCAACTGCGTTTTCTCAAGATCCGCCACAACGATTTCATTTTCTCGGTGCTCGCGCACGAGTTTGGCTTCGTCGGGACTGTGGTTGTGCTGCTCTTGCTGATGTTTGTGATTTACCGCTGTTTTAGTATCGCGGCCAGAGCGCCGGACGCGTACGGCGCTCTGATTGCCTACGGCTTCGGGGTGCTGATGGCGTTCCAGACCCTGGTGAACGTAGGGGTGAATCTGCGCTTGCTGCCGGTCACCGGGCTGACCCTGCCGTTTATCAGTTACGGCGGCAGCTCGTTAGTGACCTTGCTGATGGGTATTGGACTGGTGGAGAGCGTGCGCATGCGCTCGGAGCAGCGGCCGGGTTAAATCCGGTTTTGCCCTTGTAAACCTGGAAAATTGCTGGTAAAATAGATTTTCGTTAGTGGGGGCTCGTCTAATGGCAGGACAGCAGACTCTGAATCTGTATGTAGAGGTTCGACTCCTTTGCCCCCAGCCTGAGAGGTTGACCGGAATGGTCAGCCTCTTTTTTTGTGCTTGCATGTTCTCCTGACCGTGCAAGAACTGTGACCTGCAGGTCTTCCACTGTGGGAGGCTTTTAATCAAAGCTCTCGCTTGGTACGCTGCGTGTAAGCTTCGCTCGGTCAGGAGACCTTCGCTAACAGGCGGAATAAGATTCTTCGCCTGCGCCTCAGCGTGACAATAATACCTTGTTGTCACGCTCAAACACGCTTATAAGTTCTTAAAAGAAATTCTACATTAGTGGTATAAAAAATGCGTCATCCTGATGCCCTTACGAGGACGAGCTCTAATCAAGCTTACCATCAGCAATAAGATTCTTCGCCTGTGGCTCAGAATGACCACAGTAATTTTGTGGCAGCAGATATACCCTCTGCATTTGTCGGCCTTTCAGATCCCCGCCCCAAACCCCGCTATAATTGGGACATGCCAGAAACCCCAGCCCCCTATCCTGCAGCACCAGACAAAAACCAACCCGCCTACCTGACCGCAACCGTCTTCCTGGCCGGCGCGGTGACCATGGCGGTGGAGTT